>ERZ772807.1995-NODE-1995-length-10913-cov-4.844354_pt1 | contig 10913 bp, 8 predicted proteins | sample MGYA00511472_ERZ772807 | MGnify/ENA primary metagenome ERZ772807 (study PRJEB29015, sample SAMEA2737947) | human oral metagenome | biome: human oral; feature: human-associated habitat; material: dental | place: China | collected 2039 ...
ATGAGTGCTTTTACGAACAAATTAAGTAAATTTGCACTTGCTTGTTGAATTCACGCCCTATTTATTAGGATTAAATTATTTAAAAAACGTTTAATCAACTAATATATCATAAAATAACAAGTCAGGTAACAAATGTTACCATTCGAGTAAATCAACATTCGTATTTTTGTTGATTAAATTCAAAGCAAGTATAAGACTAAATGAAAAAAATGCATCGTTGGTTCGGACTAATACTTTGTCTGTTCCTCATAGGTTTTTGTGTCTCGGGTATTATTTTAAATCACCACGAGTTGTTCTCGAGTATAAATGTCTCCCGTTCACTTATGCCCAACACTTATGAATATAAAAACTGGAATCAAGGTCTGATGCGAGGTACGATTGCGAAAGGCAACAATGTTATTATATATGGTGAAAATGGTTTCTTCCTTACCGACAGCCTTGGGTCGAACATACGAGACTTTAATAAAGGAATGCCCTCTGGAGTTGAGATGCGCAATATACGGAATGTAACGCGTACTCGTTCGGGTGATATATGGGCTGTGGGAAACTTCCAGCTGTTTCATCTGGAGAATAGTAATGTGTGGGAGACTGTCGAACTGGAGGGTCTTGATACACGATTAACTGATGTTACTTCTCGTGGTGATTCTGTAGTGGTGGCATCTCGTAATCATCTTTGGTTATCTCCCAATACGGACAAACCTTTTAGGCAAATACAGCTTCGGGCAGGTACCGACTATGATGGGAAAGTGTCGCTTTTGCGTACAATATGGCTGATACATAGTGGTGCGCTCTTTGGTACTATCGGCAAGATAATAGGCGATGCAGTTGCCATTGTTTTGATAATTCTTAGCATTTCTGGTGTCTGGTTTTTTATTGCCCGTAAATCTCGTGCAGGCAGAACACAGCTAAAAACGTTATATTGGATACATCGACGCATAGGCAGAATAACCATTGTGCTCACCTTGTTTGTAACAATAACAGGCTGGTTTCTGCGTCCGCCTGCAATGATTGCTATTGTTAAAGGTCGTGTACCTGCGCTGCCTCTTTCAGTGCAAAGTTGCGATAATCCGTGGAACGACCAACTGCGTGCTGTCCGCTACGATTTCGCCAAGAAAGATTGGCTCATCTATACTTCTAATGGCTTCTATGTCCTACAGGATCTCTTCTCAACTCCACGACCAGTGAATGGTACACCAAAGGTTAGCTTTATGGGCTTGTCATCATTCTATCAGGTAAAAACAGGTCAGTGGCTCATCGGGTCGTTCAACGGTCTATATTTATGGAATCGTGATGCGCAAGAAGGTGCACCAAGAGTCCTAACAATCGACAAGGACATAACGATGGCAGGATTCAGCAACGATTTCAAAGACCCCATTCTCATTGATTATTACAAGGGAACAACCTATCCCAAGATGCCTGCCCAATTTAAAGATCTCCCGATGTCGCTTCATATGGCTGCGCTCGAAACCCATACAGGGCGTATCTACACTTTCATAAAAGACGGCAGTAATGTCTTTTATATTGCAATTATTGGTCTGGCGATTGCATGGTGTCTCTGGACGGGCTACTACAGACCACGTAAGAATCGTAACAAGAAAAACAAAGACACAAAGAAGCCTAAGAAGAGACGTCAGCATCTTAGGTTAGAAGAGGATAATGAAATAAATGAAACAAATGAATGAATTAAGAATTAAGCGTATTTATCTTTCACCAGAGAAAGATGATGGTTATCGGCTCCTCATCGACCGTTTGTGGCCACGAGGAATTTCAAAAGTAAAGGCGAGTCTCGATGAGTGGGACAAGACTGTAGCACCTTCAACAGAGCTTCGTGAATGGTTCGGACACAAGGAAGAGAACTTTCCCGAATTCGAGAGAAAGTATCGTATAGAATTAGACAACAACCCAGATGCAGCAAATTTTGCACAACATGTTAAAAAGCTTCTTAAAACAGGCAACGTAACATTGCTGTATGGAGCCAAGGACGAAACTTGCAATCAGGCTGTTGTCCTTAAGACTTGGGTATTAAGTAAGTAAGACAGAAAGAATTAAATATAACACCAAGTCTGTAGGATATAAGTAGTAAGACGTAACGAAGTGTCTTCACCACATAAAAGATTAGATATCTCAAACCCACAAATTAGATATCTAACACGCTCGTTTCAGATATCTGTCACGCACGAATTAGATATCTGTTTTTATAACGCCCTTCGAGAGGCTTTGAAAAGTATATAAAAATGGTAGATAAACGGTATAATAATCGATTTCGGCTAAACTGTATAACAACAATATGGACGAAAAGAATAATCCATATCAGTTAATGCAAAAACAAGACCATCTTGAAAGGATAGTCTTGCAAATGTCTTCTGCCATAAAGTCTTTGTTGAGAATAATAGTCTGTTTTATCCTCTCACCATTGTAATTATCATCTTAAAGCGTTGCTCAGCTTTCACAGAATGGAGCGCACCAGCTGGAATGATGAAGCTCTCTCCAGCCTTAATGTGGTTGTCTGTACCCTCCACATTGAGTACCATCTCTCCATCTATAACTTGAATAAACGCATCGAAAGGTGCAGTGTGTTGCGAAAGTCCCTGTCCCGCGTCGAAGCTAAAAAGTGTAACGCTACCAGCATTGTTATGAATGAACTCTTTGCTTACTACGCCACCGTCAGTATAATCTACCAATTCGTTGGCATTGAAAATTTTTCCTTTTTCAAATTTCATAATCTCTTCTCTTTATTTTGTTGTCATTATTAATCTTCAACAAACTTACAATATGTATGCCATATTAAGATAACAGCCGAACAAAAAGTAGTGTCCTAAAAAATGTGTAAGTTCTTTCTTTGTTTTTATTCATTCTTCTTTCTTCTGCTTCCAGAATTTCCATTGATAAATCTTCCTGGCATATGTTGTTTCTGTCTCTTCCATGCCAACACTTGTCAGGAAAAAAAATCGGTGCGTGAAAAAGACGCTTTTTATCTGGCTGAAACAACGTCGTACCAGCAAAGGAATAAAAGGAATTTTGCATTGCTTAACGCTTTACAAACTTCTGATGATTGCGAATGTATATGCCACGTGGCAAATTGGCTTCGGAAGTGCCCGCATAGCGTCCGTCAAGATGGTAAATGCGCTTGTCGCTTTCAGATGGCTGAGTACTTTCGTGTTGCGTAATGCCTGCTGCAGCCATTTGCAAAACCTCTTTCAGACCTTCATATACATTTATTTCGCCATAGCCATACCAATTGTTCGGATAGGCCAGTGCCGTGTCGTAACGCGTGCACGTCTTGCGAAACACCTCCAAGCAATCCTGCGGTGTAAGGCGAGGGTACGCCTGAAGCCACAAGGCAATGGCACCGGCAACAACCGGCGACGACATTGATGTGCCGCTGTTGGCGTTCCAAGCATAGGTTCTGCCATTGTGTTCAAAGTGCTTTACATCTGAAGCCAGCGGTGCTCCTGCATTCTTCGGATTCATTATGAAATAACTGCTGTAAGCCGAAACGACGTTCTGTCCCGGTGCCATCACATCGGGTTTGGTTCGCCCATCTATGGTCGGACCGACACCGGAGAACGATGTCCGCCGTCCGTCAGTGCCTTTGTCGTAGTCTTTCCATTCGCCTAAATAGTTCAGAAAGCCTCGTCTGTAAGCCGTTGCTCCTACCGAAATAACGCTTGGCGCACTCGACGGCGAGTGAATGCTGTAACTATTATCGCCCATTTTTAACATCGGATTTTGGTCGTGTGGTGGCAGGAACCCCCTTATGCGATAAAGGTCTATCGTTGCTTCGCTACTTGCAAATTCTATCGAAACAGGCACATCGTATCCTAAATTAGGGCGACTTGCAAGGCGAATATCGTAAACCACGTCTTCCGCTTTATAGCTTGACGGATAGCCAAGAACACGCCATTCGTACATCTGACTGCCTATCTTAACGGAATCTATCAGCAAGGAGTCTTTGCAAGCAAGCACCTCCTCCATTGGTATTTCAACAACTTGGGCAGTAGGACTGTTGGCAGGAACTTTCATTCGGAATACGAACGGCTTGTCGGTCTTAACCGTAAAGTAGGCACTTTCGCGGTTTCCCCACAACAACGATTCTATATTCGGAATGCCTTTGGGCTTGTGCACATAGTTTATCCAATCGGCATCGTTGCCTGCTGAAGCAACGATGATATGCCCTGCACCTGTCATCTTCTCGAGCATTTCGTAGTATAGTTGGTCGTAACCGTGGAAATCCTGATGCCCACCCTCGCTAAAGTTAATCACACAGGGCTTGCCTTGGCTGTCGGCATAGTCGAAAATATACTTAAAGCCCAACGCATCGGTGGCGTAGGTGTACTTGTAATAGTCTTCCTTGTCGATGAGTTCGATATTATCTCCTGCAGCATTTGCCACCATAACAATATCTGCTTCGTAGGCTATACCACGATATGGGCTTGTCTTGCCCGCTCCTTCTGCCCCACTTCCGGCTGCTATTCCTGCCGTATGTGTGCCGTGCGTCTGTGTAAGACCGTCTAAAGGGTGCCCTATCTGCAATAGTTCTGCCGTACCACGGTAGTCGCGCCCCACTGGCAACGTGCTGCCCTGCGTGTCTTTCGACAGTTGGTCCCAAAGGGCTTTGATGCGGTATTCCGTCATATCGGCATTGTAAAAAGTTGGGTGAGTCAGGTCGAAGCCAATGTCTTGCACTCCTACCACGACACCCTTACCCGTGTATGCCTGCGGCAAGCCTTGTCCGCTGTAAACTGGCAAGGCATTCACCATTGTTACGGTAGTGTCCATTTGCACCCTGTTGCCATTGCCTGCTTCTATTCGCAATACGTTCCTTTCGTTTGAAAGACCTGCCAATTGGTTCAGGGGAATAGACAATATATATATATCGTCTGCCTTTGCAAGTTGCCGACAGCCGTACTTCTCTATCGTATTCTTGGCATTGCTGCTAAACTTTGCAAATGCAGTGATAGTGGGCTGAAACTTCTTCGGGCTGACCGAATTTACCTGCCTGTTTTGTCGAATGGCATCGGTAGCAGCTTCACGCACCAGCGGCGACATCTTCGTGTAGTCGGGACGCTGTGCAAAACTGCCCGATACAAACAATAAAAGTACTTGCAAAAGGAGTATTTTCTTCATATTATTCATTGCCTGTTTTTATCTATTCTCCTTGCAAAGAAAAGAAAAAAAACCGAATTAAGCAAATATTCACAATATTTCAAACTGTATTTACGTTTCTCTTAACATAGTCCCCAATATATAATAATTTCAAAACAAACATTTAAAACTATCGAAATGGAAACTAAAAAGTTATACCCTTGGCGCACAATCACTTCTTTCCTGCTTGTTCTTCTCTCAATGCCGTTAGGGCATGCACTTATGATTATCATGGAAAAGACGATGTCTGAAAGTGCCGTTCATACTGCAGGCTTTATGTTAGGGCTTGTTGGCTTGATAATGGTTATAGTAGGTGTGTTCGTGAAAGGAGACACACGGCAAACACTTTGGGGCTTCATCGGTGGCTTGCTGTTTTGGACAGGGTGGGTAGAATTTCTGTTTATGTACTACGCCCGTCGCTATGGTGTGCCACCGGAAATAGAGAATAATGTTGTTGTTACCAAACCCGAATACTTGATTATGCCTGCTTCGTTCGGTATGTGGGCAGCTATTATGGTGATGTATATATTCTCAACACGCAACGGTTGCGACTTTATAACATGGATTCAGCGCAAATGTTTCGGCAAAAAACAACGCACCATCTGTGCACAACCCATGACACGCCACACCAGCATCGTTACTTTTATGGAAACAATCATGATGCTTTGGGGACTGTATCTGCTGCTGATGTTCTGCTACGATAAGAGTTTCTTGGGCGATCACCACCCTGTAACCTTCCTTGTGGGCTTCGGTTGCTTCATAGGCTCGCTGTTTATGTTTAAACGACAGCTGCATTTGGCATCGTGGGGAGCCAACATTCGCATGTCTATTGCCACTGTTATCGTGTTCTGGACACCCGTGGAAATACTCGGACGCATCAACTTTTTCAAAGAGTTTTGGGTTGAACCAGAGAAATACGCCTGGCAAATGACGCTTATATTGCTTGCGTTCATTGTGCTCGGAGTTTACCTTTGGATTAAGGGGACTAAGAAAAAGAGAAATCAAAGTAATTGATAGAGAAAAACAAGCGTTTTGGTTTGACTTTTCAAAAGAGCCTGTTTTACACCACAAAAGAGCCTGTTTTGCGATGTAAAACAGGCTCTTTTAGAATGTTAAAACGTAGGTATCATTTTCTCACAAAATATAATTAAGAGTTCAAGCTGTACGATAACTCATTTCTTTGAACTGTTGCTATATTTTAAATTAAACACATGTTTCACACTATATCTAAACTTATCGAAACGATGGAAGCCCATATCTTCTACTCGTTGTTTGCTTTCGTCTTGTGCAATCTCCGTATTATAATAAGGTATAAGGGGTAAACGAACGAGTGTTTTCTCTGCATATCCGTTTTCTGCAAGCCACTTTAAGTTGTGTGCTACAACCTTGTTGCTTTGCATGGTGTAGGCTTTGTAGGTTTGTTCGTCCATATCTTTGACATCGACAATGAATTCCCTGACAAGCGGTGCAACCATTTCCAACTGCTTCAAAGGCACGTTCAACGATGTTTCCAATATGATGCTCCACTCGGGATTCATTATTTTTGCAAACTCAACGATGAACTCGCTGTGCAATAAAGGCTCGCCACCACCAAAGCAAATGCCTCCACCAGTTGCCACGAAATAAAGGTCGTCTATCTCCACCTCGCTGTAAAGTTCGCTCGGTGTAATGGTTCTCAACACACCATTGGGCGACAAGCATTGCGGATTTAAACAGTATTTGCAATACAACGGACAGCCGTGGAAAGCCACAAGCGTAGTTACGCCCTCACCATCGGTGGTCAATCGGTGGCGCTCGATACCGATTATGGGTGCCTTTACTTCTTGCATTTCTTCTTGTGCGACGTGTATTTGGGTGTTGTACGGTTATAAACATCATCGCGTGGACTTGTTGTTATTCCGCCTACAGCGGGCATTTCGCCTTGTATGACGCTCTCATCGTCTTTTAAAACAATGGTTCTATTATTATTTTCTAATAAGTCTTTAGCCTTAACAATCTTTTTTTCACACCCAATATACGATATTTTCAAATTTGTTTCTCGAGGCACTTTCACTGCAAAATAACCATCTATGTCGCTTATTGTCCCTTTGGTTGTGCCCTGAAGAATTATTGAAGCTCCTGGTATAGGTTCTTTATCATCATCAAATATCAAACGGGCACGCACCACAATCGCATCTTCTGCTCCTTCAGAAAGGTCTTTTACAGCAATACTGTCTAAAGCATTAACTTGTGGAATAGGGTTTTTAACGCTGTCCTTATTTATATTCTGCGCTCCAACTTGCGCAGGAATGACCATTGCGCACAAGCCTGCTGCAATTCCACCCACCTTTACGGCAAAGCCATTGCGTTGCTTTCGTTTGAGTTCACCCTCTAAATAGCGCACTTCTGCTTCGCATGCAGGGCACGTTCCCTTGCATTCGCCTTCATAATTGCACTCTTTCGGAGCGTAACGAATACCGTTTGCATCGGCAATTCTCCGGCGAATATCTTTCAAAAACTTACAAGTTGATTTACCTTTATTCATAAGTCGCATTCCTTTAAAAGTCTTTCGGTTCCTCCAACAAGAGGCTATCTTCCGACGGTAAAATTATAAAGAATATCTCAAAATACAAAGAAATAGCGGCAAAATAAACAACAGGACCTCGATATTCTGACAATTTGGCAGAGCCTTTTAATTAGGAATATTATTTGATATTATAAGAATAAACATAAAAACAAAAGGAAAAAGCAATGACATTAGACAAATTTACAATTAAAGCACAAGAGGCTATCCAAGCCGCAATAGACTTGGCAAGCCATAATGGGCAACAAGTAATCGAGCCATTGCACATTCTTGCCGGCATAATGGAGAAAGGAAAGGACGTAGTGAACTACCTCTTCCATAAGTCAGGCATTAATCTGCAAATAGTAGAAAGTGCAGTGCAAAGCGAGATTACCCACTTGCCCAAGGTGTCAGGAGGCGAACCTTATCTTTCTCCCGATGCCAACAAAGTAATACAGACAACGATGGACGAGTCGCAGAAAATGGGCGACGAGTTCGTTAGCATAGAGCCTTTGTTGCTTGCTCTGCTAAAAGTTAACTCTTCAGCAAGTCGCATTTTAAAAGATGCAGGCTGTACCGAAGAAATAATGAGGGCAGCAATTAAGGAACTAAGACAAGGTTCGAAAGTACAAAACCAAAGTGGCGACGAGAACTATCAGGCTTTATCAAAGTACGCACGTAACTTGGTTGAATACGCTCGGTCAGGAAAGCTCGACCCAGTAATAGGCCGCGACGAGGAAATACGCCGCGTATTGCAAATTCTTTCACGAAGAACGAAGAACAATCCTATACTTATCGGCGAACCGGGTACGGGTAAGACTGCCATTGTAGAAGGTTTGGCAGAACGTATTGTACGTGGCGACGTGCCAGAAAACCTGAAAGACAAGCAACTCTACTCGTTGGATATGGGTGCGTTGGTAGCAGGCGCGAAGTACAAAGGCGAGTTCGAGGAACGACTGAAAGGTGTCGTCAAAGAGGTAACCAACGCTGAAGGCAACATCATTCTCTTCATCGACGAAATCCACACGCTCGTCGGAGCAGGTGGCGGAGAGGGCGCAATGGATGCTGCCAACATTCTGAAGCCAGCCCTTGCACGAGGCGAACTGCGTGCCATCGGTGCGACAACGCTCAACGAATATCAGAAGTACTTCGAGAAAGACAAGGCACTCGAACGCCGTTTCCAGACCGTCATGGTAGACGAACCGAGCGAGATAGATGCCATTTCAATACTTCGTGGATTGAAAGAACGCTATGAGAACCACCATAAAGTGCGTATTCAGGACGATGCCTGCATTGCTGCCGTCAAACTATCCGAACGTTACATCTCTGACAGATTTCTGCCCGACAAGGCTATAGACCTGATGGACGAAGCCGCAGCAAAGCTTCGCATGGAGCGCGATTCGGTTCCTGAAGAGTTAGACGAGATTACACGCCGGCTCAAACAGCTGGAAATAGAACGCGAAGCCATCAAGCGCGAAAACGATACCGACAAGATTGCACAGTTGGACAAGGAGATTGCTGAACTGAAAGATCAGGAAACGAGTTTCAAGGCCAAGTGGGAAGGCGAGAAAAACTTGGTGAACAAAATACAGCAAGACAAGGAAGAGATTGAGCATTTGAAGTTCGAAGCCGACAGGGCAGAGCGCGAAGGCAACTACGAACGTGTGGCTGAAATTCGTTATTCACGGTTGAAAGCGTTGGAAGACGATATAAAGAACATACAGAAACAGCTGCAAGCAACGCAAGGCGGCGAAGCCATGATAAGAGAGGAGGTTACTGCCGAAGACATTGCAGAGGTGGTAAGCCGATGGACAGGAATTCCTGTTACAAGAATGTTGCAAAGCGAACGCGACAAGCTGCTACACCTCGAGGAAGAGCTGCACAAGCGTGTCATCGGACAAGACGAGGCTATCAGTGCCGTTGCCAATGCTGTCAGACGTTCTCGTGCAGGCTTGCAAGACCCCAAGAAACCTATCGCATCTTTCATCTTCCTCGGCACAACGGGTACTGGTAAAACCGAATTGGCAAAGGCATTGGCAGAATACTTGTTCAACGACGAGACGATGATGACGCGTATAGACATGAGCGAGTATCAGGAAAAGTTCAGCGTATCGCGCCTCATCGGAGCGCCTCCGGGGTACGTGGGCTACGAGCAGGGCGGTCAGTTGACCGAGGCTGTGCGCCGTCGCCCCTACTCCGTGGTGCTGCTGGACGAGGTTGAGAAGGCCCACCCCGAGGTCTTCGATATTCTGCTGCAGGTGCTTGATGACGGTCGTCTGACCGACGGTCAGGGCCGCACCGTGGACTTCCGCAACGTGATTCTGATTCTGACCTCGAACCTGGGTTCGCAGTACCTGGTCGATCAGGAGATGCCGTTTGAGGAGCGCACCGAGAAGGCGATGCAGGTGGTTCACCAGGCGTTCCGTCCCGAGTTCCTGAACCGTCTGGACGACATCATCATGTTCGAGCCGCTCTCTTCCGAGCATCTGGGACAGATTGTGAACCTGCAGATTCAGGGCATGGGCAAGCGTCTGACCGACCGCCGCCTGACCCTGGATGTTACCCCCGCCGCCCTGGAGTGGCTGGGCTTGGCAGGGTACGATCCGGCCTTCGGCGCCCGCCCGCTGCGCCGCCTGGTACAGCGCGAGATCGGCGACCGTCTGGCGAAGGGCATCCTCTCAGGCGCTATCCACGATGGCGACACCGTAGAGGTGGATGTGAACCCGGATGTTGCAATGGACGGTCTGTCAGTGACCTCCAAGCGTGACGACTAAATCATCACGGCGCAAAATAGAATGCTAAGTTGCAGCGGGAGCGTAAATTACGCTCCCGCTGCAACTTTCTTCATGGAATAGTCTCTCCAGAGCTAGAACGCTATTTTATTTCCTCGTACGCTCGGAATAACGTCCTGGTATGTTACTACTGAAACGACGGCAAGCAAACCGTTATTAAAGCCATAAGGAGGCTACCAGTGATCGATCATTTTGGTATCAACGTCAAAGATATTGAAGCAAACAAAGTATTTTATGAGGCAGTGCTGGCGCCGCTGGGCTACGCCAAGACAATAGACGAAGAGCCATATGGCATGGGCTTTAGCAACCCAGACCGCACGCAGCACACGGGAATGTTTTGGCTTGGGAAAGGTGAGCCCTCCTCACCGCTGCATTTCGCTTTTACTGCGCCATCGCGTGCGGCGGTAGATGCATTCTACGAAGCAGGCTTGGCA
>ERZ772807.2008-NODE-2008-length-10865-cov-5.507678_pt1 | contig 10865 bp, 5 predicted proteins | sample MGYA00511472_ERZ772807 | MGnify/ENA primary metagenome ERZ772807 (study PRJEB29015, sample SAMEA2737947) | human oral metagenome | biome: human oral; feature: human-associated habitat; material: dental | place: China | collected 2039 ...
CAAAACGCTAAGGGATTTAAATTCAATCGACCATAGCGATTTGGCAGCCCAAGCCGTATGTGGAAAAACGTGCGGTTTCTTCATGACGTCATATTACTCGCGATTATTCGGGGATGAATTAAGGCATCCTATTCGGTAATGCCCTTAAGAAAGAAGATATGTTACAACAAACTGCTCGGAAAGTACGTTAAAACCGAAGATAAAACAAGAAACAAGCGCACTTCGGCGAATTCCTTTTCTGTCTCAGGTTGTTATATAATCGACCTCATTCACCCCTCTCTAAGGATCTTATATGCTTCCCATGCTTGGTATTACCGGTTACAGCGGTAGCGGCAAAACCACATTATTAGAAAAACTGTTACCGGCATTGCAACAGCGCAATTTACGCCCGGCCGTCATTAAACATAGCCACCACAATGCGCAAATTGACAAAGAAGGCAAAGACAGCTGGCGCATGAAAGAAGCGGGCGCGGCACAAGTCATTATGGCCTGTGATCAACGTTGGGCATTAATGACGGAAACACCGCAAAGCGTCTCTCTGCCTTATTTAGCACAACAATTTGATCGTGCATTAACTGATTTTGTGTTGGTGGAAGGCTTTAAACAGGAACCGATTGAAAAAATTCTGCTTCACCGCCAAGGGATGACAAAGCCATTACCGGCGCTTGACGATTATGTCCTCGCGGTGGCAACCGATTATTCGTTAGATTGCTCAAAACCGGTTTTAGACATCAATCACATCGAGCAAATTGCCGACTTTATTGTGGCTTGGTATCAACACAAGTGCGGTGAAATTTAAGCGTATTTTTATGAGTCAGCATCAACATTACCGACACCTTGCCCTTATCGCCGCCATGGCATTGTTTATGCAATCCCTTGACGCGACAATTCTTAATACGGCGTTGCCGGCGATTTCCGTCAGCCTGAATGAATCGCCATTAGAAATGCAAATGACGATCATCAGCTATTCACTCACGGTTGCCCTGTTCATTCCGCTCACCGGTTGGATAGCGGATAAATACGGCACGTTAAATGTTTTTCGTGCTGCCGTGGGTATTTTTGTGTTGGGATCGGTGGCTTGTGCCATGGCAAATTCGCTAAACGCCTTGATTTGGTCGCGGATTTTGCAGGGCATGGGCGGTGCGTTGATGATGCCTGTCGCACGTTTAACGATCATTCGGAATGTCCCTAAAACCCAGTTGGTTGCCGCTTGGAACGCCATGGCGATGGCGGGACTTATCGGTCCCGTATTAGGGCCTATTGTGGGCGGCTGGTTGGTAACGCACGCTACATGGCATTGGATTTTCTTAATTAACATTCCCATCGGCGTACTCGGCATAGTATTTGCCGGCCGTTATATGCCAAATAGCACAGGAAAAATAAATAAGTTAGACTGGCGCGGCTTCATCTTATTCGCCGGCGGCTTGGCAGGCGTTACCCTCGGTTTAGATTTGCTGTCGGAAGAGCGTGTCAATCCGGGAATAACCACCGCAATTTTAAGCACCGGTTTCATCAGTTTTTTGCTTTATTATTACTATGCAAAACGTGCTCTAAATCCCTTATTACCGCTGAATGTCTTTCAGGTTCGCACGTTCCGCATCGGCATGATTGCCAACATCTTTATCCGTTTAACCGCCTCGGGTATTCCTTTCCTCATTCCTCTAATGTTACAGCTCGTCTTCCATTACAGTGCCGATATTGCCGGCTGGTTACTTGCGCCTATTGCACTTAGTTCCATTATCACGAAATCCTTTGCCGGCAAAGTGTTAGCGCGTTTCGGCTACAAAACAACGCTCATTTCCACCGCACTTTCTATGACGCTTGCAGTTGTTGCTATGAGCTTACTTAATCAACACACCGGGTTATGGCTGCTTGTTTGCGTCTTGGCATGGTATGGTTGTTGTATGTCCATTATCTTCACTGCCATCAACACCCTCACCGTTTGTGAACTCAGCGACCACAATGCCAGCACAGGTGCCACTTACCTCAGCGTCATCCAACAAGTCGGCATCAGCATCGGCATCGCCGTTTCTGCCGTCATTTTAGATTGTTACCGCCATGTTATTGGCGAACAAGGCGAGCAACTACAACAGGCTTTCAGCTACACGTTCCTCACTTCCGCCCTCTTCGGCATAGCCTTGCTATGGACATTGCTTTACCTCAAAAAAAACGATGGTGCAGGAAATTTTCACCACAAATAGACGATATTAACGACACTATCCCCCGTAGCGTGCAACTTGTTGCACGAATGAAAACACGCTCATGAGATAGATAGGTCGCCTCGTAGCGTGCAACTTGTTGCACGAAATGGAAAAATGTGCTCATGAGATGGATAGGTCGTGCATCAAGATGCACGCTACAGGGTAAATTTAAAGTGATCTGCCCCCCAAGAATTGGATGAAATATCTGCTTCTTGAATCGCCTCATCTGTCAAAATTGACAATGAATGATCTAAAAAAGAGAAATAATTTGGTCCTCCCATTGGATCATTCAAATAACCGGTTAATGGATTTAATTGGTGATTTTCCTCTAAATAGCAAGCTGGAATAATTTGTCCTTTATGCTGAACATACGTAAAAATAAGTTTTATCTTTACTCCTGCTCAGCACTTGGAAAAGCTGTGACAACAGGATAGGTATAACCTTCTACACGTACGCCTGAATTTGAAATACCAGCCCACATCCCCTCGGCCTTACGAATAGGATCTAAATTATTTACTTGATTCATATAAGCAGAATTAATTTCAACTTTAATACGATCTGCCGTCTATATTTGGGGAAACATCAAGGTCTCCCCATTATTGTTGGTTTTAGCAATATACTGATTGGTTTCACTATCAAAAGCGGAAATCTGTGCAAGATATACGCCATTTGGATAAGTGTATAATATCCGATCAACACGTATATTGCCTAAGGCGGAATGGCCACCGATCATGACAGTCATAAAATACCTCTAATCTAAACTGAAAAATAAACTTTATTACTTATATTGGGTTCAGATAGTAAGAAGTCATACCACTTAGATAAAATAATCTTAAATTGGTCAAACTCAAGATAATCATCAGGATATTCTTCATCCCCCCAATAAATAGTTACTTTATCTAACGAAATTAGCGCACCTAAGGTTTGCCCCCACATATCATATTCAGGAATTTCTTTTTTAGATATTTTATCAATCTCTTCAAGACCATTTTTTATCCACTTTTGTAAATGGCTTATACCTAATCCCTCATCATCAATCAAAAAATTAACTATATTTAAAGCCTCATCTACATTTAACATTGAGCAACTAGGTCTCAAAACCCCATCTTTCCATGTAGACGATATATACCAATAAAATTTAAAATCCATAATTAGTTCCTATTTCATGAGTGGGTAAACTGTTACTTTAGGTTCCTTATAACCTGTTACTTTAACACCACTAGGTGTAGTTGATTCCCACATAACCTTTCCATTTTGAGGGTTAATATATTCATTTCGATTTTTATACGCCATATCGACTTCATATTTTACTCTATCAGCTGACCAGCTATCAGGGAACATCGTTGAATTTTTAGTGAGAACCTTTCCATTTTCTGGATTCGTATATTGAATTTTTGCTTCATATACGCCTGCTGAATTTGGACTACCTTTTGAAATCACATGAACATTTCCATTGGCAATACTATGTCCACCGACCAATTTGCCTCTTTTAGAGACCTCAACATTTAATATATGCCCATCAAAATCAATTGGCGCAGTGACCTTATGAACATTTTTAGTTGCTTGTTCGTTGATGTAATGATCTTTTTGGCGATTAGAAATCCTTTCATTTAACCCTTTATTTCGATTTCCTCCTAGATTGGCGATGTTCTTCGACTCATAAAACCCATTCACCGAACTCTTAATATGGTCAGCAGCTTCTTTTTGATACTTAATCGCCTCGGCAACATTCCCTGCTTTTTCAGCAGCTTTCGCCATGTTAAGTGCGTTCTTCGCCTCTTTTAACGGCTTCGTCACAACATCTGCACCAGGAATCAACCCTACTGTTGCCAACGCATAGTCAATACCATTTTCCGCTTCTACAAAGGATTTGATATCTCCAATTATCGGCGTAAAGTCCGCTAAAAATGCACCTATATCACCCGTGGTTCTTAAGTTTTTAACCAATTCAGGATGCGCTTTTTCAAATTCTTCCGCAGCTTGACGCGTCGCTTCGCTTAACTGAGTTTGCACTGTGGCATTTGCGACTAAACCGTTAGCATAATCCGTGGATTTATACGCTTGGTCAAAGAAGTTATTCTCCACCGCCCCTTTCGCTGTTTGTGCGGCAATACCCACGCCATCCGAACTGTTCGCAAGTGCCCCACCGGCTATGCCGGCTGCCGCTTGGCTTAATGTGGAGACCGTGAGTTTTTCTTCTTGGCTTAACGCATTCGGGGATTTGCCATAAAGTGTTTCGGCGATAACCTTGGCGGCAGCTTCGCCGGCCACCGCGCCCGCAGCACCTGCGGCAACATTACGGTTGCCTGCATAAGCCTCCACGGCGCCCCACAATGCATGGGCAGTTAAATTGACCGCATCACTTTGGCCTTTTGTGGCTTCTTTGATGTGATGGTTTACCATAGGGGATAAACCTGAAGCCACCACTTCCGCAGCCGGTCTGCCGGCAAGTGCGGTACTCAGTACGTTCATGGCTGAATCCACCAATCGGCGTTGGCGTCCCCCGGTTTCCCATTCCTTGGCTGCTTGGTCGGCCTTATCAAACTGCATTTGAGCTTGTCTTTCTAAAGTGCGGTTACTTTCCGAATCGTTTTCTTTAACCGCTTTTTGCGCTTGCTCTAATGCCACTGCCGCCTCATATTTTTGTTTGCGGGCTTTTTCGCTCAGTTTTTCGCTAATCAAGGCCGCCCCTTGACTTAGGTTGTTGCCAAACTGCTCGGTGACGTCGCGTTGTAAATCCAGCTCTTTTTGTACCTCGTCTTTATCAAAATGATTTTCCAATTTGCCGGAATGCTGCGCTGCATTATCCGTAGTGACCTCAGTTTTAATGCGGTCTCGGGTTTGTTCAACCGTTTCACCGGTTTTCGCCAGTTGTTCCGCTTGGTCTCTAATTTCAATATTCTTGGTATTAATGCCGCTTTTCGTTGTACCGGATTGACTTTCTTTATCTGAGCCATAACCGAGACCTAACGTAGATTGCAACGAGGCCAAACCGGTTGCCGATTTCGCACGATTAGCATTGCCCTCCGTGTCGGTAGCACTGACCGTTTCCTTGCCGTTTTTATCCAAATAAACCGGATTGCCCTTGCTATCGGTCGCCTGTTTACTACTTTGTGCTTGACCCTCTTTACCAAACGGTGTGTCAAAATTCGCTGCCACACTGCCGCTCACACCAAAACTACTTCCGCTGTAGTTTGAGTGGTTTTCAATATCTGAATGAGTCAGGCTGCCCGTGCTAAACCGGTTTTTGCCCTCATCCTCCGCCTTTTGGGTCGAGGTGATAAGACCGCCTTTTAAATCCGTATGGTTGACGTTGATGTCATACCCCTCATCCCCTGCATAGATGCCGGCTTGTTCATTGACGCTGGCGTGGTCGGCGTTGACTTTGGATTTGTTGTAGCTTCCCCCTGCGGAGACGCCATAACCCACCGTCATACTCCCGCTCGCGTTCATTTGTTTGCCTTTGTATGTGGCCGTGTCTTGCAAGCTTTCGATGTTGAGGTTTTGGGCATTGACTTCTACACGTTTACCTTTTACTTGGCTACCAATAATATTGGCATCGCCACCGGCTTGAATTACGGTTTTACTTTGACTATCACCTACATGGCTAGCAACATAAGTTGTTTCATCACCGTTACCATAGCCTTTACCTCGGTTTCCACCCACGGTAATTCCGGCGGCAACGCCATTGCTCACTTTTATCGCCACCCCCGCATTAAAGCCGCTCGATTTATTGGTGCTGCGCTCTTTGTGCGTTTGTTCGGCTGCCGTGATGTTGATGTCATTGTCCGCCTCCAAGAAGGTCCCTTGTTTACCGGACACATCCGAACCTTGAATCGTGATGTTGGATGCTTTGCCTGCCCCTGTGGCCACAATATTCACTTTGCCGCCGGCATTCACTTGTGATTTGGCTGCGGTTTTGCCTTCAGTATGCGTGCGTGATTCGCTCTTTTGTTGACCGTAAGTGATTTGTGCTCCCACCACGGAATCCATATTTCCATTTTCCATCGCCTCTTGCATCGCTTTTCCTGCCTGTCCCACCGCTTGTCCGGCTCGATAGGCATCCATCGCCGAGTTCGCCGCCGCCATGGCATTGACTCGGTCATTTTTGCTTTGACCGACGCGCTCAACGGATTTCACCGTCCCTTGCACGGCTTGTAGGGCGGACAGTATTGGAGAAGTCACGGCAAGGCTTACCCCTTTTTGCTCAAAGGTTTGTTTGGTATTGGTTTCATATTTATCATCTGCCGCTTTAATGTCGACTTTTTTCGCCAAAATATTGACATCGCCGTTCACCGCACTCACCTGACTTGCCGTTTGGGTGTAATCATTCTCTGCGATGAGGGTAGTGTTGCCATTTAAGCTACCCACTTGGCTGCCCTGGGCATAAAACTTCGTTTTATCGCTTTCTAGCGTTTGCTTTTGGGCGCCAAACGTAACCCCTAGGCCTCCTCCGCCCAGCACGCCTGATTTTTTCTTGCTGTGAAAATCCTCGGAATAAACTTTGTTTTCCGCTTCTTTGATGTCGATGTTTTTCGCCTGTACCGTTAAGCCGTTTTCTCCCACCACATTTGAGCCTTGCACCGTCACATTCCCTTGACCGGCAATAAGATTCACCGTTTTTCCGTCAATGTTACTGCTCACCGATTGCGCAATATCGTGTTCATGACGACGTATCTCCGTCGTTTTACTTAACCCGAAGCGACCTCTGCTCACGGATTTTGACGCGCTTGCCAGTTGTTCCTCTTCGCGACCGGCTTCAACCTGGATATCCCCTTGTTGTGAACCAATAAGCACGTTGCCCTTTTCGCTACCGATATCCGATTGGCGTATCCGGACATCCTTTTTCGCCACAAGCGTCACATCGTCCTTGCCTTTAAGAGTACTGCCCACTTCCGAATGTTGCGCTAAACGATAGTAGTTATCCGCATCGCCGTTGTAATACTCTTTATTGCTCACCGTTAATGTCGTCACGTTTAGCATATTCCCTGCCGTTGCGCTTAAGCTGCCTTGGCTTTCAATATCGGCCGCTTTTATCGTCAGGTTCTCATTGCTGTGTAATGCCAAACGGCCGCCTGCGCCGGTGACTTTCACGCGGGCAAGACGGTCTAACACCGTGCGGGCAACATTGCCGTCGGCGCTTTCTGAAGAGGAAAGCGTACTGCGAATGTCTAAATTTTTCCCCGCCGCCAACGAGAGCGATTTCACCGCTTCAATATTGCCTAAGTTAATCAGGTTTTGTTTCGCCGATAAATCAACCGTATCCCCCAGTATCGAGCCTTCGTTTTGCAGTTGATTCGAATGAATCCGGGTTAAATCTCGTCCCGCAATCACGCCGCTGTTTTCCAGCGTATCTACATTGCCGAGAATTTGATTGGCTGAAACCACGCCACCTCGGCTGTTAATGTCACTATTGCGTGCCACCAAATATACTTGCGGCACAAGTGCGGTGACTTTACGTCCGTCTGCAAGACTAATCTCTTTATTGACAAACCAAACCATATCACTGGTCAGTTCTGACATTTGTTTGGCGGTTAAGCCGACACCCAAGGCAAGGTTAAATTGTTTAGCGTATTTCACCCCGCTATTCATTAACGCTTTGTATTGGTCTATATCGTTGTTATAGCCTTCAATGTAACGGCGACCGGTCAGTTGATGGATTTGCTCGTTGATTAAACGTTGTTCATAGAAACCATCGCCTAAACGTTTATGAACGTTATCGTGATTGTAACGAAGCTGTTCAAACATGTAGTCGGAACTGAGCCAGCGTTTACGATCGGTAAATTTTGGATCGGTTTCGACCAAATAACCGTTTGGTGCCTCCGGATTAATTTTATAGAGGCTGGCTTGAGGTAAATTCACATCCGGAAGATGCGTTTTCACCACCGGCATTGTCATATTAGATAAGTCTTGAGGATTAAATTTTTCAACGGTGGTCTGTAATTTAGCGATGACCTGCCCGGAACTTATCACATTATGGTTATTTATAGTCGGTGTCAGTGTAATTTCGGTATGCTTGCCGATAGACGGATTTAATGGCGATTTTTCAATCGAAATCCCATTTGAATTATCCGCACTATTTGACATAACAGAGACGGTATCTAACTGAATATCTTTCACTTTGGTTTTATCATCCACGGTGGCACCGGATGTGATTGGGGTGCCGATCGTGTTGAGTACTCTGTTAAATGTGAAATGCTCCGTTGGATGATCATAAGGACCATATTTCAAGTTATTACGGTGGTAGTGAGAATATTTGCCTCGTTTTTTACGAGTACCACGTTCAACCCTGTAAATACCATTGTCTTGGCGATTAATTTCTCCTTGGATATCTTCATTATGGAGTTTTACTCTACCGCCATCCAAAGAACTATTTTGGGTATTCTGCTCAAATGCAGTATCTCCCAACCAAAGCTGTCTACCCACTAAAAGCTGACTATATTTATTATGTAAATCATCCCCATCAAGTAATAGAGAGCCTCCGATAGAAATCTTTGACGGATCAGTATGTTCTAAAGTGGTTGTGTTGGTCGTTTGTTTATAAAACCAAGAATACCAACCCGATCCTTCTTTTCGTGTACCATCATTTAAGAGGAAAAAAGAATATGGACTTTTAGAACCATTATTAACATAATAGATACCATCTCGTCCTTCCCTGTAACGGTGGGCATTTTCCCCTAATGCATGCTCAGTAATATGCTCAACTTTAGTATCAATTCCTTTTTTCACATAAAGATCTTGATTTAATAGATGTGCAGTATTGATTTTACCGTCTCCAAGTGCCTCAATAGTCGCACTACCGTTATCTACAAGCGTCGCTTTGCCGATTGCATAATGATTTTCATCTAGTTGTCCACCAATTGAGAGCTTGCCTGAACTAAAAATTAGAGAGTGATCACGGTTAATCAATTTTCCTATACCGAAATCGAGTCTGTCCCGCGCCGCAATCGTAGCCGCTTTCGTCTCTCCATTGACGGTTTCGGCCAAGTTTTCGACTGTTGCAGCATTAATTGCCAAATGATCACCGTAAATTCGTCCTGTGCCGATATTTGTTACGGCTGAGCTCTTGATAACGGTGTTAACGCCATCAATCAACCCTCGGTTTATTAAGTTCGTTGAATTCAGCATTGTCTCATTTGATGAAAGTTCTGCATTGGCACGATTCTCAATATGATTTGCCGAAATCGTCATTTTATTAGCAACTCTCTGCTCGGTATTATTCGTGAAGTTACCTTCCGTTTTAAACGTTAGATTATTTGCTTCAAAAGCATTATTTAAGATAAAACTCTCTTTTAATGCGATATTCAGATCGCCTTTTGTTTTAATATTGCCTTCAGATGTCAAGCCTGTTGCATTTAAATTAACGGTTTTATTACCTTGAATAAGCCCTTTCTCATTATTTACCATTAAATTGTTGCCGTTTAAGACATCTACGGTGTTCACCGCCAACAATTCTCCCTCGCTATTATCCAAATGATTATTTGAGGTAATAGAGACATTATTCGCACTATAAATGCCACCTTGTTGGTTATTTAATGTTGCCGTTTGGATGACAATATCTTGACCTTGAATACCTTGTGCCGGTGATTTGTCTTTTGCTTTTGTACCTTGGTTATCAAGCTGCTCTGTATTGAGGGTTAATTTATCTGCATAAATTAACGAACCTTGCTCAGATGTTGCGCGATTATTGATTGTTTTCGCTGTAATATTGGCTACATGAGAAGAAATCTTACCTTCTTGATTATTCACTGACTGTGTAGAGAGTGTTAAATCTCCCTGACTTTGAAGCGTTCCTTGCTGATTTTGTATGTCTTCTGCTGTCGTGATATTAAGCGTATTTCCACCATAGAGTTTACCTTGCTGATTAAGTAGCGTAGTGACACCTTGTAAAACCATGCTACGCAATCCAACAATCCCCTTTAAAGCATCTTGGGTATGTCGGTTATCAATGACATTTTGGTAAGCCTCAATTAAGAGTGAATCGTCTGCTCGAATGAGACCGTTTAGGTTATTAATATTCCCCGAGTGAATATCGGCCTTATTCTTGGCGAATAAGGTGCCTTGTTGGTTATCAATCTGTTGTTGAGCTGTTTTGAGCAGTAATTGATTGGATGAAACCACTTTGCCTTGTTGATTTTCTAACCCTTTGGTCATCAAGGTAAGCATATTTTCTGCCTTGATCGTGCCTTGTTGGTTATTTAATGCTGTTTGTGTCGTAATATTTAAATTGGCAGATAGAGAGGCAATTTGGCCGGCTTGATTATTGATTTTATCTGCATTCAGCGAACCATCATTTACCATTAAAATTTCACCGGACTGATTTTGAATATCAGAAGCTTGAAGTGCGGTGCTATTTAACGCTGTAATACGTCCGGCTTGATTATCAAGTTGCTTCGCTTTTAAACTCAAATCAGTGGCGATGATACCTTGCTGCTTATCTGCAAGGGTATTGCGATTATCTAAGGTTTTTTGCGTAAAAATTTCTGCTATTTTGGCACGAATACTCCCCTGTTTATTATTGAGCATATCCGTATTTAATTTCAGTGTACCGTTTTGTGCTAAAACCATGCCTCCCGTATTATTTATATCGGATTGATTGCTATTAATCGTGAGATTTTCACCAAGGGCTTACTTACTCAGTGCCAGGCACTGTTCTAAATACTT
>ERZ772807.2011-NODE-2011-length-10860-cov-2.686441_pt1 | contig 10860 bp, 16 predicted proteins | sample MGYA00511472_ERZ772807 | MGnify/ENA primary metagenome ERZ772807 (study PRJEB29015, sample SAMEA2737947) | human oral metagenome | biome: human oral; feature: human-associated habitat; material: dental | place: China | collected 2039 ...
CCGCCAAAGCAAAGCTGTGCATCACGTCGATAGGCCTATGGCCGTATGCCGACGTGATGCGCAGCACTGTTTTGGCTTTCCCGGATGGGTGGAACGGTCAGGACACCCGGACTCCGAACGCCGCCTGTTGTCACGGCCGACTTATCTGCTTCCGGAAGTCTTGGCTGACCCATTGCCGGAAAGCCCGCCCTTTCTAACCCGCCCCTTGATTCTGGTATCTCCGATGGGTGCCTATTTCATCTCTTGTCTGCTCCGTCGTCATTGTAAGGGCTTAAACACTCCCAGATACAGACTTTTTTACTTTGCAAAGGTACGGCAAACGTAACTGCAAGGACCGTAAACTATTCCGTGTTTTTCTTCCCGGAAAGCCTTCCGCATTTTGTCCCAAAATGGGTATTCCAAAAAGAAAAACACGGAATTCCTTGCCTCCTGTTACTTTCCTTTACCGTCTCTTTTTGCACGTAAAAAGTCTATACCCGGAAGCGATAAGCCGATGATAAAAAAAAACTCCGGGCAGGAGATGAAAGAAAATAAAAAGTCTTCCCCTCCAGCTCAATCCGATAATTAACAATCTCCGAAAGGAGACTATTAGTAATTTTATAATTATATTTGCAGTATGAAAAAGAGAAAAAGTTATTTAGACAGAAATACCCGCTTAAAACTCTATCTGGAAGCAAGCAAGTACAGTCTTGATGTCTCTAAGTTGATTTTTGGTGGTATTATTCTTTCGGGTATAATGGGCCTGAAAATAGATGAAGCAAATCTTATAATGTTCGGAATTATTGCTGTTCTCCTCACGGCTTTTTTCGGCATGGTGATGTTTATTTTGGGGAATAAAAAATAAAGGATATGGAACTAATTTATTTATTTATCGGAATTTCGATATTGGCAGTATTGGGAAGTGTTTGGGGGATTATCCAAATTCACAAAACCAATCGACAGGAAGAAACATACTAAAGGTAAACAAAAAAGACGGGCTGTTACAGCTCGCCTTTTTCATTTAAACTAAATCAACTTTTTTCCCCATGGCTTGCGCAATTTTTTCTAAGGTGTCAAAGCCCACGGAGTATGTTCCGCACTCTATGCGGCTTATGTGAGCTTGTCGCAGGCCCGTTTTTGCTGCGAGCTCGTTCTGAGTCATTCTGCATTCCTCGCGTGTGGCCGCAATACGCATGCCTATACGCGTGCGAGCTGATATGGCATCTTTTGTCATGCGATTGCCCGTCATGCCGATGGCACAGCGTTATTATTAATAATACACCCTTTTCGTTTGATATACACATTCGCCGATAGGGTCGTCTTCGTCAGTCTTTTTTGAAGTGTCGTAAACTTCGTACCAATAATTGGAGTTTCTGCAATCGCAATCAGTATCATTGTAGTCAAGAGGTGTACAACCTTCTACCTTGCTATCGGCCCATGCCTTTGCGTCTCTAAGCTCTTCAAATTGGGCCTCTTCACAGCTATTAACAGGGCTCGTGCTCATTACTAAATATCTCATATTTTTGACTTTACCGTGATGTCGAGGGCTTTTGGGGTTTAAATTAATGCCCGTCTTGCCGATAGCGCAGCGTTTACAATTGTTACAGCTGATAATAAGAACCGTCGTGAGCTACGACTATGTACAGGGATTTCAGAATCTTACAGCTAAGTTTACAATAATCGTAAAATCCACCGCCCCGACGATTCACTTCATTACATTCAACACCGAAATTCTTTTCGAGCTGACCATACTCCTTTTCAAGTCTCTTAATCGTCTGCGTCATTTTGTAAGATGCCTTCATAATCTTGTGCCGCTTATACGTTGCCGCCGTGTTCTAAGTTGTTATTTGTTTTGTTTACATTACAAAGATAATAAGATTATCTGAATATACCAAATATTGCATATTTATTTAACATATTCTTACGTGAAATTGGTATATTCTCTAATCTAAGATACCTATAAACTGTTGCTTTGGATTTTATACCCAGTTGAGACATAATTTCATTTAGGGGAATATTCTCTTTGTAGAGAGCTGCACAGGCCTTTGTCTTTGCTTCTTTTTCCTTTTTGTGTCGGCCGAACTTTACTCCTCTTTTCTTTGCTTCCTCTCGACCGGATTGGCAACGGTCTACAATGAGGTCACGCTCAAACTCGGCCAGTGATGCAAATATGTGCATCATTAACCGGCCACTTGCGGAACTCGCATCGACATTATCTTTGATAGATAAAATACCAATCCCTCTTTGTTGCAGGTCATTTATTGTTGTAATAAGGTCTCGCAGGGAACGGCCAATGCGATCGAACTTATAAACAATGAAGATATCATCTTTTCGGAGATAGGCAAGGGCTTCCTGAAGTTTCGGACGTTCGCGAAGTCCGGAACATTTTTCTACAAAAATTTTCTCGCAGCCGGAAGCTTTTAATTCTGTAATCTGAATGTCGAGATTTTGCTCTTTTGTCGATACCCTTGCATACCCTACTCTACTCATTTCCTTGTTTCCCTTTTGTTCGTTTTATATAAATAAGTTTCATTTATTTATTTCTGCAAAGATAAATAAAAAGAAACCATTTTCCTGCTTTTAGCGTAACGGTTTATGTTAATAATGGAAGTTTTATTTTCTGATAATTAAATGAAACTTGATAAACCTGCCTTTATACATTAAAAAAGGGTTGGCCAGAAGCCGGATTTTATAAAAATATAAATTTATAATCAGTAAATAAAGGTCTTCCAAGAATAATTATTTTATAATTTTATATTTTTTAGGTCATCGTTGAAGTCTTTGTCATTAGGGAGAATGGAACTAATGCGAATATCACTCCTTTCCCTAATGTTCCAGTTCCTAATAATACTTTCTACGCGTTCTTTGTAGCGCTCCCCCTGCTTGTCATTGTCGAAGCAGCATACTATCTCTTGCGGATTGCATTTTTTTATCAGGTTCGTAATTTGGTTGCCGGAAAGTCCGCCACCGGTTGAAACAAGGGCGGTGTGCTGAAATGTTTGCTTGTCTTTGTATAGTTCATAAAAGCTCATTGCGTCGATGGCACTCTCAAAGATGAAGATACGATCGACTTTTCGGGAATATACGCCCCAGACAGAACTTGAAGCATCGCCACCGGCGGCCATGCTCTTAAAATTGTAATTGCGAATTTCATAATTGGTTATGGTTTCAGTGCCCGGCACCTTGTAAGGGAAACCAATATTAGGGATGTCCTTCTTGCCTTTTTTATCTTTTATAATGACGATGTGGCGAAGAAAAGTCGCAACGGTATCAGGTGAGAGTCGACGACTTCTTGTGAGGAAATGGCAGTTTCCAATAGTTGCCTCTGACACTTCGTATCTTGCTGGTTCAAATTTCTGCTTTTCTTGGAAGCTTACACTTTCTTTCGGAATGTAGGAAACTCCTGCGTAGTGTTTCAGAATAATAGAGATTCTGACCATTTCGTTATGGTGTGGAAATTGTGGCCACGAATGTATATGGAGCTTGACGAACTCTATTACGTCCCCATGATGATAGTTCCTATCACAAAACCGCTGCGTGTATGTGTCGGTGGGATGCTGTATGAGTATTTCATCCATTTTCTTGCCTCCTTGGTATAGGGCATAACACGGATTGGTGATACCGTCTTTTTTCTTCAGACGGTACCCCAGATCTTCTGCAACCTGAATGATAGAGACCTTATGTTTCAATTCTTCAAACGTAACCATAAATAATTAAATAATTATTTTATTATTATATAAATCACTAATTCACAATGGTTTGAGTAAATAATTATTTTATATTTCTATATTTGAAGTACATGTTGAAAGCATCGTAGACAACCTCACTTAGCTTTACACCATCATTGGCGGCTATCTGTCTTATTTTAGAATGGCAGCTCTCATCAATGGTCAATGTCTTTATCTTTTTCTTTGTTGACGTTCCTATGGTTACCTCATTTGTCGATGGTGAAAAAAGGGCATCTATTCCGCTTTCTTCCTGACGCGATGTTTGTATGGCTTTCTTTAATTGGTCTTTTTTCATTGCTCTTGTTTCGTTAGTTCATTGCATAAATTCATGTAGTCAGCGGCGCCATTGCACTTGCTGTCATAGTGGAATATGTCTTTCCCGTTTGCCTGTGCTTCAGCAAGACTGATGTTGTTCCTGATGTAGGAGCTGAAGACTTTACCGTGAAATGTTTCCTCAACAACTTCTGATATGCTCTTGTTGAGATTAGTACGGCCGTCATACATAGTTATCAGTATGCCATAGATAGAGAGGGACGGGTTAATCCTACTCTTAACCTTATTGATGATATTTACCAGCTTATCCATTCCTCGCATAGCGAGATATTGTGCTTGCATTGGTATGATGATGCCATCAGACGCAGTTAATGCGTTCAGGGACAAAAGAGACAGTGAGGGAGGACAGTCTATGAGAATGTAATCATACCTTTCCCTAATGTTCGCCAGTAAAGACTTTAATATGAGTTCTCTTCCGGGTTCATTTATCAACTCTGACTCGATGGCCGAGAGGTCAAGACAGGACGGAACAATCTCCAATCCTTCTTTGTTTTTATACACAGGAAAATCCTTTCCTGATTTCATAGATGAATAGATGGTTTCGTTAAGGTCAGAGTTTAGACCTAAACTCATGGTAAGGTTGGCTTGGCCATCAAGATCTACCAATAAGACACGATAGCCTTTTTGGGTGAGTGCTCCGCCAAGATTGGCGGTTGTTGTGGTCTTTCCCACACCGCCCTTGTGATTAATGATAGATATTATTTTTGTCATAGCTTGAAAATAATTATATTACAAAATTACAAAATAATTATTTTATAAACAAGTAAATGTATCGTAGAAAGTGAATTTTTGGAAATAATTATTTTATAAGATTATTAAATTTGTTTGATACTATATCCGCTATTTTTACAATAGGGATGAGAAATAAAAGTGAGGGTTGTTTTTATTTGTCGTCATAGTGGCCCGTGGCCGACACGATAAATACAACAACAGTCGTGTCATTAACAGTGTAGCGCAGTCTGTTTTTTTTGTCGAGCTTTCTCGACCAAATGCCATTCACATACCGAAGCTGGTGTGGGTGTCCGGTTCCCGTGTATGGGTGATCTTTAAGCTCGGGGATAAGATTCTCAAACTTCTTGTATGCCTGCACATCGGACTTCATCATTTTGAGAAGTCCCTTTGTAGCGTCCTCCGAAAATTCTATTTTATACATTCTTCGGTACGTTTCAGGAATTCCGTGAGAGTTTCACCCTCCTGCATCTTGTAAGTCCTTCCATTCTTTATATCCTCCAGTCCTTTTTGAATAGACAGAAGTTCTGCCTTTGAAAGGAAATCATCGTCATCCGCAACGCTAATGACAATGGGACGTGCGTTCTTACGAGCGACAAAGACGGTTTCACTCTCTGCCAGATCAAAATACTTCTTCTGATTGGCTCTGAATTCTCTTGTTGTTATTATCTGCATGGCTCTATGGCTCTAAGTTCTGGGCAAAGATAAGCATAAAAATCTAAACATCCAAATATTTTGTGTACTTATTTGTGTACATTATGTTTTGCGTTGAATAAAATGAGCCCTGTACACTTTTTCGGGGATGCTATATTAGTTGAAAATCATGCTCTAATACTTTACGTAAGATTTTCCCGAAATCTGTAAACGTCGTATGTCCGGTTTTACAATAGGAAGTATATCTTTCATTGATTTTATCTCTTACCTTTTCTGGTAATTCAATTTCTCCATTTCTTGCCCTGTGAAACACTTGATTGGCTATTTTATTTGGGTATGTTTCTTTGTCCTGTGCCTGGCTTTTTTCTAAATACCATGATAAGGTACCCTGTATAGACTGGCATTTCTTATATAGTAGTGTCTCTTCTTCACTTAAATTGTTTTTCTGTATTTTATTCTTTTCAGATAAAATTATTTGGAACTTATATTTGGTAACAGTGGGGCGTCCTCTGTGTGGAGTTGTTAGTTCTTCGGGCGTTGCTTTTAAGTATAGATCACAATTCCCTGCATCAAAGCAGGATTTGAGCTCCTCAATGGATGGTATCAAAATACGTTTTTCAAAGTCTGCTGAACGTGGATATTTCTCTTTTATGATTTTTCCTGTAAGTTCATCCTTATGCTTATTCAGCATAAGAATATCTTTCATTTCTTCAATACTTTTACTGAAGTGTCCTACCGTTCTCCAACGGCAGGCCCATTCGTAGAATCGGGATGTATATTTACCCGAGAACTGTAGTGCCGTTACATAGTCAATTGCCGTGTAAGTATTTCTTAATTCGAGAAAATATTTTACACAATCTGGGGAAAGTTTCAACTCGAACATCCCTGTTTTCTCATGGTAAATGGCAACGGTAAGGAGAGTGAGGGACATCCAGTCCTTGTTATCATTGATATTTCCTATAATTTGGAGAGGGTATGACTGTATTCTTTTAAGTGCCTGTTTAACAGTGTAAGCATGTTCCGCATCGATGCCAAAGTCTGCATTGGATATATTGTAAGACAGCAAAGGAGAATAATCCTCCATACCAAATAGATCCTGTTGTGCCTCTTCCTTATATTTCTTATAGCGTATCTCAAGAAGATTGATCACCCTATAATAGCATTTAGTCATGATGGGCGTCCAGTTACAACGTCTGTCCGTAACTTTATTGTCCTGTCGATTGGTTTTTGCAATTTCAAGTTTCCCCATAATAGATGATGTTGAATGATTTGCTGCAAAGATAATATATTAAAACGACAAAAAAGCGGAATCCTCGACGTTTTTTTTTATTTGTCGTTTTATCCCGCACAAAAGTCGTTTTATTCCGCACAAAAGTCGTTTTATAGTCGCAGGTTTGTCGTTTTATATACATATAATTAACTGATAATCAAAGATTTACAACTACCTAAAAGATACTTTCTTTTAAAATACTAAAATACTAAAGTACTAAGAAAAACAAATGCTGGATAAACACTAAAAAACATTAGGGAAGATAAAAAGGTTATAACCTTATCTAACATCGAAGCCCCTTATACTTTTGTTTCCATTTAGCGACTTGTGTATCCATCTTGGTATGGACACATCACTCCATCAAATGGAAGCGACTGTACAGGAGACATTCGATATTTTTAATAGCAAGCAGGGATTGCACAGAGTTCAATCATATTTTTGTAAATTGTTGAAATTCAATAATTTATATTTTTATATGCCTGCATATTTGCAGGCATAATGCAGGCTTATTTGTGTTAATTTATTGAATATCAGTGAAAATAAAATTATTTTTATGCATGCAATCACTGATTTTTTATTATTTTTGAAGCAAAAAATCTGACTTATGGCTTCAATACGAATTGATGATACCACTGCAAAGCGGTTAGCAAACTTCAAAGAGAGGAAGAGTTATACAACTATCATTGACGAGATGATAAGTTTCTTTGAAAATACAGGTATGAGGGTGACAGATAACGTTGCGTCTCCCATCATTGTTGTGCAGCAGGAGTCTGCAAAACTTCAGAAAATAATGCGGGCTATTGAGAGTAAGCAGAATGTACTTCTTAAAGATATTCTTGAACGTTCTAACTTTCTGGTAAACGTTTCTCAAAAGGTGTCGGCCGAAGTTTCGGGTATAGAGTCTTCAGCACAAGATGATGAGAATTATATGCATGTGAAAGAAGTACAAGAATTGATGAGTGCGTATAAGAAGTTGGAAGCTGAACTGAAAAAAAGTAGAGAAGAAAATAGCCGATTGATACAGGAACGAGACGATGTAAAGATTAAATCTTCGAAGATGACGATTTCGCCTACTTCAGCTATAAATAAAAAGATCATATCAGAATGTCTTGATAAGCTTATAGAAAAGAAAAGTTCTCCGATGTTCGATACAGAAAAATACACTATCCGTAAAAGTGATTTTAACATGTGTATCGATACTATCAGGGAAGAATTGAAAAAGTAATGTTTGCAAGGGTACATACTTCAACAGAGGTTAAAGGGAATAACTTGGGAAGCTGTCACAGTCTTGCGAAATATCTTGACAAGGAAGCAGAACAAGAAAATGTTTCCGGGAAGACACTTGAAGATAGAGAAACAAGTTCGCGCCTTGTACACTATCTTGATAAGGAGGAGGGAAACAATTTCTTTTCTTCTCAACCGGGTGTGTATGATATGGGGGAAGTGATAACCAATATAGATGCAAATGTTAAACATCTTCATAAAGATGATACAAAGTTCTATATGTTAACACTCAACCCTTCTGTAGCAGAACAGAAACACCTTATAGGGAAAGATATAGAAGATTTTCACTCTTTGAGTAAGGAAGAACAGGACGAAGTAAAGGCAAAGCTTGTAGACTTTACCCGTGAAGCAATGGATGATTATGCCAGAAACTTTGCACGCGATAATATTAAGTCTGGCGATGACCTGCTTTATTATGCAAGAATAGAGACACAACGAACATATAAAAAAGCCAGTGAGGAGGTAAGGTCTGGATTGGTAAAAGCGGGAACTCTGAAACCCGGCCTTAATCTTCACGTTCATATCATAGTATCAAGAAACAGTAAGGACCAGAAAACGAAACTGTCTCCATTAGTTAAATCAAAGGGGAATGATTGGAAGCTGAACGGTACAAAAGTTCGTAGAGGGTTCAATCACGAACAATGGAAAGTTGATGTGCAGAACACTTTCAATCGGAAGTTTAGTTATAACTCTCTTACAGAAGAAACTTATCAGCTTAATGACAGTTCTGTATTACGTGCCGATAGTGTTATCCGGACAATATCATCTAAAGAAAATATGCAGATATGGAAAATAAACGGGAAAAGTGACCCTACAGAAAGTAAAAAAAGGCATCATGCTTTTTCTGGAAGAAATAATATTGGAAAGAAGAAGTATGCTTCGGGGAATTCCGAAGCTGGCATGAATAAGATAAAACAAAAAGCAAAGAAAGAAATACTGCAAGATAATTTTCAAACGGAACGGGCAATTATTGGGAAAACGGTTATGGTCGTAAGAACGCTGTCCAATCCGGTAGCCTCTGTCAGACAAGCGATAATAAGGGAAATAAAAAATATGTTGAATCCGGTAAAGGAATTATGATAAAGATTTTAATTTGTGTATTAGTGGCTCTGTTGGCAGGCATCTTGATAGTATTGCTTATTCCAACTTCCGACAAGAGTAAGGGAAAGACTAAAAAGGAAAAGAAAGATATCTTTTTTCTTTTTACAAAGAGAGGAAAAATAACGTTCGGAGATCCTTTTGATAATTTTCTGGTATATGGGGGCGCAAACTCCGGCAAGACAAAAAGTATAGGGAAGCCTTTATTGAGGGAATATATACGCAATGGCTTTGCCGGTTTTATATACGACTATAAGGATTTTGACTTGACAAAGACGGCTTATAACCTGACGAAGAAATATTCTTATCCCTATCAGTTCTATTACATATCCTTTGCAGATATGGACAGAACGTACAGGGTTAACCCTATTGCCCCGAAAGTTATTCAGGATGATAATATTTTCCTGCAGCTTATCGATGATATGCTTACCGCATACATGGGAGATAACACCAGAAAAGACGAGTGGTTCTATGGGGCGTTGGGAATACTTAAGGGAATTGCCATCCGGTTTTATTTTGATTTTCCGAAGATATGTACGATTCCTCATATCATTAACTTTGCTTGCATGGCCACGGGGGACAAGCTTACTGATTTTCTAAATGGGAATACACAAAGCCGGATTTTGGCATCCGCTTTTCTCAATGCGGCTGATAGTCCGAAAACGCAGGCAAGCTATCTTTCGAGTCTGACTAATTATCTGGCACCTGTCGCACAAAACAAAAAAATATGCTATGTTCTTTCAGGAGACGATTTTGAGTTTAACCTGATAGATCCTGAAAATCCAAAACTGGTGGCCGTTGCAAATGCCTATCAGATAGAGAACGTAATTTCTCCCATTATATCTCTGATGATTTCCGCAAGTTCCAGACGGTTTACACTTAACAATGAGGTTCCTTTCGTGTACTTTCTTGATGAAGCAACGACTTTCAGAATCTCCGATTTTGAGAAGATGCCATCTGTCCTTAGGGAGTATAAGTGTAGCTTTACGTTCATCACACAATCGGCTGCAAAGATAGAAAAACGATACAGCCGACTTGACAGAAGCAGCATTGAGGCGAACTTTTCCAACCAGTTCTTTGGCAGGACAAAAGACATCGAGGCCCTGAAGACTTATCCTCTGGTCTTTGGAAAGGAGGAAAAGAGACGCGTATCACGTACCAGCGGAGCCAGTCGTGGAGGGGAAAGCCGGTCACGTACCATATCGACGCAAAAGGAAGACAGGTATGACACGAGTTTCTTTACAAATCTGAAAACAGGTGAGTTCCTGGGTAGTGCAGCACATTCCAATTATAGGGATTTTCATTTGAATTTCCTGATGTATAGGGCAGAGGAAGAGAAAGAACTGCCAATTGTCAGTAATGTTTTACCATCTACACTTGACAACTGTTGGAATGGTATAATAGAGGATTTAACGGTATTTTTATCTTAACAAAATAAAAATAATTATAATAAAATCCTAAAAATTTCCGATTAAGGGAATTTTTAGACACTTTTGTATTCAGTTTTTAATAACTAAAATTTGAACAATGAATAGTTTGTTACTGAATGTATCGGGTCTGTTGTTGCAGGCAAGTGTTAAAGGAAAAGTCAATGAGGTACTTAGCAATTATGCCGTACCTGTAATTGCGGGTATTATCGTCATCAGCGTAGCCATTGCCATTTTTTCAAACCTTGAAGGAATTGTCGACAGGGACGGAACGGGAACGAGAAAAGGTGCAATCATGAATGTAGTATGGGTGGTTCTGTATGTGATAATAGGAATTGCCGTACTTGCTGGAATAGTT
>ERZ772807.2013-NODE-2013-length-10850-cov-2.697638_pt1 | contig 10850 bp, 10 predicted proteins | sample MGYA00511472_ERZ772807 | MGnify/ENA primary metagenome ERZ772807 (study PRJEB29015, sample SAMEA2737947) | human oral metagenome | biome: human oral; feature: human-associated habitat; material: dental | place: China | collected 2039 ...
CGGAAGGAAATTTATTTGCTTCCGCACAAAAATCTAACTACCTTAGCAGAGCGCAATAAACCCTTGTTTAACAATAAATTAAACTATCATGATCAAGATCAAAGCCGTTGAACGCAAAATCGGCTTCTCCAAGACAGGAAAAAACCTCTGGTACCCTGCAATTCACCTCCATTCCGACGTGAAATTTGAGGAGTTCATCGAACTCGTCTCCGATGAGACCACGGTCTCTTCCGCCGACGTCAAAGCCGTCTTCGACCGCGCTGCGAAGGTACTCATCCGCCTCTTGCAAGACGGCAAGAGCGTTGACTGCGGCGACATGGGCACCTTCCGCCCCAGCATCACCGCTAAGACCGGAGCCGGCGTCGACAAGGCCGAGAAGGTCGGCGTCGAACTCGTCGACAAAGCCAAGGTCATCTATACGCCCCGAGTCAAGGTCAAGACTGCGCTGAAGGGCGTTCGCCTAGAGCGTGCCGAGCGTGCGCTCGACGTCCCCTACAAGTCCGTCAGCAAGAAGAAAAAGAAAGATCCCAAGGAAGGCGGAGGTTCTACGCCTCCTGAAAACGGCGGGCACGTAGGCGCCTAGCCCTTCCCCCGAACCGAAAAACCAGAGCCCCCCAGCACGATGTGTATCGTATCATGCTGGGGGGCTCTCTTGCTATGGGAAGGCCTTCTTTTCAGAGCCTTATGCGCCTCTTTTTTCGTATCTTCGTCGCTGTGATTTCATGGTATAACCCCAACATAAATCATGGTATAGGCGCCATGTTTATGTGCTATTCAAGTAAAATATGTCAGAAAGAGTAGTTTCAATTATCGTCCCGGTCTACAATGTCGAGGCGTACTTAGCCGAGTGCATTGACTCCTTGCTAGGGCAGACTTATCCGCACCTAGAAGTCCTCCTGATCGATGACGGTTCCACCGACGGAAGCGGGAAGATCTGCGACGACTACGCCCAGCGAGACAGCCGTGTCCGCGTCGTGCACAAGAAGAACGAGGGAGTGTCCGTGGCGAGAAATACTGCCCTTTCGATAGCGACGGGATACTATTTGATGTGCGTCGATAGTGATGACTGGATCGAACTAGATACGCTGGAGAAGTGCATGGCTATCCTGGAGCAACGCCCGGAGATAGATATCCTAGAGTTTGGGACAATTGACTACTTTGATGGGGAGTTCGCCGAATATAAGTCATATACAGGGAAGGCAGAAGATGTCGAGCTGTCGGGGCTGCAGATCTTGCACTCGTATTCGCAGGGGAACCTTCCCTCGCCACTTCCTTGTGCAAAGATTTATGTGCGAGATAAGATCAGTGATGTACGCTTTATCCTAGGCCGAGTACACGAGGATAATACCTACATCTTCGAAGCCCTCATAAAGATCCAGCACTATTACTACCACAATGCACCCTGGTATATCTATCGCCGGAATAGAGTAGGCTCGATCACCCATACCTTGAACGATAACATCGAAGATATGTTCCTCAACATTCAAGACGTGAGGAATAAGATGATCAAGGAGCATCCGGAATTGGTCGTCTATGCCAATAGCTTCATGCTCCATCGTGCCGTCGACTATTCGTTCAGATACTACAGGCAGGGGATAGACGTCAAGAAGTATGAGAAGATGCTTGCCCCCTTCATCGAAAGTATCAAGGCATACCCCATCCTAGATCCTACGATTAAGAAAAGACTTTTTATCTATCTGCCTAAGCTGTACGTTCGCTTTACGGTCAACGCCCTTCCCAAGATCAGAAAGGTCCTGAAGTGGAGACCTTTCAAGTAGGACTTATAAGCAAGAGGGGATGACGGCTAGCGTATAGCACTACCCATTGACAGGCAAAAAGAGAATTAGGGCTGACTCCATCTGATGGAGTCAGCCCTAATTCGTATCTGAATGGTGAGCGCCGTACTACTTCTTCCGTGGGGGGAGGTGGTAGTCGATGATCTTGCCGAGGGCCAGGTGGCAGGCGGGACAGAAGTCCGGCGTATCGTTGGTGCGCATGCGGCAGTTGTAGCTAGCTCGGTACATGCCCTTGGAGAGATAAGCGCCCCCTTCGTAGAGACCGACGGGGTACTTCTTCTGGAGCTTAGCGGGCGTGGGAAGGGGCGTGCCCTTCTTGATCAGGTGCGACCACTTGCCGGAGAAGTCCTTGAGGTTGGTGACGTTCTGCTCCCAAGGCTCGACCTCGGTAGCGTGTTCGCTCGCTGCCGCTGCGTCGCCTTCGTGGAAGTATTCGTCCGTCAGACCGCCGAAGCTATGGCCGAACTCATGCACCACCACGGGCAGGTACCACTTGTGGTGCGTCGAGGAGATGAGGTACGAGTTGTACATACCGCCACCGCCGTAGACGTCGCTATTGGCGAGGATGATCAGGTGCTCGTAGGGGATACCGATGAGGGCATCGTTGATCGCCTTCACACTGCGCGTCGTCAGATAGCGGTCAGAGTAGAAGGTATCGAAGTGCGAGGAGAACGCCGTGCGGGGCCAGCGCTTCTCACGAGGTACGGCGACGCCCGACTCTTCGGAGGGAGAGAAGACCACCACGACATTGAAGTGCTGGCGGTTGCTCTTGAAGGGCTCATAGTTGAAGAGCGCTTCGGTAGCAGCCTCGGCATCACGGAGGAAGATAGGCATCTCAGCCTCGGTATAGCCTTCGGCGAGGAACGCCAGGTCGATGCAGTCACGGCTGTCCCCCGAGTGGATGAGGTACTTGTGCTTCTGAGGCTGCTTCGTCGTCTGGTCACGGATGAGGATGTCCTTAGGATCGACACGCTGCGTCTGCTGGACGATGGTGCGCTGCTCGGCATTGCACAGGCGGAGCGTCACCTTCACGGGAGCCTTGGGGAAGGGGATGCGCAGCACCTCCTCATAGGAGCGGCGTTCGGTCTTCGCCAGCGGTGTCTGACGCCACTCGAGGTAGAGCGGGTTGAAGGAGAAGGCATAGATCAGCTTGCCCGTGGCTTCGTCATGGACGTAGAGCTGGGCATTCCCTCTGAGGACGAGGCTATCGAGGTAGTGACGACGGCCAGCCCAGCCCTTGAGCAGATGGGCTTCGTCGGGCGTGATCTCAGTCGTCGACTCGCCCCCGGTGAGGATGTAGTCCAGGCGGAGCGTACTGTCTCGGAAGAAGGTCTCAAACGGCTGCTGCGCCGAGGCACGGCCACTCCCCACGAAGAGGAGCAGGAGGAGAAGAGATAGGTAGGTTCGCATAGTTATAGTGGATGTAAGGGATTAATCGTGCTTCGGGGGATAGGGCTCCGTGGCAAGTGCCTTGTACATACGCTCATAGAGTGGTAGCTCCAGCCCGATACGGCGTGCCGCACGGACGACGTAGCCGGTGAGGTTCTCCAGCTCGGTAGAGCTCCCCGCCATGAAGTCCACGTGCATCGAGCTTGTGCTGGAGGGGATCATGAAGGTCTGACGCTCGACGGTGCGCTCGACAGCACCCTCGCCTAAGTCGTGCCCGAGAGCGGAGAAGAGCGTGCAGAGCTCCTCGATGAGCCCACGCATCTCCACGGGGTGCGATGCGAGGGCTTCGCCCACCGTCATATTGTAGTAAGAGGTACCCGTCGCGGTAGCCGAGATCATGAGGAACTTCTTACGGATGCTCTCCTCGATGTCGTCGGGATTGACCACATGCACACCGACGGACTCCAGGAGGGCGAAGAGCTCACGCTCCTCAGCGCTACGCTCAGCACCACGAGAGCCGAAGAGGAAGATCTCTCGCTCGGCCTCTAAGAGGATCTCCCCCGCTGCAGGCTTGCGCCCCGAGATATAGACGCAGCCATCCCAGACACGGGCTTCGGGGAGAAGCGCCTGTATCTGGTCGGTGATATCCGCACCATTGAGGAGGGGTAAGATGATGGTCCGAGGCGTGATGATCGGGCGGAGCTGCTGGATATTCGCCTCGAGGTCGTAGCTCTTCGTCGCAAGGATGAGGAGGTCGGTAGGTGGCAGGTCGTGGGGATCTTCGGCTAAGTAATCGGGGCGCACGGTGAAGTCCCGCTCGGGAGTGTGGACATGCAGTCCACGCTCCTCGATAGCAGCACGGTGTGCACCACGGGCGACGAAGCTGATCGTACGGCCAAGGCCCTCACGTCGGGCAGCCTCTACGAGCATCGCTCCGTAGTAGCCCCCGACACCGCCGAGACCGGATATGGTGATATTCTTAAGTAGCATGAGAGGACTATATACTAAGACTTATTTTTCAGCTTATTAAAGGCTCGTCGCCCCATAACAAATGCCCTGGGAGCGATGAGGAATAGGCGAAACTTTATCCGTTTCGACCGCGAGCGGAAGAGATTACGGAAGGGGCGACATCGGAGCTTGTAGGCAATCTGCAGATAATCAGTCGCCTCTTCCTTATATCGATCGGAGGCACGACATAGCAGACGGAAGTGATACCAGAGGCTACGCACGGCCAAGGTATTAGCATACTCCAGATAAGCAGGATCCCCCGCGTGCCTATCAATGGATTCTTCTATATCCGCAAAGAGATCTCGTAGATCTGGGATCTCAGTCGCAGTAATCGCCCCAGGACGCTGGATGCGATAGTTGTAGCCCACGATAGGTAACGCATGGAAATCGCCTGTACTCTGATAGAACGCCTCCAGCGAATAGACGTTGTCTTCCCACTTTGACCCCTCACGGAAGGTAAGCCCCTCTATAGCTTGGCGGCGGTAGATACGACTCCACACAGTCGCTTCGATAGCAAGTTTATTCGCAGTAAGGTAGCTATCTAAAGCCTCCTCTCGCGACAAAGTCATCTCGGGCATAAGACAAGGCGAGGTGCAAGTGTCCTGCACTTTGTTGTGACCATAGCCAAGGATAGAGACTTCTGGATGCTGCTGCAGATAGCTCACAGCCGACTGATAGATCCCAGGCTCCAGCCAATCATCGCTATCGACGAAGGTCACCAATGGGCAATCATCCGTATAGGGAAGAGCAAAGTTGCGTGCAGAGCTTAGCCCCCCATTTGCCTTGTGGAGAACAAGCACACGAGAGTCACGTGCAGCATACTCATCACAAATAGCTCCGCAACCATCGGGCGAGCCATCATCGACGAGGATGACCTTTAGCTCCCGATAGCTCTGAGAGAGGATTGAGTCGATGCATTGGTGGAGGTAAGCTTCGACCTTATAAACAGGGACGATGACCGCAAGCTTCATGGAGTTATTTACGACTAAGCAAGGTGCGCACGAGGGTACGGATAGCAAAGGATGTGCGGGGATAGGCTAAGAAAAGCTTCACCTTCCTCACCTTCGATGCTGAATGAAAGGCATTAAGATAAGGGCGAGCTTTCAGCTCTTCTATGATCGGCAGATAGCGCTCCAGCTCCCTTACAGCGACAGAGTAGGTAAAAGACGATAAATATTTAATGTGATACCACAGACAGTTAGTCGCAAGGGTATTGGCTAAAGCTAAGAAATGAGCATCATCTGGATAGCGCTGTATTGCCGACTCGATATCCCAAAGAAGGGATCGCTTATCAGGCAGTAGCTCGGAGGTCATAGCCCCAGGGCGCTTACTCCGATAATTGACTCCGACAAGGGGCAAGATATGATATCCACCCGTACACCGATAGAGTGCCTCAAGCGCATATACAACATCCTCCCACTTACAGCCCTCGGTAAAGGTCAGCCCATCAATCACCTCACGCCGATAGATACGACTCCAAACCATCGTATTGATGATATTGGAAGTCGTAGCTACATAGCGAAGCAGAGCTTCGTCACGTGTCAAATGCTCCTCTGCAGGGATTAAAGGGATGGTCTTCTCCTCTGTGACAAGGTTGTAGCCATAGTTGATAATGCTGACCTCAGGGTGTGCGACAAGGTAGCTTACCCCTTGCTGATAGATGTTAGGCTCCAACCAGTCATCGCTATCTAAGAAGGTGACGAGAGGACAATCGTCAATGTGCTGTAGAGCAAGGTTACGCGCCGAACTCTGACCGCCATTCGGCTTATGCAGAGCGAGAACTCGAGGGTCACGCGCTGCATACTCATCACAAATCGCTCCGCAGCTATCGGGCGAGCCATCATCAACAAGGATAACTTTCAGATCCTCGTAGCTCTGCGACAGGATCGACTCGATACACTGACGCAGGTAGGGCTCGACCTTATAGACGGGGACGATGACGGCAAGTTTCATTTATATGGAGAGTATTTCGTGGTAGAACTGTAGGTAGCCCTGCGCCATACGACGGTAATCAAAGAGACGAGCACGAGCACGGAGAGCCTCAGCCTGAGAAGGTGACATATCATAAGCGCTCAGCCCAGACAAGATAGTCCCAGCTATAGCTTCGGGGCTTACTTCGTCGAAGTAATAGGCGACATCGCCCCCCACCTCGGGGAGGCTCGTCGCACGACGAAGGAACAACGGCTTACCCAATGCCATAGCCTCCACCACTGGCAAGCCAAACCCCTCTGCAATGGAGGGCTGTAGCAATGCACGACAGTGCTGTAGCAAGGATGCCTTCTCTACATCACTCACAGCACAGAGGAGATGCACACGATCCTCCAATCGATATTGCTGGATCATACGCTGGATCTTAGAGAGATATTCGGACTTAGCCTCCGAATAGACTAAGACCAGATGTAACTCTTCGGGGAGATGGCAAAGCGCAGGGATGAGTAGATGCTGCTGCTTCTTCTCATGCAAGACCCCCAGCGCCAAGAGATAGGGAGCATTGGGGACGATAGGATCTCGAGTGATACCTGAGATCTGCCCTTCTTCAGGAAGGAAGATCCCATTATGCACGACCGTGATGGGGGTCTCCTCCGATATCTGGAAGAGTTCACGATGCTGCTCCAAATCATGCCGCACAAATTCGGAGATACAGACGATCCCATGGGCACGATTCAGATTACTCGCCACCAGCTTCAAGAGCTTCTTTCGCTTTGACTCGGGGAGAGGCTCGGTGAGGAAATTCAAGTCATGAAGGGTGACGATGCACTTTGCCCCCCATAGCTGCGGGAAGTAGTGCTGACGTTGGTGCGTGATATGGACTAAGTCATAGCCCTTTGCCTGCACACTGAGCAGGGAGTGCAGGGGCGAGAAAGGCTTCCTATTATCTATAGGATAAGAGGTCGGAGCATAGTAGTGAAGGTCCAGTGATGGATCCCGAGCCTCCTGTAGTCCCCGAGCAAGGGCATGCCCATAGTACCCTAATCCCGAGTAGGGATAGCGGGTGCGCTCCAAATCTATGAGGATACGAGGCTTCATCAACGAGCGGTATTAGAGTTGGCTAAATATCTCTTCCCATCGCGAACGAATCCGCTCTGGGCTATAGTCGAGGCAATGCGTCTGAGCTGCTTGGGAGAGGCGACTTCTCAACTCCACATCCTGACAGAGACGTCGAAGCTGAGCTGCATAGGCATCCAAATCAAAGGGAGCAACAAGGCATCCATAGGTACTATCCTTCCCTATAAGCTCACGGATACCTGCCGAGCTATCAAAAGCTATGGGTACAACTCCCGACGCTTGTGCTTCGCTCAGGACAAGTCCCCACCCTTCATAGGTCGAGGTCATCATCAGAATAGCCCCCGACGCATATACGGCTGTAGCATCAGCGATATAGCCCTTGAGCGTGATGCGAGGGAGCTGCTTCTGCTGAATCATGCGGCGCAAGAACTTCTCTTCTGAGCCTTTCCCATAGATCTCTACCTCCCAGTCAGGCAGATCCTGACAGACCTTCTCCCAAATCTGGAGGACTCGATCTGGGCGCTTATCTGCATAGCTCAGACGTCCGACGAAGAGGATTTTCTTCGGTCGATCCTTAGCTGGTATGGGCTGATGCTTGGGTAGGAAGGCCATATTCGGCATGACGGCAAAGCGCGAAGCTTCCTCGTCATTCAGCCCCAAAGCCGATACAAACTCCTGCACATACTCGGGGGTCAGCGTAATAAAGCAGTCTACCTGGCGCACCAAATCTCGGTAGCGAGTACGGAGCTTCTCCTCTGATGTTAGTGCCAGACGCAGACGACGCAGCGTTAAGCTATAGAGATTCTTGTACCACGGATGATGCGCCTTGTAGCTGGCACGCTCACGTCGGTCTACGAGTTCCCACAGTGGAGAGCTATGGCACCAATAAATAATCTTAATCCCTGCAGCCCGAATTAGGGGCAAGTAATCATTGCGCAGAGCGATAGGGATGATTAGCACCTTCACCTCTCTCTCCTTGAAGGCTCGGAGTAAGTAGAGCACACTCTCCTTGGTCCAAAGGCGCATCCCTTGAGGGAGAAGACAGAGATCAATCAGAGGATCAGCGGGCAGAGCCCATTCTGTCTCGATATGGGTCTCCGCAAAAAAATGCGTGTGGATACCCAAGTCGGAGAAAAGGCAGGCGGTCTGACGCGACACCTCCTCCGCTCCACCAAGGGCAAAGCGGCGATGTACGATCGCGACGTGTAGTCCTTTTATCTCCATTAGTAGCGGGTATTCTCGGCGAAGTAGCGGCGGGTATCTTGCTCGTAGGTCTCGAGGGCGGAGCGGAGCTCTTCGGTCGAGGCAAAGCGGTGCTCGGGATGGAGCTGCTCGAAGATATGCACGATGACCTCCATACCATAGATCATCTCATCGAAGTCAAGGATATGCACCTCAATAGTGCGCTCCAGCTCACCGCCGAGGGTCGGGCGCTTGCCGATATAGAGCATCGCATGGTGCTGCTCCGAGCAGCCCGTGGGGCGAAGGAGCTCGAGGTCACAAGCGTAGACGCCATCGGGAGGGAGGAGCTGGTCGGCATCCTCACGCTGGACGTTCGCCGTGGGATAGCCCAGACGACGGCCGAGCTTCTGCCCCGCGACGACCGTACCATAGATGGCATACGGACGGCCGAGAGCACGGTACGCATCACGCATCTCGCCAGCGCGGATCAGCGACTTGATAGCGGTGGAGCTGACGATCTCCCCGCTGAGAGTGAGGCTATCGGCTTGGACGACCTCCATACCGTACTTCGCTCCGAGCGCCCTGTAATCCTCATAGGCAAGCTTAGCTCCCGCACCGAAGCGGTTGTCATAGCCGAGGAAGAGATCCGTCACATGGAGCTGCTCATGCAGGACTTCGCGGATGAAGGTCTCAGCGGAGTGGGCTGCCAGCTCGGCGGAGAAAGTCATAGGTACGACCTCAAAGCCCTCAAGCTCCCCCAGTCGCTCGAGGTGGCGGTGGGGCGGATCGATGTGCTGACTCCCGTGCGGGCGCAGGACATCAGCAGGGTAAGGGACGAAGGTCAAGATGATGAGACGCGTCCCTTCGTAGCGGGCAGCATAGTCGCGCATCTGTGAAAAGAGCGCCTGATGCCCGAGGTGCACGCCGTCAAAAGCCCCGATAGTAGCGATTACCTTTTGATCCATGCGAGGGGATTGAGCTTGGTACGCTCGTGCCAAAGCTGGAAGTGCAGGAGGCGACCCGAGGAGCCGTCAGGCGAAGCACCGACAGAGCCGATGGCCTGGCCTGTGGAGACGCGAGAGCCCGTAGAGACGGCGACGCTACTGAGGTTGGCGTAGACGGTGAGGTAGTTCCCGTGGCGGAGGATGACGGCAGTGCCGTAGCCTGGGATGACGAAGACACGGCTGACGACGCCTGAGAAGACGGCGTAGGCACGGCTATCCCCATTGACCCCGAAGTCCACCCCACTGCTATTGACCTGCACGCGGTTGTGCTCGCTATGCTGATGCACGCCGAAGGTGCGGAGGATCGAGTATGAGCCACGGATAGGAGCTGGGAGACGGCCCTTGTTCTGCGCAAAGGATGAGGCGAGCGCACGCTCATTCGCATCCATCGCGTAGCCCCCTGGGGTCGCTGCACGGCGCTCTTCGGGCTCATCATCAGCAGGAGGTGGCGGGGGAGGTGGGGGTGTCGTCCCCTTATCCCGGCCACTGTGACCTGTGGAGGGAGGCGGTGTAGGCTGGGTACGCTGGGTCTGACGACGACGGCGAGCCTCCTCGCGGCGACGCTGGAGCTCGGCAGCACGTCGCTGGGCAGCGAGGATCTCGGCCTCTACCTGTGCCTGGATCTTGCGGTCTAGATCCTCGGCTTTCTGCTTCTGCTTCGAGAGGTCTTGTGCTAAGACCTGCTGCTTGCCCTGCAGGTCCTTGACCTGAGCGGCACGCTGCTGCTCCTCGGCTTCGAGCTTCTTCTTCTCGGCCTCACGGAGAGAAAGGAGCTGCTCCTTCTCCGAATGGGTACGGCCGACCTCGGCCTTGGTGGCCTCGATCTCGGTACGTGTAGTGCGCAGGGCGACGGAGGCCTCACGTACCGCCTTGGAGTAGCGGGAGAGGAAGCGCTGACGCTCGCGTGCCTCGGCAGGGTTCTGCGACGAGAGGACGAAGAGCACAGGGTCGATATGCGTGTCGATACGCTGGAGCTGAACGAGAGCGGCACGATAGCGCAGGAGGAGGGCACCCTCACGGCGATGTAGACGGCCGATGTGCCCTGAGAGGGTGTCGATACGGGCCTGCAGACCGCTGACCTCATTGCCGAGGACGGCGACGACCTGACGGCGCTGCTCCACCTGCTCCTTGACGGTGCGCAGGGTCTGCTCCTCATTGCGCGTATCACGGCGCAGCTGCTGGAGCTTCTTGTCCGAGGCTTCGATGGAGCGAAGGAGCTGCTTACGCTCCTGCTCGAGGCGCTGGAGGGTCCTGGACTTACGCCCCTGTGCCGCGGCCTCTGGAGTGAGGGCGAGGAGACTGCTCACGAGGAGCAGAGCGAGGGTGAGGCAGTGCCTCAGCTGATGGCGGGCGTAGGCGATCATAGTGAGGGCAGGAGCTTGATGAGCTCAGTGAGACTGATACGCTTGTAGCCCTCCTTGATGCGGGGCGTCAGATCGGGCGCTTCGCCCGTGTAGGGACGGAG
>ERZ772807.2014-NODE-2014-length-10847-cov-9.005374_pt1 | contig 10847 bp, 11 predicted proteins | sample MGYA00511472_ERZ772807 | MGnify/ENA primary metagenome ERZ772807 (study PRJEB29015, sample SAMEA2737947) | human oral metagenome | biome: human oral; feature: human-associated habitat; material: dental | place: China | collected 2039 ...
TGAATCCTATTAAATTTATATACACAACAATATCAGGCATCTTTTTCGGAAATGTACGGCTAAAACCCAATCCAATCTGGTGGATAATTTTATTACATTCAGTATTCAATCTTGTTTCGATCTTTCTATACAAGCCTTTTATGATTATAGTTGAAAAAATATTTTATCTTCAAAATATGCCAATAATAACATTAATTATCGTATTTATTCCACCTTTATTCATATTTGATTATACTCTTAAACAACTTAAAAATAAATTTAATTATGAAAAACTTTACAAAGCATAATTTTTAACAAAAAATATCCTCTTCAGTCTATTTTTTCAGTTTAAACTTTAGAGGATATTTAACTTCACTAATTTTCATTTACTTCCCATTTTATTACTTCACCTGTTGTAGCATCAATGTCGAACTTATATTCTGTATTTTTATACACCATTCTTCCTTCGTAAATCATTCTTCCTTTTTCATTATCTAGCTGAATATTTGTAACGTTTATTTTTTTTGCACCAGTAATTCGTGAAACTGCTATTTCTTTTGCTTTTTCCATTCCGATATATTTTGGTGTTTTTCTTATTTCTGTATCACTGCCATTTGTATTAATAATTTTTCCGTCATCTCTGATTACTGTTGAAGCGGATGATCGTTCTTTTTCACTGTAACTCAGGACTTTTCCTGTGTTTGCATCAATGTTGTATTTATATTTTTTCCGTTCTGTATAAAATTCTATTTCATAAATAAATTTTCTATTTTCTTTATCCAGACGAATTTTAGTCATTTTTGCAGAATTTTTTGCCACTTTTGAGTGATTCAATGCAAGTTGTTTTGCCTGTTCAATCGAAATTTTAACATCAACATTTAAAACTCTTACTGTTTTAGTCTTTTTAACTGAATTTTCATTTGCAAAAACTCCTGTCATTGTAATAAAAAATAGTATAAGCAATTTTTTTAAGAAATTTTTTTTCATTTTACCTCCTTTTTCAACTTAAATATAAACGAACTTCCTTTTCCAATTTCACTTTCTACATAAATATCTCCTTTGTGCGCTTCTATAATCCATTTTACCATTGATAATCCAAGTCCTAGATTTTCAGTTGTTCTGGAACTTTCTACTTGATAAAATCTCCCCCAGATTTTAGGGATATTTTCTTTTTCAATACCAATTCCGTCATCAATAATTTTACATATTGCAAAATTTTTATCTTGTGTTAATTTTATCCAAATATTGCCGTTTTCACGACCATAGTTAATCGCATTTGAAATTAAATTTACAAAGATTCTCATAATCATCATCTCATCACCAATAATAAAAATATCTTCCTCTATTTCAGGATGAATTTTTATATTTTTGCTATCTGCATTGTATAGCTGACTGTCAGCAATAAGATGTGCCATTTCGCTCATATTTATTTTATCAAGATTAAGTTTCTGATTTCCTCTGTCCATTCTTGATAAAGTTAGAAGCTGTGAAATTAATTTTGACATCTTTTTAGTTTCCTCAAGCACAGAAAAAATTGTATGTTTGGCATTTTCTATTGAAGTTAGGTTTTCAAGACCGTATTCACATTCGGAAATAATAATTGAGACAGGTGTCCGCAACTCGTGTGAAACATCCGATGTAAACTGTGCTTCTCTTTCAAAGGAGCTTTGCAGTCTGTCAAACATTGTATCAAATGTATTTGCCAAAGTATAAATTTCATCATTTCCTTCTCCAATGTTAATTCTTTGTGTCAAATCGTTTCCCTCATTGATTTTTTCCGCTGCTTCCCTTATTTTTTCTATCGGTTTAAATGCTTTCTTTGTTATAAAATATCCGCTTATTGCTGAAAATAACAGGAAAAATGGCAATACAATCAGAGAAATCAAAACAATTGTTTCGATAATATTTTCAACTTCTGTCGCAGGAGTGATTCCCCGAATATGAACAATACCATAATCTTGAAAATTCTTTTTGCTATCAAAAATATACCATTTTTTATTTTTGTGCCTTATAATTCTTACATTGTTTTTATCAGAAAAAGTTTCATCATATTCAAAATCCAGTGGAATATCCCCATAAATAAATCCTGTTTCATCGTTATAAACTGACAAATGAACATTATTATTAAAAATAATAAAATCATTGTCAATCGTAAGTTCACCATCATAAACTTCAATCTCATCAAATGCTGAAACTACAGAGTTTTTTAAATTTTTGTAAGCATTTGCCCGTATAAGATTTTCGCTAATATAAATTATTGTTGTAAGAAATATAATTGCAAGGCTTATCATAAGACCAATATACCAGAAAGCTATTTTGGATTTTATGGAAAGTTTATTTATTTTCATTGTCAACCCTCAGGACATAGCCTAGTCCACGAACTGTGTGAATGAGTTTTGGGGTATAGCCATCATCAATCTTTTTTCTCAAATATCTGATATAAACATCTATAACATTGGTTCCACCCTCGTATTCATAATTCCATATATGATCCTCTATTCTTTCTCTTGGTAAAATTTTTCCTTTATTTCGTATTAGATATTCCAAAATCGAATATTCTCTACCTGATAGCTTTATAAGTACATCATCTCTAAAAACTGTTTTAGCATCAAGGTCGACCTTAAGATTGGCTATTGTAATTATATTGTCGGCATTTCCAGAATTACGTCTTAGCAGGACACGGATACGAGCCATAAGTTCTTCAAAAATAAAAGGTTTCACAAGATAGTCATCTGCTCCGTAATCTAGCCCTTTTACTTTATCATCTATATTATCTCTTGCAGTTAAAAGCAGTATCGGAACTTTATTTTTCTTTGCCCTTATTCTTTTAATCACTTCAAATCCATCAAGTTTTGGGAGCATAATATCTAGAATTATTGCATCATATTCAGTCCCTTCCACGTACCTGACTGCCTCTTCTCCATCGAAACAGCTATCAACGCCATAATATTCCTTTTCTAACTTTTTTGTAATAAGGTCATTTAATTTCTTTTCGTCTTCTACAACTAATAATCTCATTATCACTCACTCTCTTCCGTCTCAGTCAGGACACACTGATTCTCTTCGCAAAACAATTTTAATTGCTCTGTTTTCACTATTTTTTCATACTTTTCATCACTTTCTGTAAACAATTCATTTTTATTATACCTCATAAATACAGTTAAAAACAGTGAAAGAAGAAAAATTCTTTTTATAAGATTTCTATAATTTCCAGATTTAATTAAAAATTCTCTTATTTCCATTTTATTTTATCCTTATTTTTTACAGCTAGAAATGCTCCTCCGCCTGTCAGTACCACTCCCAAAAGAATTAAAATAATATTTGCTGTAAAAACTCCTGAAACAAGCGAAACGAGCCCTCCACCAATCAATCTTGCAATAAATTTCTGAATCGCACGGTTTTTATAATTCGTTTTCGGAACATTCAGATTGCTATGATAAGAATTATCAGCATTTACATTATTTTTAATACTATTATTATTTGTATTATTACTGTCATTTTCCTCGAATTCAGTAATTTCATTTTTCTCTGGCTGCTGTGTTTCATAAGTTTTAGCTTCTTTTATCTCTCTTTCTTTATTATTTTCATAAAAATTATTTTTATCATTAAAAAGAATCCCATTCATTCTCAAAACTTGTGCATCTTCTTTTGCAAATGGGTACCAGCCTTGTTTAATCAGACTTTTAGCATACATTTTATTGTATATAAAACCGAATATAATTGATAAAACAAATATCAATGGAAAAAATATTATACCTGCCGTACTAATTACAACAAAAGTAATTCCAGCTGTGATGTAATCCTCTTTAATTAAAGGATATATAAATCCTAAAAGAAATGCTGCTCTTGAAAAACCAAATTTCACTTCTTTTCTTAAAACGCCATTTTCCAAAATCGCTCTTTTTCGATTTATCTGTTTCATGAGTAATCATCTCCTTTTATTTTATTATTTATATTTTCAAAAATATGGTATTATCAAAACATTAAAATAAAATGAGAGCTTTTATATTTTTTAAATTTGCTGCAATATATTATAGCAATCTATGAAAAAAAAGAAAAACTCAGAAATTTTTCTGAGTCTTATAGGCTTTGGTATAAGCCGGATTCTGTATTAGTTAATCATTTATCTAAATCAATAATTGCTTATGGATTTTAGCGAGCTACCAATCAAGCCAAGACGGGCCGTCTCTTAACAGCTTTCTGCTTGCCCTTGCTTTGAGAGGGGTTTACCTAGCTAATTTAATCTCTTAAATCACTGGTAGTCTCTTACACTACCTTTTCACCCTTACCTGAAAAAAATCAGGCGGTTTCTTTTCTGTGGCACTTTCCTTAGGATTTCTCCCAGCAGCCGTTAACTGCCTCTCTTGCCCTGCAAAGTCCAGACTTTCCTCTTAAAAATTTTTATTCTAAAAACTTTCAAGCGATTAACTCCAAAACCTGAATTTATATTACCATTTTTTTGTTATATTTGTCAATTTATTCTTTTATTTTATTTACTCAGAAAGAATTTGAAGAAATATAAATTTTTTATCAGTTATATTTAAAAAATAATAGCAAGAAAAAAATGAAAAAATTTGAAATATTTTCTTGCTTATGATATAATGGAAAAGGTTCTGATTGAACTAAAAAATTTTTGAGGTGATTATAAAAATGAAAAAATTAACATTGTTTTTTATGGCACTACTTATATTTAATGTGTCATTTGCAAGTGAAAAAATTGATACTACTTTTACATTTCAAGGGTATTCGCCAACATCAAAAAGTTTTGTAAGGGATATTAAAAAATCAAAACTTTTAAATAAATCGAGAGTTTCTTATCCAATGTTTACAGGAAGAAATGCAAATGTTGTTAAAAATATGAATAAATCTATGGAAAGATTTATTTCCAAATATAAATCTACAAAACATGTTTCTTATAATGTTTCTTATGAAATTACAGCAAATAATAGCTCTGTTTTAAGTGTTTTATTTACAGTTGAGTTAGTGGATAATGATTCAGGACAAAAGACAAAACTTCATAATGGAATAACATATAATTTAAAAAGTGGAAAACAATTACAACTTAAAGATATGTTTGTAAGTGGATTTGAAAATTCATTGATAGAAGTTATTAATAAGAGATTTGATCAATTTGGTCTTCCTCAAGTTGATAGATTTTCAGCTCTTGCGAAACGTCAAGACTTTTATATGGAAAATGATGCGATTGTCTTTATCTACAACAAAGGCGAAGCTTCTAACTTTGCTGATGGAGAAGTGTACGTTCCATTTATAATTACAGATTTTTATGGAATTTTACAATAATTCAATATAAAAAATAAATATATAAAAATACACTAAAAATTAATTTATTAATAGTGTATTTTTTTTAGAAAATTATATGTTCCCATTAAAGTAATAGATTTATTATAAGTCTTATAACAAGAGATCTTGTCCCTTGCCGAAAATAAAATAAAATTTCTTTAAATGGGATTTAGTATAAAATTTAGTATAAAATTGTAAAACGAATATTGTAGTTTAAATTTTTACCAAAAAAGTTACCATACACATTAATTATTTTGTTGCTTTTTCTATAATAATTTGTCGATTATAAGTATCTATTTTAGCTTTTGCTCCAATTGGGATAGCTATAAAAGGTCTTACGTGTCCAGATTTGAAGTTTTTTATAATCGGAATATTCAATTTTCCAAAATTGTCATAAAATACTTCGTCGATTGTCATATCTGTGGGATCAGCCTGTTTTGGATTTTTAAAATCGCCAAGTATGATTCCTTGTAATTTGTCAAATTTTCCAGCCAGTCTAAGTTGCTGCAACATTCTATCTACACGATAACTTGCTTCATTTGTTTCTTCCAGAAAAAGAATTTTTCCATCTGTATTAATTTCATGATCTGTTCCAAGTGTTGCAACTACTAGAGATAGATTTCCACCTGTAATTTTTCCACTTCCACGTCCATTTTTCATAATCGAATACGTATTGTCAAAATCTAGTAAATTATATGATTCATTACTCATAAATGTTTTATTAAAGGCATTTTCTGTAACTGGCGGAATATTTTTTAAATTATCCGCCATAGGTCCATGAAATGTTACAAGTCCTGTTTTTTCATTAATTGCTAAAAGCAATGTTGTATTGTCGCTAAAACCTGAAATTATTTTAGGATTTTTTTTGATTACATCGTAATTTAATTTATCTACAATTCTGATTCCACCATATCCTCCACGTACAGCAAAAATAGCCTTGATATTAGGGTTAGCAAACATATCATTTATATCCTTTGCCCTCACATTATCAGTTCCTCCAAATCCATACCATTTTGAATAAAATGATTGACCATAGACGACATTAAATCCTCTACTTTTTAAATATTCTACTTCTGCATTACTATTTTCATTAGTGTAATTTGCAGGTGCAATTAAACCAATTGTGTCGCCAGGTTTTAAACCTTTTGGAATAATAATTTCATTTTCTGTATTATTTTTAGTATTTTTTTGAATTGATGTTGAATTTGTATTTCTTATATTTGATGTTCTCGTTGATCTATATGTTGTTGCATTTAATGTTAAATTAGTTATGATTAGTCCTAGTATTAATAGTTTTTTATTTATTTCTATTGTTCTCACATCCTTTTTTTTATTCTTTATATTTTACTAATTATTCATTTAAATGTTTAATTTTTTATATTAGATTCTATTTAAAAAAGGCAATTTATCTTAACTGTTAAAAGTCAGATATATATTGCCTTATAATTAATTTGTTATTTTAACTAATTACTATTTCATTGCTTGAACTTGTTTTAAAACTTCTGCTGCTCCGTTTACTTTGCTATTTACAGCTTCTTGTAAAACTTTAATTGCTTCGGCTTTTTTACCTAATCCTGCATAAACTTGTCCTAAAGCAACTTTTGCAACGTTATCCTTATCTTCATTTATTGCTTTTTGTAAGTATTTTTCAGCTAATGTTGAAGCTCCAATACTTCCAAAATAAGTTCCAATTTGTCTATTTGTTATTTTTGGTGTTGCTGATTTTAATTGATTATAAATTGTATTTACTTTTGCAGTATTGTTTTGTACTTCATAAATTCCTAAAAGTAATACTTTTGCAGCTGAATTTTTAGGATTTAAAGCTACTGTTTTTGTTAAATATTCTTCAGCTTTTGTAGGATTATTTTGTTGTAAATAATAGTTTCCTAATATTTCAAGAATTTGTGCATTTTTACCTTTTGCAGCTGTATTCATTTCTAATAAATATTTTTCAGCTTGTGCTGGATTTTTTTCGTTCATTGCAAGTTCAGCTAATAAGATTCCTGCTCCATTTACACGATCAGAAGCTCCTGTGTATGCTTTTTGCAAATATGATTTAGCTTGTGCAGTATTATTTTTTGTTAAATAATATTGTCCAATGTTGTAATTAACTTCAGCTACGAAGTCTTTGTTTGCAGATTGTACAGCTTTGTTATATCTTGCAGTTCCTTTTGATTGTTCGTTATTATCAAAGTAGAAAATAATTAAGCTTGATACCACATCGGCATTATTTCCACCAGATTTTTCATCTGTCCAGATAATATATTTTTCAGCATCAGCTTTGTTTTTTTGTTGAATTCCTACAAGATAAAGTAATCTTGCGGCTTCAATAGCTTCTGGAGTTGTTGATTGCCCGTTTCCCCAAGCTGCTTGCAAATATGGCTTTGCTTGAGCTATTTTATTGTCTTTTAAATAGTATGCACCTAATTCAAGATTTGCTTTTTGTGCATAAGAAGTGTCAGTTCCTTTTGCAACATTTTCTAACACTTTTACAGCTTCTGCTACTTTATTTTCTCCAGCTAATTTTACTGCTTTTTCATAATCTGATTTTCCATCAGCAAATGAGATAGCTCCTGTGACCAAAATGGCTCCTACTAGTAATAATTTTTTCATTTTTCCTCCTAATTAATTTATAATTTAATAGATAATTTACAAAAATTAGTTAAAAATTTAAGATTATATATTTTTTTGTAAATGTCTAAAAATTTTATATATTTATTTAACAAATTATTGTATCATTTTTTTATTTGATTTTACTTATAAAAAAATGTAAAAAAATTTAATAAACTCTTTTTTATATGAAATTTTAAAAACAATACTTTAAAAATGGTACTAAATATTTCTTAAAGCATCAACTAATTCTGTTTTTGAAGAAGTTTTAGCATCTACACCTTTTATAATTCTCGCAGGTGTTCCAGCCACAACTACACCTTCAGGTACATTTTCAGTTACGATTGCACCTGCTGCAACAACAGATCCTTTTCCAATTCTTACACCTTCTAATACAACTGCATTTGCTCCTACAACAACATCATCTTCAATAATTACAGGATCAGCTGAAGGTGGCTCAATAACTCCTGCAAGCACCGCTCCTGCACCTATATGGCAATTTTTCCCAACTTTTGCACGTCCACCAAGAACAACGTTCATATCAATCATTGTTCCTTCACCAATTTCAGCACCGATATTTATAACCGCTCCCATCATAATAACTGCTCTATCTCCGATACTTACCTTATCACGGATAAATACTCCTGGTTCAATTCTTGCATTAATATTTTTAATGTCAAGCATAGGCACACCAGAATTTCTTCTGTCATTTTTTAGATAATAATTAGTTAGATTATTTTCTTTAATAATCTTATCAATTTCTTCCCAATCCCCAAAAACTATTTTCAGACCTTCTTTTCCAATAACTTTGCAAGAATAAACATTTTTTATTTCTTCATCTGTATAAAGTTCCACAGGCGTAGTTTTTTTTGCATCAGCAATATATTGAATAATTGCCTTTGATTTTTCTAATTCTGTCATTATACTCCTCCATTTTTATATATTTTGACTTTTAATCATTGCATTTTCCGTATTTTAGCATTTTTTTTTGATTTTTACAACTATAATTATTTTTTACTCTTTCCATACAAGACTGAAAATTGACAGATAATTCTAAAAATGTTATTATGATTATAAATTTTATATCTAATGCTAATCTCCTTTAAAAAACAAAAATTTTTTAGAAAAACCATAAAAAAAAATATAAATTTATTATTTATAACGGAGATACAGTATAAGTTTACTAGTAAACCTAAAAATAAAAATTATAAAAGTAGGATGGTGTTTAAATGAAAAAAATCTTGATTTTTCTCTTAGTTTTGTCTAATTTATCTTTTGCAACACAAAATTTACCTGTAAATTCAAAAGAAATTGAAAAGATAATTGATGAAACTTTTGAAAATATTGATAGAGGAAATACTCAAAAAGCTGTGGCAATATTAAAAAAGAAAATATCAGAAGATCCTTCAAAAATTATATATAAAGCAGTATTAGGATTAATTTATGATCGGTTAGGAAAAAAGAATGAGGCTGAAAAGGAATTTAATGAAGCTGTAAAATTACAGGAAAAATATCCTTTTATTGCTGAAGATGGTGAAAAATATGATATACGATTTATGATTGGAATGTTGTATGGTTTAACGGAAGATTATACAAATGCATTAAAATGGTTAAATCAAGTTAATGAGAAAGAATATAATGAAATGTTTAAAGATGAGATATGGTTGAAGGATTTTCTTCTTGGGATTTTTAATTATAATAATGATAATCCTGAAGAAGCAAAAAAATATTTTTTGAAATCATATATTTATGATGAAGACGGGTCTTCAGAAAATATCTTAGGAATGATTTATTTGGATGAGGGAAATCAAAAGGAAGCACAAAAATGGTTATTAGCTTCGGCAAATAAAGGAAGTTTAGGAGGTCAAGGTAATTTAGGCAGTCTTTATTATCAGCTGGGAGATAAAAAAATGGCATTAGAGTGGCTTCAAAAAGCCCTTGAAACAGCAAAAAAAGAGAAAAATAGCGAGCAAATAAAGGAAATACAGGAAACTATTAAAGAAGTTAAGAATAGTCAAAAATAATATTTCTATTTTAAGAAAGGAAAGATTTAGTATGAAAAAATATTTGATTTTATTAGTATTAATTGCAAATTTAGGATTGGGAATTCAAAGTTTTTCAGCAATGACAAGACAAGAAAGGGAAAATTTAGAAAAGCAGATAAGCGAGGCTTATGATAAGGATGATCAAAAGAAATTATTGCCTTTGGTTACTAAATATGTGAATGAGTTTCCAGATAATGCAGATTATTTGAATAAATTGGGAGTTTTATATGATAATTTAGATAATTATTCAGAAGCTGAAAAATATTATTTGAAGGCTATTGAAAGAGGGAATTATAATGCAATTTCAAATTTGGCCTATGTTTACTATGAAAAGGAGGAATATGGGAAAGCTCTAAAATATTATAAGGAATACCAGAAAATAGCAGATAACACCGATAATTATTTTTGGATTGGAGCATCTTATGCAGAACTGGAAGATTATAAAAATGCAAAGGAATGGTTTTTGAAGGTGACAAAATTTGAAAAGGATGGGTCTTCAGAAAATAGATTGGGATTAATAGCTGAAAATGAAGGAAATCAAAAGGAAGCGTTAAAATGGTATTTGGCGTCAATTCAAAAAGGGAATTTGTGGGCCTATGATAATTTGGCAGTTTTGTATGTCGATTTGGGAGATTATGATAATGCGGAAAAATTGGTAAAAAAAGGTATGGAGTTGGCTAAAAATTCAGATGATGAAGATTTGAAAAAGGAATTTAGAGAAACACTTGATATAATTCAAGCAAAAAGATAATTTTTTAAAAGATTAATAAAATAGATAGACCATATATATAATATATATTTTACAAAATTAGTGATTTTTGCTATAATGATTACATAAAAATAGAGTAAAAAAATTAAAAAAATTGAAAAACTGGAGGAAATTATGTCATTATTAATTTTAGTCTTATCATT
>ERZ772807.2015-NODE-2015-length-10846-cov-5.410064_pt1 | contig 10846 bp, 7 predicted proteins | sample MGYA00511472_ERZ772807 | MGnify/ENA primary metagenome ERZ772807 (study PRJEB29015, sample SAMEA2737947) | human oral metagenome | biome: human oral; feature: human-associated habitat; material: dental | place: China | collected 2039 ...
AAGCGCTAAATTTTAGCTAATTCGCCCGCCGCGCTCGCGTAAAATTCATAAGCGGGCATTGCGGACCGCCGCACGCTTGCGAGATAAATTCTTTAAAATTTCAGGGTGGCTCGGCTTACAGCGGTCTTACTAGGGTGAAATTTGGCTTTGGATTGTAACCGATACGCGCGCGGGCCATCGGAGCCTGCGTTTTCTCGCTAGTAGCTGCGCGGATGCGGCTAAAGTCATATCGCGGAGGACAGTGTGCCGATGGGCGTGAAATTTTATATTTGCGATACAGACGCGCAAAATTTTATCTTTGGAATTATAGTGAGCGCCCGTTTAAATTTAGATTTGAGCTTGCGCGGGACAGACTGCGCGAATACTTTGTGGCGCGCTAAATTTAGGCTGCCGCGGCGCATAAATTTTAGATTTCTTGGGCGGTTAAATTTAAAATGCGCTTTGCTTTGGCGAAAATTTAAAGCTCGCTTTGAGGATCAAATTTAAAAGTTCGCTATCTAGATATTGATTGCGCGCCGCGAAATTTAAAATTTATCGTGCGAGCTCCATTCGCCGCGTAAATTTAGATACCGCCCCACTTAAATTTTAAAAATCATACAGGCTTGCTTCGCCGCGTAAATTTCGATATCGTTTTTGCACGCTTAAAATTTAAAATCGCGCGGCGCGGCGTAAATTTATCCGCAGCGAGCGCTATTCCGTGATTTTGGTGGGCTCGCCGAATAGCCTATTCATCTCGGAAATCAAAATTTCCTTGCCGTCCTGCGCGTCGTTCGCGAGCTCGGCGAGACCTGCCTTGGCGGCGCGCACGCTCTTACTCGTGTCGCGAGGCTTTGCGGCGTAGTTTTGCGGATCGGTGGATCTTAACAGATCATCCTTCTCCCCGCCGTCATCTCCTGCAGAAATTTCGGAATTTTGCAGCTTGGAATTTGAAGCGGAATTTTGCGAATTGGAATTCATTGCAGAATTTCGCTGCGCAGAATTTTGCGCCGTAGAATCCGCTACGGATTTTTCCAAATTTTGCCGCTCGGAATTTCTTGCCGCATCCGTTTGCAATTTTGCGGCTTGCGCCTCATCTGCGGTGGAATTTATTTGCGGTGCACAGCTCTGCTCGCTCTCTTGCGCGCCGGTTAAATTCCTATGATCTTGCTCGCCCTCTTGCGTAGATTCGGGATTGTCTTGCACGCTGCTAGAGGTGGGGCTTTCAGTAAAATTTTGTGCCGCGGAATTTACAGGGCTTTGCGAGGCCGAATTTGCAGGGCGTGTAGTATCGGCGCTGGATTCGGAAGCCGCGCCTTGCGTAAAATTCTTGCTTTGTGTAGCGGTTGTGCCACCTGCGGAATTCCGATCGCGCTCGCTTTGGGCGGGATCATCGCCGTTTTGCGGCGCGCCCTGCTCGATCTTGATGGCTGCGCTCTCGCCGAAAAGCGATTTTAGCACGCTATTTATCGCTCGCGAGCCCTTGCGCAGGTACTCTCTGTCCTGCCCTTGCGCGCGCGAGAGCAGATACAGCGTGCCGCGCTCAAATTTTAAAAATTCCACGCACTTGCTAAATTTCTCGCCCAGATCGTAATCGCGGTCGTAAATTTTGGCTAAAAAATTCTCGTAAATTTCATTTTGAGCGCCCGTTTTGGCGGATGGGCTAGAATTTTGCGCCGCCACACCGCTTGCGCCCCGTTTGATCTCGCTGCCTATGTCAAGGCCCTGTTTTGCCGCAGCGCTCGCACCGAAGTTTTGCGCTGAGTTTGCGGGACGTTTTGCGCCTGCCGTAAAGCTAGGTACGCCGCTTGTTGCGCTATCCGCCTCACTCGGCGCAAAAGTCGCGCCGTCAGGCTCGCTATTTGGCGCAAAAGCCGCGCTTTGGTTGGAATTTGACCTAAAATTCGGCGCAGAGCTTTGCGCGTTTAAATTAGGCGCCGAAGCGGAAGCATAGCCCTCGCCTTGATCCAGGGATCTTCCGACCTCTATGAGCTCGTCGATTTCGCGCAGATTTACCGCCTCCATCATCATAAAAATCATCATAGAAATTGCGTAGGTGTTGTCCGGGCTGATGGCGAGCATGCTCTTAGCGCCCGCTAAAATGCGGAAAAACCGCTCATACATCAGCAGGCTAAATTTCGCGTCGCGGCGCAGGAATTTATCCTTTAAATTTGCGATCATCTCGTCGATTATCGTCTCGGCGTTGTAGTTTTCGACCTCTTTGATGATCTCGATCGCGCCCGCGCGGTCCTGGCGCAGCACGACGTCTAAAATTTCGCCAATTTTAACGGGATCGAGCAAGCCCAGCATATCGGCGATCGCGTGCTGCGTGATGCCTTCGCGGCTAAAGATAATCGCCTGATCGAGGAGCGTGAGCGTGTCTCGTAGCGAGCCCGAGCCGCTGCGCGCTAAAATTTCAAGCGCGCCCTCTTCGTAAGCGATGTTTTCGGTTTTTAAAATTTGCTCTAGATGCGCTACGACGGCGCTTTTGGCGATCGGCTTAAAGCGAAAGTGCTGCGTGCGCGATAGCACGGTGACTGGAAGCTTGAGCGGATCGGTGGTCGCAAGGATAAATTTTACGTAGCTAGGCGGTTCCTCAAGCGTTTTTAAAAGCGCGTTGGAGGCCTCTTTGGTGAGCATATGCACCTCGTCGATGATGAAAATTTTAAAGCGCGCGCTTGCGGGATGATACTTCGTCTGCTCGATGAGCTCGCGGATATCGTCGATCTTGCGGTGGCTGGCGGCGTCCATCTCGATGATGTCGATGTGGCGCCCCTCGTTTGCCATTACGCAGTTATCGCAGACCTCGCACGGCTTGCCGGTAGGGCCTTTATCGCATAAAAGCGCTTTGGCAAAAATCCTAGCCGTCGAGGTTTTGCCGCTGCCGCGAAGTCCGCTGAAAAGATATGCGTGGCTCAGTCTGCCCGAATCCAGCGCGTGCGCGAGGCTTTTGGCGACGGCGTCTTGACCGATGAGCTGCTCGAAGCTTTTGGGTCTGTATTTTAAAGCGAGTGCTTGCAAAATTTCTCCTTTGATCTTGCAATGATACAAAAAAATCTATAAATTTTAAATTTAGTGCTACAATGCGCCCGAATTTCAGAAAAAGGATAAAAATGAAAAAATTTTTAATCGGCGTATTCGCGCTATTTTTTGTCGCCTGCTCGCAAACCAGCAGCGTCATCAGCCTAAATCCGTATCTTTCTAAGGCCGATCAGACCGTAAGCGGCAAGTCGGTAAATATCAACGCGATCAACGATCAGCGCGAAAATCAGATGGTAATCGCCGTTATAAACGACAACGACGGCAAACTCGTCGATGAAGTGCTTTTAAAAAACAATCTCTCGGCGTGGTTCGACAAGGCTTTGCGCGCGGAGCTTGAGGCTCGCGGCGTAAGGATCGATCCTGCAAGCCCGAATATCGTAACCGTAAATATTAGAAGCATCTCGGCGGCGATCAACGGCTACTCGAAGGAAAATATGAGCGCAAGAGGCGAGATCGCGATTTCTATCGTGCAGGGCAACAAAACCACTACTAAGCGCGTTTCGCAGGATCAGAGCCAATTTACCGCGCTTCGCACGGCTAGATCGCTTAATCCTTTCGTGCAAAGCCTGCTTGGCGACATAGTCAAAAAATCCGCCGATCAAATCATCTTGACGCTTTAGATGCGCTGCGTAAATTGCGGCGCATTTAGCCTGCGCATGATCTGCGCCGCCTGCGCCGCAAATTTAGCCGAATGCCGCCTAAGTATGCGGCAGGTGGAGGGCTTTAGCGTATTTTACTACTATGGCTACTCCGAAATTCGAGAGCTTATACTTTCTAAACATCACGAATACGGCGCTGCGGTGCTTGCGCGCATAGCTTCTTTAAGCCTAGCGAAATTCCCGCTTCATCTGCAGCGCGAAATTTCTGTAAATCCGCAAAATTACGAAACGTTTAAAACGGACGGAATTTTTAAATTTAACGCCGTGCCGCTGGATGATGACGCTCGCAGCGGCTATTCGCACACGGCGATCTTAGCTCGCGCGCTAAAAAGCGAGCTAATTGAGCCAAAATTTCACTGCCTGCGCGCGCAAAACCGCGTCAAATACACCGGGCAGAGTTTGGAATTTCGCCTAAAACATAAGCGAAATTTTAAAATTTTAACCCCGCCGCAATTCCCCGTGATCCTAGTAGACGACATCATCACTTCGGGCCTTAGCATGCTGCAAGCGCGCGAGAGCTTGATCGATGGCGGCTTTATGCCCGTGTGCGGCTTGGTTTTAGCTAATGCAAAAGAATAATTCGCTATAATCGCGCTTTAAAATTTAAAAGGATATTTATGCAATCAAATATGTTTGAAAATCAGGAGATCATCGATATCGACGTCGAAGAATCGATCAAGACGAGCTATCTTGATTACTCGATGAGCGTTATCATCGGTCGCGCGCTACCCGACGCCAGAGACGGCCTAAAGCCGGTGCATAGGCGAATTTTATACGCGATGAACGATCTTGGCGTGGGTTCTCGCCAGCCATACAAAAAATCCGCTCGTATCGTAGGCGACGTCATCGGTAAATACCATCCGCACGGCGATACCGCCGTTTACGACGCGCTCGTGCGAATGGCGCAGAGTTTTTCGATGAGAATTCCTTCCGTGGACGGGCAGGGAAACTTTGGATCGATCGACGGAGACGGCGCGGCGGCGATGAGATACACCGAAGCGCGTATGACGCCGCTAGCCGAGGAGCTGCTAAAAGACCTGGATAAAGAGACGGTCGATTTCGTGCCGAACTACGACGAGAGCCTGAACGAGCCCGACGTCCTGCCTGCGCGCGTGCCGAATTTGCTGCTTAACGGCTCGAGCGGAATCGCCGTAGGAATGGCGACGAATATCCCGCCGCACAGCTTAGATGAGCTCGTGGGCGGTCTTTTGATACTACTTGAGAATAAAAACGCAAGCCTAGAGGAGATAATGGGCGAGATCAAAGGTCCCGATTTTCCGACCGGCGGCATCATCTACGGCAAAAAAGGGATCATCGAGGCGTATAAAACGGGCAGAGGGCGCGTTAAAATTCGCGCTAAAACCCATATCGAAAAAAAAGCTAGTAAAGATGTCATCGTAATCGATGAGCTGCCGTATCAGACAAATAAAGCGCGCCTGATCGAGCAGATTGCAGATCTCGTAAAAGAAAAGCAGATCGAGGGCATCTCCGAGGTGCGCGACGAGAGCGATCGCGACGGAATTCGCGTAGTAATCGAGCTTAAGCGCGACGCGATGAGCGAGATCGTGCTGAATAACCTATTTAAGCAAACTACGATGGAGGCGACCTTCGGCGTAATAATGCTTGCAATCGACGGCAAGGAGCCGAAGATTTTCACGCTGATAGAGCTTTTGAAGCTGTTTTTGAACCACAGAAAAACCGTCATCATCCGCCGCACGATTTTTGAGCTTCAAAAAGCGCGCGCCAGAGCGCACATCTTAGAAGGCTTAAAGATCGCGCTAGATAATATCGATGAAGTGATTGACGTGATTAGAAACTCCGCCGACACCAACGTCGCGCGCGAAAATTTAATGAGCAGATTCGGCCTTAGCGAGGCGCAATCGGGCGCGATTTTGGATATGAGGCTAAGCCGCCTAACGGGACTTGAGCGCGAAAAGATCGAGGAGGAGCTAAAAGAAATTTTAGCCGAGATAAAGCGGCTTGATGCGATCTTAAAGAGCGAGGAGCTGATCGAGGGGATCATCAAAGATGAGCTTTTGGAGATTAAGGATAAATTTAAATGCCCGCGCATCACCGAAATCGTCGATGACTACGAGGATATCGACATCGAAGATTTAATCGCGAATGAAAATATGGTCGTTACGATCACTCACCGCGGCTACATCAAGCGCGTGCCTAGCAAGACTTACGAGAAGCAAAAGCGCGGCGGCAAGGGGCGCGTGGCGGTTACAACGTATGATGACGACTTCATCGAGAGCTTTTTTACGTCCAACACCCACGACACGCTTATGTTTATCACCGACCGCGGGCAGCTTTACTGGCTCAAGGTCTATAAAATTCCGGAGGGCTCGCGCACCGCAAAGGGCAAGGCGGTAGTAAATTTAATCCAGCTCGGCGCGGACGAAAAGATCATGGCGATCATCCCTACGACCGATTTTGATCCGAGCAAGTCGCTCGTATTTTTCACTCGAAACGGCATCGTAAAACGCACGAATTTAAGCGAGTTTAAAAATATCCGCTCGCTCGGCATCCGCGCTATCAGCCTAGATGAGGACGATACGCTAGTAACCGCTCTCATCGCTCCAAACAGCGCCGAGGAGATGCAAAACTACAAAGGAGGCGCCTTAAGCGGCGACGATCTGGACGGCGGCGAGGCTGAGGAAATTCTAGAGCAGACCGAGCAGGATATTTTAGAGGGAAGCGCGGATGAAATTTCGCAAGACGAGGGCGCACAAGAGGGCGAGCCGCAAAGCGCCAACGAAAATATGCTTTTCATCGCTACGAAAAAGGGAATGTGTCTTAAATTTAATCTAAATAAAATTCGCCAGATGGGGCGCATCGCTCGCGGCGTAAAGGGTATTAAATTTAAAGAAAAAGGCGATGAGGTCATCGGTGCCGCATTTATTCTAAGCGATATGCAAGAAATTTTAAGCGTGAGCCAAAAGGGTATCGGCAAGCGCACCACCGCGAGCGAGTATCGCCTCACAAACCGCGGCGGCAAGGGCGTCATCTGCATGAAACTCACCAACCGCACGGGCGAGCTCATCGGCGTCGTGATGGTCGATGAGGAGATGGATCTCATGGCGCTAACCACCAGCGGCAAGATGATCCGCGTCGATATGCAAAGTATCCGCAAAGCGGGTCGCAACACCAGCGGCGTCATCGTAGTAAATGTCGAGGGTGACGACGTCGTGAGTATCGCGACCTGCCCGAAAGCCGAGGAGGGCGACGAGGGCGAAGCGGACGAGCTTGCGCAGGATGAAAATTTATTAAATTCAAATTTAGATAGCAAAGATTCGCAGAGCGAGGGCCCTAGCGATGAAATTTTAAAAGGAGGAGAGGATGAGTAGTTACAATATCGCCATCGTAGGCGCTACAGGCGCCGTAGGCGAGGAGATTTTACGCGTCTTAGACGAGATGAACTTCCCCGTGAAGGACATACTGCCGCTTGCAAGCGCAAAGAGCGCGGGCGAGAAGGTGGAATTCCGCGGCAAAGAATACGTCGTGAGGGAGCTAACGGACAGTACCTTCGACGAAAACGAGATCGACATAGCGTTTTTTAGCGCGGGCGGCTCCATTTCGGCGCATTACGTGCCATTTGCTGCGGCAAGCGGCGCGGTGGTGATCGACAACACGAGCCATTTTCGCATGCAAGAAAACGTCCCGCTCGTCGTGCCCGAATGCAACCCGCAGGATATAAAGCTATGGGAAGAGACAGGCATCATCGCTAATCCGAACTGCTCGACCATCCAGATGGTTCAAATTCTTAAGCCGCTTGATGACGCGTTTGATATCGAGCGCGTGGACGTAAGCACCTACCAGGCGACAAGTGGCGCAGGTAAAGAGGGTATGAGCGAGCTTGTAGAGCAGTTGCAGCAGTTTTTCGCTTTTAAGCTTGATGAGTGCGAGCCGAAGGTTTTCCCGCATCAGATCGCGATGAATGTCATTCCGCACATCGACGTATTTTTGGACAACGACTACACCAAAGAAGAGATGAAGATGGTGAACGAAACGCAGAAAATTTTGCATAAAAACTTCGCCGTTTCGGCTACCTGCGTGCGCGTGCCGGTGCTGCGCAGCCACAGCGAGGCGATCACGATAAAATTTAAAAAGGATTTCGAGATTAGCCGCGTGCGTGAAATTTTAAGAAACGCGCCTAGCATCGTGCTTGTAGACGATCCGAGCAAAAACGAATATCCGATGCCGCTGCTTTCTAGCGATACGAACGAAACCTACGTCGGCAGGCTCCGCAGGGACAATTTCGACGATAAAATTTTGCATCTTTGGTGCAGCGCCGATCAGATCCGCGTCGGAGCGGCTACGAACGCCGTGCGCATCGCGCTTCGCTGGATCGATATGCAGCAAGACAAGTAGGATAAATTTAGCAAGGCTGCCGCTTTGCGCGCGGATGCGGTCGCGTGCGTGATTTCGGCGCCAAGGCCGGGCGAATAAATTTGCAAATCAGTCTAGTTAAAATTTAACGCCGCGAGTTGAAATTTTGCGCCTTTAATCTGGCGCAAAATTTTAAAGACTCAAACGGGCGCGATCAAATGGGGTAAATTTACGCGATTGTAAACGAGCGTAAATTTAAACGGACACTTCGGCATGGAGCGGCTTTTAAATTTATACGTTCGTTTGCGGAGCGGCTACCCGAATTAAAATTTAAGGAAGAAATGAAAGCTATATTTGAGAAATTTTTACTTTGCAGCAAATTTTTAACCCTCCTGCCAGTGCTTTTTTGCATCGCGGCAGGCGCGGCGATATTTGTGGTGGCAAGCTACGAAATCGGCTCGGCGCTCTATAAAATCGTAGAATTTTTTCTAGCTCCGCAGAGCGAGCGAGCGTTTTACGTCGATATTTTAAGCGAGATAATAACGGCGATCGATCTGTATCTGGTCGCTATAGTGCTGCTAATCTTCGTATTTGGAATTTATGAGTTGTTTATCGACGAGTTTGTGGATCTGAATTTGCAAGTTTTAAAGATCGCCTCGCTAGATGAGCTGAAGCACAAACTCGGCAGCGTCATTATAATGGTGCTCGTAGTGGATTTTTTCAAGCGAATTTTGCACACCGATTTTACTACCCCTTTGGATATGCTTTTGCTCGCAGGAGCTATCTTTGCGGTTTGTTTAGCTTTGTATATTTTGAGTAAATTTAAAGGATAAAAATGGTTTTCATCGACGCATGCTTCGGCAAAGAGACCCCATACACGCCCATTTGGATGATGCGCCAGGCGGGGCGCTACCTGCCGCAATACATGGCGGTGCGCGAGAGGGCGGGCGATTTTTTGAGCCTGTGCCGCGACTACCGCGCCGCTAGCGAGGTGACGATCCAGCCCGTGGAGATTTTGGGCGTCGATGCGGCGATACTTTTTAGCGATATTTTGGTCGTGCCGATGCAGATGGGGATGGATCTGCGCTTCGAAGCGGGCGAGGGGCCGCGCTTTAGCGATCCGCTCCGCTCCCGGGGCGATCTGGCGCGCCTTGATCCGCAAAAGGCCGCGGCGGAGCTCGGATACGTTTATGATACGATCTCGCTTACACGCTCTCGCCTTGCCGCGGACAAAGCGCTTATCGGCTTTTGCGGCGCGCCGTGGACGATCGCTACCTATATGATCGAGGGCGGCAGCAGCAAAAATTACGCCGTTTGCAAAAGGATGCTCTACGAAAATCCGCAGCTTCTGCATGAAATTTTGCGCCTCGTTACGGAGGCGACGAAGCTTTATCTGGCGCGCCAGATCGGCTCGGGCGTCGATGCGGTGCAGATCTTCGATAGCTGGGCGGGCGCGCTGGAGCCGAGCGCGTACGAGGAGTTCGGCTGGCGATACATCTTGGAAATCACGAAATTTTTAAAGGCGAAATTCCCGCATATCCCGCTTATCGTCTTTGCCAAGGGTACGGGCGCGCAGATGTCGCGGCTGAGCAGTATCGCGGCGCAGCGAGGCGAGGCGAGCTTTGACGTATGGGGCGTGGATTGGAGCACTCCTATTGGGCTTGCGCGCGAACAGCTCGGGGGCAAATTTGCGCTTCAGGGCAACCTGGAGCCGATGCGGCTATACGACCGCGGCGCGATAGAATCGGGCGTGCGCGAGATCTTAGCGGCGATGAAGGGTGCTGCGCATATCTTTAATCTAGGCCATGGAATTTTGCCCGACGTAAGCGTGCAAAACGCCAAATATCTAGTGGATCTGGTGCACGAGCTAAGCGCGCGCTAAAACCTTATTTTGCGAGAGCTCGCTTGCAGCGCGCCGCTGTGAAATTTCATAGAGTTGTAGTTTAAATTCTGCTCGCTTGTGTCGCTTGTTTTGCTTCCGCACGATCTTTTCCGCTGCCCATAAATTTTAAATTTTGCACCGTTTTCACGCTGCCAAAACAGCTGCGGAATGCAAAGCTTTAAATTTTAAAATTCTGCGCCGTTTTGGCGAGGCAGTATCGCTAAATTTTAAAATTTAGCCGCAGTTTGAAATTTTATGCCGAGCGAGGATCTGAAATTCTACGCGCTGTGTCCACGGCGGCGTAAAATACCGCAAGCTTGCGAGCTAAATTTAGCCTGCGCCTTAAATTTATAGCTCGCGCCCCCTAAATTTAAGGATAAATTCAAAACTCTAAGTTTAAAATTTCGCCGTAGCGGGACGGCGCGCGGAAGTGGAATTTCACATAAAAGTGGCGCCGAATTTTGGCGCGCGGAAGCAAAATTTAAAGCGCAATTCAAAGCAAATTCTGCGCGCAAGCAAACTCCCGCAAATCAAATCATGGAGCAAAAATGAGATATATTTTCGGGCCCGTGACCTCGCGCAGGTTCGGGCGCAGCCTTGGCATCGATCTTAGCCCGCAGCACAAGCAGTGCAACTTCAACTGCGTCTATTGCGAGCTGGGCGCTGGCAAGCCGGTAAGCTCGATGAGCGAGCCCTGTGAGATCGGCCCGGTCATCGCCGAGCTGAAAACCGCGCTACAAAGCCACGCGGGCATTGACGTCATCACGATCACGGCGAACGGCGAGCCTACGCTGCATCCGCGCTTTGCAGAGCTCGTGGACGCGCTAAAAGCGCTGCACCTGCCGCAGAAGCTGCTCGTTTTGTCAAACGGCTCACTCGTGCGCGAAAACAGCGCGGCGCTAGCGAAGCTTGATATCTGCAAATTTTCGCTAGATAGCGCGCTTGCGAGGAGCTT
>ERZ772807.2016-NODE-2016-length-10842-cov-4.092797_pt1 | contig 10842 bp, 8 predicted proteins | sample MGYA00511472_ERZ772807 | MGnify/ENA primary metagenome ERZ772807 (study PRJEB29015, sample SAMEA2737947) | human oral metagenome | biome: human oral; feature: human-associated habitat; material: dental | place: China | collected 2039 ...
GTCAAGTGCTTGATGCGGAGCGTGAACAGCGCAATCTGACTCTCTGCAGAGCCCGTGTCGGTGGTCGACTTGCCATACTGGCCGAAGATTTCCTGCTTTTTTGCTTTGTCTAAATACATAGCTTGAATGAATTGATTAAATGAAGTTGCATCATTACATCCTTCAAATGTCGGGCTGCCCTAATCACAACAGCTACACTTTCGAATGCATCAGACTTTCTGAAAATGCGGTGCAAAGGTAGCAATAAAAGTCAAGATAACGAAGATATAGGCTTGAACTTTTCTGCAAGGTAACGTTTTTTAACACGCAACCTAACCTATTCATAATCAAGATAGAAGTGTACCTCAGTTATTTTTTGTAATTTTGCAGCGAATTAGAAATAAGGATATTTAAGGTAAAACAAATGCAAGACATTAGAAACATTGCAGTAATTGCACACGTAGACCACGGGAAAACGACGCTGGTTGACAAGATGATGTTGGCCGGGAAGCTGTTCCGTGACGGGCAGGATAACAGTGGCGAGGTGCTCGACTCCAATGATCTGGAGCGCGAACGCGGTATTACGATTCTCTCGAAGAACGTTTCTATCAACTGGAAAGGGACTAAGATTAATATATTGGATACCCCAGGTCACTCTGACTTTGGCGGCGAAGTAGAACGTGTTCTCAATATGGCTGACGGCTGTCTGCTGCTCGTCGATGCCTTTGAAGGGCCTATGCCGCAGACTCGTTTCGTGCTTCAGAAGGCGCTTCAGCTTGGTTTGAAACCAATGGTTGTTGTCAACAAGGTGGACAAACCCAATTGCCGACCGGAGGAAGTGTATGAGATGGTGTTCGATTTGATGTGTGATTTAAACGCAACTGAAGAGCAGTTAGACTTTCAAGTCGTGTATGGTTCGGCCAAGAATGGCTGGATGTCAGCTGATTGGCAGAAGCCAACGGACAACATAGACTACTTACTTGACAAGATCATTGAAGTCATCCCGGCACCTAAGCACCGCGAAGGTACGCCGCAGATGCTGATTACTTCACTCGATTATTCAAGCTATACGGGACGTATTGCAGTAGGACGCGTGCACCGTGGCATACTGAAGAATGGTCAAAATATCACGATCTGTCATCGTGACGGAAGCCAGGAAAAGACCAAAATCAAGGAACTTCGCACTTTCGAAGGCATGGGAAGCAAGCCTACAGAAAGCGTTGAGAGTGGCGACATCTGTGCAGTTGTCGGTCTTGAAAGATTTGAAATCGGCGATACTATCGCTGACTTTGAGAACCCGGAAGCCCTTCCTGCCATTGCAGTTGATGAGCCGACGATGAGCATGTTGTTTACTATTAACGACTCACCTTTCTTTGGTCGCGAGGGCAAGTTCTGCACTTCACGCCATATCAACGACCGTCTGAACAAGGAACTTGAAAAGAATTTAGCACTTCGTGTACGTCCTTTTGAAGGCTCAACTGATAAGTGGATTGTCAGTGGTCGTGGCGTTTTACACCTCTCCGTGCTTGTGGAAACCATGCGTCGTGAGGGCTATGAGCTTCAAGTTGGACAGCCCCAGGTGATTTATAAAGAGATAGATGGCGTGAAATGTGAGCCTATTGAGGAATTGACTATCAATGTTCCACAGGATTATTCCAGCAAGATGGTCGACATGGTAACGCGTCGTAAGGGTGAATTGACAGGCATGGACACAGAAGGAGACCGTGTAAACATCACGTTTGAAATCCCTTCTCGTGGTATCATTGGCTTGAGAACGAATGTTCTGACGGCTTCACAAGGTGAGGCTATCATGGCACATCGCTATAAAGAATACCAGCCTTTTAAGGGCGAAATCACGCGACGTACCAATGGATCCATGATCGTTATGGAGACAGGTACGGCCTTTGCATACTCTATCGACAAGCTTCAAGACCGCGGAAAGTTCTTCATTGATCCGGGAGAAGAAGTCTATGCAGGTCAGGTTGTGGGCGAACATGTTCACGATAATGACTTGGTAATCAATGTCACCAAAGCCAAACAGCTGACCAATGTGCGTGCCAGTGGCTCTGATGAAAAGGCTCGTGTAATTCCAAAGACGGTCATGAGTCTTGAAGAATGCCTTGAATATATCAAGGAAGATGAGTATGTTGAGGTGACACCTAAGAGCATGCGAATGCGCAAGATATTGCTCGATCACCTCGAACGTAAGCGTGCAAACAAGGAATAAACCATTAAATCATAACCATTATGACAGGATTATATATTTTCATTGCATTGATTGCAATTGCCCTTTTGGGTTGGGCTGTTGCCGAATTAAAGAGCCGTTCCATCACTTTTGAACATTCAGAAGAGGAGCGTGAAGAGGCAGAATTGCTCTATAATGAGCAGAAAGAGCGTGAATTCAAAGAGCAAGATCTGAAAGACTTGCTGGCACATAACAGTACCAAAGGCTACGATGCGATTTAAGGAATAAATGGCCTTGCAAAATAAAAGGCTTCATTCTTCAGAATATCATACAATAAAATCCATTCAAAAGCGTTACATAATTAAACTCAATAATTATGAAACGCTTTTTCTTTTTATATCTTTTCGCGGCTGCTTTCATGGCAGTTTCTGCCCAAAGCAAGGTTGGGACACTCTCTGTTATGCCTAAAGTGGGCCTTTGTCTTGCCAACATTTCAAACAGTAATATCTCGTATGATTTAACGACAGATAAAGCAAGTGTCGATGCAAAATATAGGGCAGGATTCACCGGTGGCGCTGAATTCGAGTATCAATTTCTGTCACAATGCAGCCTTTCCCTTGGTGCACTTTATGCGCTTCAAGGTTGCCGTTATAAGGACTTCAGCAACGAAGTGCGTGGCCAGGCAGGTTCTTATTCGGGCTATTCCAACATGGCCATTGGCCTCCATTATTTTCAAATTCCGTTGTTGGTCAATGTCTATTTGTCCAAGGGGTTGGCTGTAAAAGCCGGCATTCAGCCCTCATTTCTGTTGGGTGCAAGAGCCAAATATGATATCACCGACTTTGTTGTTGCCGCTGACGGAGGGGCTGTTTACGAACCAACTCGCCATGTCAGCAGTGATATCAAAGGGAATTTCCGCTCGACAGACGTGTCTGTTCCCATCGGTATCTCCTATGAATATTCCAATGTAATCATGGAAGCGCGCTATCATTTAAGCCTTTCTAAAGTAGAAAAACAAATAAATTCAAAGAACCGTTGGTTTACATTCAACGTTGGATATAGGCTCAATCTCCTTAAATAAAAACCTTTATAACCATGAAAAAAGCACTGAATTGGACATGTTTTCTTGTCCTCATGGCTGTACTTTCAGCCTGCGAAAAGCCTAATTTAGGCGATGAACAGCCCAAGAGAAAAGGCTATCGGGTGAGTCTCCACATAGAAGATGTTGCACAATCCTATGCAGGAGCCAAGGTAAGAGCATTGGTTGATATAGATGAAGTGTGCTCATGTCTGAACGCAGCGGTATATCAAGACGGAGAGAAGAAGGCCTCCATCAATCAGAACAAGAGCGATAAGAGCTTTGGAAATCTTAGTCTTGAGCTGCCCGAAGGACAGTATTCACTTGTTGTCATCGGGCATAACGGCAGCAAGAATGCGTCTATGGCGCATGCTGATAAGGTTAAGTTTGACGGCAAGGTGACAGAGACTTTCCTTTATAACGGCACTATCAAGGTCACGGGTGATATGCAACAATCTATCACGTTGACGCGTTGTGTGGCCAAGGTAGAGTTTCATTTCGTTGATCCTATACCCGAAAATGTCACTCATCTGCGCTTTTCCTACACAGGAGGAAGCAGTACTTTAGACGCAACGAGTGGCTTTGGATGCGTGGATTCACGGCAAACCGAAGTGAGAAGCATACCGGCAGAGGCACATCATGCGGCTTCTTCTTATGCCATTTACACCTTTCCAAAGGCGCAAGAAGGTAAGATAAAAGTCATCATGAAGGCCTTGGATATAAATGAAAAGACGCTTGCCGAGCAAACATTTGGTTCACTGAAGATTGTAAAAAACGGCATTAACCATATCCCCAACCTTAGTTTCAAACCGAATGGAGGGACTACTGCACGTGGCATTAAGGTCAAAGCGGATGACTCTTGGGCCACTTCTTTCGAGACAGAAGACTGGTAATGAACGGCTACACCGTGTCCTATATATAATAAGGTGGAAAGAGATAAGCTCTCTTTCCACCTTATTTGATTTATAATTATAATCATGATGAGCTTTCACCCCACACTATTTCATCCTCAATAAGAAGCTGCAAGCAATTTCTCCCTCCCTTCGGGAGGGCCGGGGTGGGTACTCATGAGCTATTCTTTTTACCTTTGGGAGGGCCGGGGTGGGTATTTCCTACTTCTTTTCGGGATACACTAAGTTCTTCTCAGTGATACATTCCAGCACTTCATTCAAGTATTTTGCCGACTCATAACGCGCCATAGGAAGGTCGTGGAGCAGGTAGTTTCCACAGTCCATTGGGGCTGCTCCGGGGATTTCTCCATGATATTCTGCAACGAAACGAAAGGTACGTTTCATGAGTTCCACAATGTCCTTGCTTTCCAAATCGCCACGCAGAATGAGATAATTACCCGTCAAGCATCCCATGGGCCCCCAATAAACAATGCGGTCTTTCCATTCTTCATCGTTGCGAAGATAGGTTGCAGCAAGGTGCTCAATGGTATGAATGGCACCATTATGGAGCACCGGTTCACGATTAGGTTCTTTCATTCTGATGTCAAAAGTAGTGACGATTTCGCCGCCCACTTCATCCTTTCTGCTTACGTAAATGCCACGAAGCAGTTGCTCATGATTGATTGTAAAGCTTGGGATTTTATTCATTTTCATTTGCTTTTTACTTGTTGATTTCCTCTATAAAATGCCGAGTCACTTCGAAACTCCCTTCGGCTAATCGGTCCCAGAAGTCGAAATACATCTGTGCCTTGTGGTCTTTCAGCGGCACATCACTGATAATTCTAAAGCTGATGAAAGGCGTGTTGAAGATGTGGCACACTTGAGCAATGCTGCAACTCTCCATGTCAACGGCCATAGCTTCGGGGAAATGACTCATGATATCCTGCATCTTCTCACGCGTATCTACAAACCATTCGCCGCTCACGGTAAGGCCCCTGTGAATGGTTATGCTCTCCACTTGCAGACGACTTGCCTTTTCAACAAGGTCTGCCGGCGCCAAATAGCGGGCCGGCATGCCGAGAATTTGTCCGTATTTGCAGTTGTCTCCGCAGTAAGCATCATGGTAAACACACGCGCTTGCCACGACAACATCGCCCACATTCAGACGTGTGTCGGCACCACCGGCACAGCCTGTTGAGATAATCAAATCAGGGTGATGCTCGGCTATCATCTGTGTAGTTCCAACGGCAGAGTTAACTTTTCCGATGCCACATTTCTGCAAAATGATGTCCTTGTTCCCATGAAACACCTTTTCAAGTTGCGTGAATTCCTTGTCCATCGCAACGATAATACCTATCTTCATGCTTGCTTTCTGTTTGCTTACAAAGGTAATAAAAAAGCAGAAGAAAAGCGTTATATTATGTATAATTCAATAAATAGTAGCATAAGATGATTGTAGCTGTGGCTTGGAAAGCCACAGAACGGTGGTAATTTCCTTGCAAGTTTGAACTCCCCTCCTTGGGAAGGGGCAGGGGGAGGTTATGCAAGTTTAGGCTCCCCCTCCTTAGGAGGAGCAGGGGGAGGTTATGCAAGTTTAGGCTCAGCTCCTTAGGAGGGACAGGGGGAGGCTCCGCAAGTTAGTACTCCCCTCCCTTGGGGAGGGGTCGGGGGTGGGTATCTATTAAATTCTTTTACAAATGCTTTCGCATGAAGGGCCGTGCTGAGAAGCAAAAGCATTGCGGTCGAAAATACGCGAGTTTTGAGCGAGTTTGCAATGCGTTGACAATCAAGTTATTATAAAGAACAAGGCAAAATATGAAGAAAAATAAGGTGGAGAAGTCCTCTCGTTTGATGCAAATTGCATGCTCATCTGCTTCATTTTGCATTGTGTTTTGATGCAGATAGGAGTGTCATCTGACGCAAAACACGAGCTAAGATGATGTATATTGCAAGATAAGGTGAAAGAAAATGGCTCGAAATCAGCTTGAAAACTGCTTTCGTTTTTCTATTTCATGGATTTTCAACCCCCTCTTTTCAGACAATAAAACTTTACATTTTACAGCGATATTCATTGCCTTTCATCATGGAAAACAGGGCAGAATAATACTTCATAAATTGCCTGTCGGCTCATGATATTATTCCTTTTTTCACGTTTTATCATTTAAAATATCTATCTTTGCACGAAATAAACGTTTATAAACAACATCATGAAAGCTTTGAAGGAATATCTACCAGACCTGCTGGTAGTCATTATTTTCGCGGTAATATCATTTGCCTACTTCTTCCCTGCGGATGTAGACGGACGCATACTCTACAGACATGACGCATCGGCGGGACGTGGAGCAGGACAGGAAACGGCTGAATATCACGAGCGTACCGGTAAGGTTTCGCGTTGGACTAACGCCACTTTCAGTGGTATGCCGACTTATCAGACGGCGCCATCTTACAAGAGTGTAAGTGTGCTTAATCAAGCAGTGAAGGCCTATCACCTGTGGCTTCCAGAGAACGTTTGGTATGTCTTTGCCTATCTTCTGGGCTTCTATATCCTGCTTCGGGCCTATGATTTCCGGCGGGCTTTAGCCGTTTTAGGCTCTGTCATATGGGCTTTCTCGTCGTATTTCTTTATCATCATTGCCGCCGGACACATCTGGAAGGTGATGGCTTTGGCCTATCTTCCACCGCTGATAGCAGGCATCGTGCTCTCTTATCGGGGCAAATATCTATGGGGGTTCATTGTCACGGCAATCTTTGCAGCCTTTGAAGTTGATGCCAATCATGTGCAGATGACCTATTATTATCTGTTCATCATCCTCTTTATGATTATTGCTTATTTGGTCGATGCTGTCAGAAAGAGGACCATGAAGCAGTTTATGAAGGCCACAGCCGTATGTGCTGCGGGTGCATTGATTGGTGTGTTGATGAATATTTCCAACCTTTATCACACCTGGCAGTATGCTCAAGAGAGCATGAGAGGCAAGAGTGAACTCGTCAAGAAGAATGCAGCCAATCAGACTAACAGCGGACTTGACCGCGATTATATCACGCAATGGAGTTATGGTGTGGATGAAACTTGGACGCTGCTCGTGCCGAATACCAAGGGCGGAGCATCGGTTCCGTTGGCTGCCAACACTGAGGCGATGAAGATTGCCGACCCGAATTTCATGCAGATTTATCAGCAGTTGGGGCAGTATTGGGGCGAACAACCGGGCACAAGTGGGCCTGTCTATGTGGGCGCTTTCGTGCTGATGCTTTTCGTCTTGGGCCTGTTTATCGTGAAAGGTCCCACGAAATGGGCGCTATTGGCAGCCACAGTGTTGAGCGTTTTGCTTTCATGGGGGCGTAATTTCATGCCGTTTACCAACTTCTTCCTTGACTACATACCGATGTACAGCAAGTTCCGAACGGTGGCATCTATACTTGTTATTGCCGAGTTTACCATACCGTTGCTCGCTATGATGACGCTGAAGAAGATTGTAGACGAGCCGGATATTCTGACAAAGAAAATCAAATATGTCTATATCAGCTTTGGTCTGACGGCCGGCATTGCCCTGCTCTTTGCCCTCATGCCGACGCTTTTCTTCTCTGATTTCATTTCAAGTTCAGAGATGCAAGCCCTGAAATCAATCCCTGCCGAATATCTTACGCCACTGCTGTCCAACCTGAGAAGCATCCGCGAAAGCATATTCACGGCCGACTGTTGGCGGTCGTTCTGGATTATCGTTATCGGCACATTGTGTCTCTTCCTCTACAAAATGAAGAAGCTGCGGGTAGAGTTTATGATGATTGCAATTACTGTTTTGTGTCTTGCCGACATGTGGCAAGTGAACAAACGCTACCTTAATGACAGCATGTTTGTAGAGAAGAGCGTGCGCGAACAGGCACAACCGATGACGCAGACCGACCGTCAGATACTGCAAGACAAGGCCTTGGACTATCGTGTTCTGAACTTTGCAAGCAACACGTTCAACGAGAATGAAACCAGTTTCTATCATAAGAGTATCGGCGGATATCATGCTGCCAAACTGCGCAGATACCAGGAATTGATTGATGCTTACATCAGTCCTGAGATGCAAAAGACCATGCCTGCCATCGCACAGGCAGGCGGAGACATGACCAAGGTCAATGGAAACAGCATCTTCCCTGTGCTGAACATGCTCAATGCCAAATACTTCATTGTGCCTCTTCAAAGCAATCAGACGGTGGCAATACAGAACCCTTACGTCTATGGCAATGCTTGGTTTGTGGATAAAATCACTTATGTGAAGAATGCAAATGAAGAACTTGACAGACTTGGAAAACTTGACTTGCGCCATGAAGCCATTGCCGATGCAGGCTTCCGGAGTCAGTTGGGCGAGTCAAAAGCCCAAGACAGCACGTCAATCGTAAAGATAACAGCCTACGAACCCAATCAACTCACGTATGATGTGCGTAGTGCTACGGGGGGAATTGTGGTCTTTTCCGAGATATTCTACCCTGAATGGACGGCTACAGTCGACGGGAAGGCCGTGGAGTTAGGCCGTGTAAACTATGTGCTTCGCGCCCTCCATGTTGACAAGGGACATCATACGGTGGTGCTTACCTTTGATCCTAAGAGTGTAAAGCAAACCGAAACCGTGGCTTATCTCTCTTATGGTGTGCTGCTGTTGGTAGTGCTTCTGGGTGTCTACTTCAAGAGAAAAGAAGATAAGAAATCACAAGCTTAATTGCGTTTTCAGGCTTTGCGTTAATGGATGACGTAGCCTGCTCTATACAAACAGGCCTTATGAATATTGTAAAATCATTCGTAAAGCCTGTTTTTGTGAAGGAAACGATGTGTAGTTTCCTTTGCTTTAGAATGTTCGTTAGTCACGTTATGATGGACTGTTAATGCCTTTCCATTTCTTCATAAAGGCTTGAAGTTTCTCTTTTGTGAGTGCCATGAATGCCTGATAGTCTTCACTTTCTGGATTGAAAGGCCTGTGATGTAGTGCTTCTTTGATAGGTTTCCATTCGCGCATCATCGTGAACACGTCGGCATGGAAATAGGTTTCGGCAAATTGTTCCCATATATATTCCACGGCTTGAGGGCTTGGATGCAACATGTCTTCATTGTAGAAGCGGTAGTCGCGAAGCTCATCATTCATGATTTCATAGGCAGGAAAGTAATCCACTTGGCTTTCGTGAGACAGTTGTTCGGCTGCCAGCAGCAACGTAGCCTTGCCGAGTTGACTCCCATGGAAGCCGTATTTGCGGTACCGAATGGGGCTGACGGTGATGATGATGTGCATGTTTGGGTTGCAGGATAACAGACATTGCGTGGCCTTTTGCAGGTAATCAACACATTGGACAACGCTCAATTCGCACTCATCAAACAGCGATTGTGGTCTTTTCCGACAGTTATCAACAATCTCTTTGGTCTCTTTCAGCACGTAAACATGGTTGGTTCCGAGCGTGAGAACGGTTACATCGGGCACGAAATCATGCGTTTTGCAGTGTTGTTCAACAGAATGGAGGATGCTTGCAGGGTTATACATCACGCCATAAGGATTGATTACGGTAGGAAACTGCTCATCCTTGAACTTGTTTCCAATGCTTTCTGCAAAGCAAGAACCAATGAATAAAAGGTGCTGTGCAGGTTTGATTTGCCATGAAGACGCGGCTATTTCCACTTTTGTTCTGAACTCCATACGCTGTCATTTGTTGCTTATTGCAAAGTTAGCGATATTCTTTCTATGAACCATTCGGTTTCGGTGATTAATTGAAGTGATTGCTCTGATTTCAGAAATAAAGTGTTATTTTTGTGTCGAAGAAACGAAAGCGACCGACCATGGAAGAGAAAATACCGCACGAATTCAATCAGTTTTATCTGCATGATGTCACGTTTGCCAACCTGATGATGCGGCGAATCTACAACGTTTTGATTGTGGCTAACCCCTATGATGCCTTTATGTTGGAGGATGACGGACGCATTGAGGAGAAGATTTACAATGAATATGTAGAGTTAGGGCTGCGCTATCCGCCCATGTTCACGCAGGTTTCGACGACCGAAGAGGCCACACGTGTGCTCCATACCACCAATATCGACCTTGTTATTTGTATGCCCGGAACGGCTGATAACGATGCTTTCAGCGTGGCACGTCATATCAAAAAGGCTTTCAAAAGCATTCCTTGTGTGGTGCTGACTCCCTTTTCTCACGGCATAACCAAGCGCATGCAGAACGAGGATTTGCGTATCTTTGACTACGTGTTCTGCTGGTTAGGCAACACAAATCTTATCCTTTCGATCATCAAACTCATTGAAGACAAGATGAATATCGAGCAGGATATCAAGGCCACCGGCGTGCAAATGATCTTGTTGGTTGAGGACAGTATCCGCTTTTATTCGTCCATCTTGCCCAACCTCTACAGCTATATTCTCGCACAAAGTAAGCGGTTTTCCACCGAAGCTTTGAACAAACATCAAGCCACTTTGCGCATGCGTGGCAGGCCTAAAGTGGTGCTTGCGCGAACTTATGAAGAGGCCATGAGCATTTATAATAGGTATGCTGACAACTGTTTAGGGGTCATCTGCGATGCCCGTTTCCCCATGAAAGAGGTCTCACCCGACGAGAATTTGCTCCTTCCCTCACCGCTTCGCGACTCTGCGGTCTACAAAGATCCCGAGGCAGGACTGAAACTTTTGCGGGCCATTCGGGCCAAAGACGAATATGTTCCCCTGATCATGGAGAGCT
>ERZ772807.2017-NODE-2017-length-10838-cov-7.596309_pt1 | contig 10838 bp, 9 predicted proteins | sample MGYA00511472_ERZ772807 | MGnify/ENA primary metagenome ERZ772807 (study PRJEB29015, sample SAMEA2737947) | human oral metagenome | biome: human oral; feature: human-associated habitat; material: dental | place: China | collected 2039 ...
GATTCGTCGGGGCGGCGGCGCCGGGGCCGGGCTCAGTCGAGGGGGCGGACCTCGGCGTCGTCGACGCGGACGGCGGGGGAGGCGGGGGCGGGGCCCGCCGCCGGGCCGCGGAAGAGGCGATCCTTGACGGCGTCGGCGACCTTGTCGGTGACGACCTCGCCCTGCCGACGCACGAACCGGCCCGCCCGGCTGGAGGCGGCATCGACCTTCTCCCGTACGAAGGGCCTCTCGGCGACCCGCGACGCGGCGCGGGACGCGGCGGTCTTCATGCGCTCGTACTGCGCGCGGCCGGCTCGCGTTCCCAGGACGTATCCGGCTCCCAGGCCGATGATGAACGGCAGCTTGCTGGCCATGACGATCTCCTCACACTGGTGGCGGTACCGGGGCAGAGCCTACTGGGCGCGGGGGCCTCGGGCGCGGTCTGCCCCGCTCCGGCTCCGCTCAGGCCGTCGCCCGTCCCTCCGACTCCCCGGCGATCGACTCGCCGCCGACCATCCCGGGCGGCAGCAGACGAGCCAGCTCGTAGCCGTCCGCGCCGACGACCACGGGCACGTCCGCCTCCGCGAGCGTGCGCGCCTCCGGCCCCAGGCCCATGGGGTGGGCGAGCTGCGTCCCGGCCAGCACCTGCTCGGTCGGCGTCAGCCGACGCACCGCCACGGCCGCCACGCGGTCGGAGTGCTCGCGGGCGGCCTCGCCGTAGATGAGCGGGTCGTGCTGCCCGTCGTCGCCCACCAGGAGCCAGGTCACGTCGGGCAGATCGATCATGAGGCGCCGCAGCTCCGTGCGCTTGTGCTCGATCCCCGAGCGGAACAGCCCGGTGTTGGTGGGGCCCCAGTCGGTCATGAGCATCGGGCCCGCGGGGAAGCCGTGGCGCTCGAAGAAGGAGCGGTGGGTGGGCACGACGTTCCACGCGCCGGTCGACAGGTAGATGACGGGCGTGCCCGGGTGCGCCCGCTCGACCCGGGTGAGCAGCTCGGCCATGCCCGGCACCGGTTCGCGCGACGAGGTGTACTTCACCAGCTGGTTCCAGGCGGCGACGAACATGCGCGGCACGTGCGAGACCATGGCCGTGTCGTCGATATCGGAGACGATGCCCAGGCGCGGTCCGGGCGCCACGATCAGGATCCGGGTGGTCACCGTGCCGGCGCCGGTCGCCTCGATGCGCGCCTCGTGCCAGCCGGGCCCCAGGCCGTGCCCGCGCACGACGACGTCGATGTACCCCTCCTGGTCCGCCCGGGTGCGCACGCTCACCGCCCCGAAGCGGATCGTCACGGGGAGGTAGGGCACGGGGGCGTCCACGAACAGGCGCCACCCCCGTTGGGCCTCCAGGAGGTTGGTGGCGGCCAGCTCGCGCACGTCCTGCACGTCGCGCACCGTCGTGGGCACCCCCTCGGGCACGGAGCGGAACAGCGGGCCCTCGGCGGGGGCGCGCCGCGGACGCAGCACCATGCGCGCCAGCACACGGGCCATGTCCGACGTCGCCGCTCCGCCGTCGACCCGCGCGCGCAGGAGATCGCGGCCCGCGTGCTCGGGGCGGGCCGAGCCGTAGCCGTCGTAAGCGATGACGCGCGGACGCCAGCCGCGCCGCCTGAGCACGGGGATCACGTCCCGGTGGAACCGGTCCTCAACGGCGCGGATGACGTCGAAAAGTGGCACGAGCCGATCTTACGGGGCCCGGCCCCCGTCCGGGACGCGTCGGGGAGGAACCCGCGGTGCGCGTGCGACGCGTCCCGTTGCCGTCCACAGGACGACGCCGGTCGCCAGCGCCCACCAGGTGTAGGACGAGCCGACGACGGTGGCGGCGAAGGACCAGTTCTGCTCCACATGGTTCTGCCCCGGGAACCACCACTGCATCGCCAGGGCGAGAACGGTCGCGCCCGCCAGGGCGGAGGTCGCCAGGGCGGGCGAGCACCAGCGCCACGCGGCCGTCGCCAGGCTCATGAGGGCGGGCAGGCACCACACCCAGTGGTGCGACCAGGAGATCGGGGAGATCAGCAGGCCGGCGGTCATGGCGACGCTCACCTGCAGCGACAGGAGGAGGCCGTCGTCGGGCGATCCGGCCCCGGCGCCCGGCGCCGCTGCCAGCCTGCGCAGCAGCAGCCAGGCGCCCAGGGCGACCACGATGACGGCGAGCGCCCACGCCGGTGTCCACGCCTGCTCGGGCAGCCACCTGGCGGCCGCGCCCTTGAGGTTCTGGTTGCCCGCGTAGTCGGGGAAGCCCGCGCGGGAAGGATCGAGCATCGCGGAGAAGAAGAACTGCGCGGACTCGGCGGGCCAGGCGCACCAGCACAGGACCGTCGCCGCGACCGCGGTGCCGACCATCGTGGCTGCGGCCCTCCACTCGCGGCGCGCCAGCAGGACGACCACCGCGATCGTCGGCGTCAGCTTGAGTGCCGCCGCCAGCCCCGAGCCCACGCCGCGCCAGCGCGATCCCTCGGGCAGCGCCAGCAGGTCGACGGCGACCAGCATCATGAGGATCGCGTTGACCTGCCCGTACTCCATGGTCTTGTAGACCGGCTCGAGGAGCAGCACGCCCGCCAGCGCGAGCCATGGCGCCATGGCCCGTGCCGCCCGCCCCCCGGCTCCCAGGGCGCGCGCGGTCGCCCAGGCCGTCACCGCGGTGCACACCGGCGTGGCCAGGACCATGAGCACCTGGGCCGTGCGATCGTCGCCCCAGGTCAGGGGCTTCAGCGCCCAGGCGGCGAAGGGCGGGTAGGTGAAGGGCCACAGGCGCTCGGTGGGATTGGCGTACCAGTCGTACAGGCTCCCGCCCCTCTGCCACTGCTCGATGCCGTGGTAGTACACCCACGCGTCGAGCTTGAACGCTCGGAGGCCGTCCTTGCTCCACAGCCAGGGATAGGCGCTCGCCAGGAGAGCGACCCAGCCCAGGACCCGGGCCGGGCAGGAGGTCAGCAGTCGGGCCGCGCCGAGACGGGAGGTGATCGTCTCGTTCCGCATGCTCTCGTCCACTCGTCGGAGTCTACGGCGTCGCCCCCGCGCCCCTCCTCACCTCGCTCTCGTCCCCTTCGTCGAGATCGGTCCGGTTCCGGCTCGAGATCGGTCCGGCTCCGCACCAGGATCGGTCCGGTTCCGCGCTCCGAGGGGCGCCCGCGGCGCGGCGGCCGGCGGTGCCGAGGAACGCCGCGGCGTCATCGGCGCGATCAGCGCGGCAGGCTGAGATGCTTGCGCGCTCGGCGCAGGACCGGCAGCCCGGCCAGAGTCGCCGCCACGGCGAGCCAGGCGCTGACGGCGACCACCAGGTACCCGCCACGGCTGCCCCCTGCGTCGACCGCGCGGCCGCCCAGCATCGATCCCAGCGACACCCCGACGTTCAGCGATGTGCTGATCCACGCCAGCCCCTCGGTGAGCTGGGAGGGCGCCACGGTGACCTAGACGATGTTGTTGCCGGTCGTGATGGTCGGAGCGATCGCCATGCCCGTGGCGGCCATGAGCGCGCCGAGCGCCACCAGGCCCGGGGCGAACGGGAGGGTCGAGGCACCGACGGCGAGCACAGCCGTGCCGGCGAGGAACTGCCTCCACAGCGGCCACCCCCAGGAGCGCGCTCCGTAGGCCAGCGCAGCCGTGAGCGATCCGATGGATCACGCCGCCAGCAGCATCCCCGAGGCCGACGTGCGCCCCGCCTCGGTGGCGAAGGCCACCGCGGCGACGTCGTTCGCACCGAATAGCGCCCCCGAGAACAGGAAGGCCACGAGGACGGCGAGCACCGCGCCATGGCGCGGCACCGATCGCTGCGGCTGGGCGTCGGCATCCTCCCGGGCCTCCTCGGCGGGCTCGTCCCGCGACGCGTCCGCCGGGCGCGCGCGGCGGCGCCGCGGATGGGGCGCGGGCTCACTCCCGCGTTGGGACAGGAACCACGCTCCGCCGCCGAGCTGGAGGATGAGCGAGACGAACCATCCACTGGTGACCGGCAGAACGGACGAGGTGCACAGGGCCGTGGCCAGAACCGGGCCGATGATGAAGGCGATCTCATCGAAGGCGGCCTCGAGCGAGAAGGCCGTGTGCACGTCCTCCGGGCGGGTGACGATCGCAGTCCATCGCGAGCGCACGAGCGATCCCATGGAGCCGGACAGGCCGCCGGCGAGCGCTGCCAGCACGATGAGCACTCGCAGGTCGGCGCGCGCCCCGGTGGCCAGAACGAGGCCGAGCAGGGATGCGCTGGAGACCGTCAGCGCCGGCAGCATCACCTTGGACTGCCCGTGCTCGTCCACCAGCCGCGCCAGCACGGGCGCGCCCAGGGCCGCCGCGACGATGTTCGCCGCGGAGACGATCCCCGCCGCGGAGTAGCTGCCGTACAGGACCTGGACGGCGAGAATGGTCGAGATCCCCTGCATCGACATGGGGAACCTCGCCAGGAGCCCCGCGATGGAGAAGGGGGCCGCGCCGGGGATGCGCAGGATCCGCCCGTAGGTGGAGGACATGGGTCGATGGGCCTGTCTGGATTGGTCGTGGGCGCGCTCGCGGGAGGGGCGGGAGAGGCGGAGGCGACGCCGGCCTCCCGTCAGTCCCGTTAGTTCTGTCGGTGCTGACTTCGTGCTGACTGCGTGTCGGCCTCGTCAGCGCTGGCCGGACTGCTTGGTGGACTTCGAGTCCTCGCGGGACATCTTGAAGCCCTGTCCGCTGATCTGGCTCCAGCACTCGATGCCGTCCTCCGACGAGGTGCAGGCGAAGGTGCTGTTCTTCGCGGCGGAGCCGTAGTTGAGGGACGCGCCCGAGCCGGCGAAGGACGAGCCGCAGCTGCCGCTAGCCGCGCCGTCCTTCCCGACGGTCCATGTGACGGGCGCGCTCGAGGAGTTCCCGCAGGAGGCGTCCTGGGGCACGAAGCTGTGGTCCTTGATCGTGCAGCTGACCGAGTCCGTCCCCAACGTGCAGGTGATGTTGCCGCTGGGAGCCGTGAAGGAGCTCATCTCGACGGCATCGGCCGGCGCGGGGGCCACGAGTTTCTGCGAGGGGCTGGCCGAGGGGCTCGGTGTGGGGGAGGCCGACGCCGACGGGGTGGGCTTCTTCGAGGGGCTGTCGCTCGTGGGGTCGTCCGCCTGCTGCGAGGTGCCCGTCTGATCCCCGTCATCGTCGGCGTTGTTCCCGCCGCCGTGATTCGACAGGACGAACCATACGACGAGCGCCACCACGGCGACGATGGCGATGGCGCCGAGGATCCACAGCCACAGGGTCGGGCGGGGCCCGGCGTCCTCCTCCTCGGCCGCCTCGCCGATGCCGAACAGGCCTTCCGGGGTCGGCTGAGCGGCCTGCTGCTGGGGGGCCTGGGCGTACTGCGGCTGGGCGGCTTGGGCGTACTGGGGCTGGGTGGCCTGCGGCTGGGTGGGCTGCTGGTACTGCGTCTGCTGGATGGCCTGGGTGGCCTGGGTGGCCTGCGGCTGGACGGGCTGCTGGTACTGCGTCTCGGCGAGGGGCTGCTGCTGGCCCGGGCCCTGGGGGGACTGGGGCCCGATCTGCCCGGCGGACAGGACCTGGGTGGAGCCGTCGGCGGCGGCGGTCGTCAGCGGCTGCGCAGGACCGTAGCGCCGGGCCAGAGCGGCGTCGACGGCGGGATCGCCGAGCGTGCCGAGCCACTCCAGCAGCGCCGGGTAGGTACGCGGGTTCGCCGCGATGTAGGGGCGCAGACCCGGATAGTTGTTGGCGAGCTCGTGCAGCGTCGCGAGCTCCGCATTGGGGTTGCTCGCCGCGGCGACGAGGTCGTCCTGAGCCTGAGACATGAGGTGAGTCCTCCACAAGTTCACGGTTCCCGCCGTGCACGCCTGGTGCCGTATGGACGTTGTTCATAGGGAGACGGAACGGGTCACCGGTGGGTACCGGTCTTCAAAGAGCCTACCTGAGGTGAGCCGAGTCGCGCCCGTGCAGGTATCGTCGGCGCCATTCAACCGTCGGCCGTGATCGCGCCCCGGCCGCCGCCCCAGCATCGAGGAGATGTTCATGAGCGAGATCCCGGCCACGCCCCGGCCGCAGGGCGACGCCCTGGTCCCCGTCGTCGGGGCGGCCACCGATGTCGGGCGGTTGCGCAGTGTCAACGAGGACGGCTATCTCGCCCTGCCGCCGGCGTTCGTCGTGGTGGACGGCATGGGCGGGCACGCGGCCGGACGCGCCGCCACCCGGGCCGCTCTGAGCGCCCTCGCGTCGCTGTCCGGTTCCGTCGTCGCCGACGAGCGAGTCATCGTCGAGGCCGTGCTCGCGGCCGGTGAGGCGGTCGCCGCGATCCCCTCGCACGCGGCCCACCGGCCCGGGGCCACAGTGGCCGGCGCCGTCCTGGCGCACCGGACCGGGACGGCGACATGGATCACATTCAACATCGGCGACTCGCGAGTCTACCTTCTGCGCTCCGGAGTCCTGACCCAGATGTCCCACGACCACTCCCAGGTCCAGGCGCTCATCGACGCCGGTCAGCTCACGCGGGATCAGGCCCGGCGCGACCCCCGGAAGAACGTCGTCACCCGGGCGCTGGGGGCGGGGCTGGACCAGGAGGCCGTTCCGGAGACCCGTATCACGCCCGCTCAGAACGGAGATCGCCTGCTCATCTGCTCCGACGGTCTGAGCGACGAGCTCGACGACGAGGCTCTGGCCACTGTTCTCGGCGCCGGGATGCGCCCGCAGCACACGGCCGAGGCGGCGGTGGCCGCTGCGCTCGAGGCCGGTGGCCATGACAACACCACCGCCCTGGTCGTCGATCTCGTCCCGGAGTCGGATCTGTGAGCCCCGCGAGCCCGGGCGCTCCTGCGGGTCCCGGGGGTCCTGGGGCCCACGGGAGCACGCCGGCGAGTGGCGTCGTGGGCGTTCCGGAACGCGTCGTCGGCCGCTGGGGGGAGGCGCTTCTTGCCCCGGAGGCCCCGTCGGAGGCGGCGCGGGCGGTGCTGGAGGCGCTGGGCGGACCCGCCGAGCCGTTGACTCCGGAGGCTCCGCGGGCTCGGCGCGCTCGGGGACCGGACGACCCCATCTCTCCTGCGGTCGCCTCCGCCGCCACCGCCGACGAGCCTGCGAGCACCGCTCGGCTCCGATGCCCGGAGGCTGCGCGGGCGGTCGCCGCCGATTCCACCGGGACGGCCGGGTACGCGGGGATGCATCCGGCCGCGGTACCACCCGCCTTCCCCCCGCAGACCCTGGTGAGTCCCGCGGCCCTCGCCGTCGGGGGGCCGCCCGAGGCCCTGCGGCCGGCCGTGGGCGCGGCGCTCACCGGCCCGACCGCGGCCGGAGCCGCTGATTCCCCCGATTCCCCCGACTCTGTTGAGTTCGTCACATCGGACTGTCCGAGCGCGGCCGAGACCGGGGTGTGGGTCGATCCCGACGATCTGCCGATGAGCATCGGGCCCGATGCCGACGACGCCCCCGGCGCCGACGACGCGCTCGCGGATCGCGAGGTCCCGCGGGAGGCGTCCGCCGCTCCCTCCTCGACTGCGCTCCCGCCCGAGCGGATCCCGCGCTACCCCGAGCCCGAGCCGGGGTCGGGGCGCCGCCGTCGACGCGTTGCCGCGAGTTCGCCTCCCGAGTCGTCCGCGCCCGCCCGCGCCGCGGAGGAGACGGGCGGCTCCGGCGCTCCGGACGGGAACGCGGCGGACCGGGAGGGCGATGCGGCGTCGCCCGTGCCGTTCGCGTCGTCCGCCCGGGGACGGGCGGGACCGATCGGGGCGCCGGGACCGGACTCCGGGTCCCCGCCCTCGGCGCCCTCAGAGCCCTCGGCCTCAACGGGCGCTCTTGCCCAGGAGGTCGTGCCCGTCCCCATGATCACGGCGGCCATCTGCGTCGTGGGCCATGCCAACCCGCCGGACGCCCACGTCTGCCTGTGCTGCCCCGCGCCCCTGAGCGGACAGCTCGTTCCCGTGCCGCGGCCGGTCCTGGCCATGCTCGCCCTGTCCACGGGGATGAGCGTGCCCGTGCGCGGGGACATCGTCGTCGGGCGCGCGCCGCGCGAGCAGCCGGGGGGCGAGCCCGGCGCCCTGCTCCTGGAGGTGCCGAGCCCCACCCACCTGGTCTCGCGCTCCCACCTGTCGATCACCACGGCGGGCTGGAACGTGCTCGCACGCGACCTGAGCTCCAACAATGGCACGGTGCTCCTGCGACCGGGGATGCCGGCGGTCCTGCTCGCGCCGGCCCTGCCGACGCCGCTGTACGTGGGGGACCTGCTGGACGTCGGGGACGGTGTCGCGCTGCGGGTCGAACCACCCATCTAGCCGTTCGGCGGCCGTCCGCCCGTTATCCTGATCCAACGGCTGAACAGCCTTGCCCGAGCACTCGCGCTCTCGAGCCCTGCATACTGCTCCTGAACAGCAAGGAGACCTCCTATGAGCGATCTGACCTGGACCGAGCGGCCGGAGATCGATCCGGACCGCCCCGACGAGCTCGTCCTCGACTTCTCGGGCGAGATCCACCGCATCGGGACGGATGACGCCTTCGTCATCGGCCGTGGCGGGGATCTCGACATCGATGACAACCCCTACCTCCACCGGCGCTTCCTCGTCCTGGCGCACGAGAGCGGATTGTGGTGGATCGCCAACGAGGGCACTCGCCTGTCCGCGACGCTGACCGACGGCGACGGACTGGTGCAGTCCCGACTCGCCCCGGGCGCCCGCCTGCCGCTGGTCTTCCAGCGCGTCATCCTCACCTTCTCCGCGGGGCCGACGACCTACGAGATCGATCTCATCACCGCCGGCGAGGAGCATTTCTCGGGGATCGACGGCGTCCAGCAGTCCACCGGTCAGACCACCATCGGGGTGACTCCGATGACCAAGTCCCAGCTGCTGCTCGTCCTCGCCCTGTCCGAGCCGGTGCTGCGGCGCGCCGGCACCGGGGCCGCCGAGATCCCGTCGTCCGCCGCCGCCGCCGCGCGCCTGGGATGGCCCTTGACCAAGTTCAACCGCAAGCTCGACAACGTCTGCGAGAAGCTCGACCGTGTGGGCGTGCGGGGACTGCGCGGCGGGCGCGCCGGGGGCGCGGCCTCCAACCGGCGCACCGCGCTCGTGGAGCACGCCGTGGCCACCCTCATGGTGACGGCCGAGGATCTGCCCATGCTCGACCAGGAGCACGCCGACAACGAGGCCGCCGCGCGCGGGACCGGTGCGAGGACGACGGGCACGACCGCGGTCGGGGACGGCGGGCGCGCCGATGCCGGGAACGGGCGAGGCTGAGCGCGGTGAGCGGCACGGAGCGGGCAGGGCGGGCGCAGTGAGCACGGCCAATATGGCGGGCGCAGCGGGCGCAGTGAGCACGGCCGACGATGACGAGACCGGTGCGGACGGAGAGGGCGTCGTCGGTGGTGACGGCGGCCCGGGCCGGGACGGCGCGCTGCGCCGGCCCGGTGCGCGTCGTCGCCGGGGCCGTGTCATCGCCGTCGTGGTCCTGCTCGTGCTCGTCCTCGTGGCCGGGGGAGCGGGCGCGGGCGCCGAGTTCTACACGCGCTCGCGGGTCGCCGCCGTCGTGCGCTCGGCGCTGCCCGGGCTGTCCTCGGACGCGCGGATCACCACTGAGGGCCTCGTCCTGCCCCAGGTCCTCGGGGGCAGACTGGATTCCCTGGCGGTCACCGCCGGCGAGCTGGAGCTGTCCTCCGGAGATGACGCCGCGGCCGGGCGTGACGGTCTGACGCTGCTCGACCTGGATGCCACCCTGACGTCCATCGGTCTGTCCGATCCCTTCCCGACGCGGAGCGTGGACGCCACGGCATCGGTGGGGTGGGACCGACTCACGACCATGGTGGCGGCCGCGGCCCCCGATATGCCGGCCCTGACCGTGCAGGCGGGCGCGCTCGGCTCCGCCGATGATCCCGGGACCGCGACCGCCTCGACCAGTGTGCTCGGCGGGCTCGCCGCCTCCATGACGATCGCGCCCTCGGTGTCCGACGACGGCGGGCTGCTCCTGAGTGTCACATCGATCACGGTCCGGGGCATCGAGTTCGATCCCGGTGCCACCTTCCTGGGCCGCCCCGTCCTGTCCTACGTCGGGCTGGAGTCCTCCGAGATCTCGGTCGGCGCTGGCTCGTTGCCGCAGGGGCTCAGCCTGTCTCGGGTCTCGGTGACCGACAAAGGGCTGCGCCTGTCTTTGTCCGGATCCGACGTCGAGATGGCTGATCTCTGAGCCGGGGTGTTGGGATCCCCATCGATGCGCCTGGGCTCGGCCCGACGTCTCGTATAGCCTGCCAGTGGCGCCGTGGTCACCCTTCCGGCGCACGAGGAGTTTCATGAGCAACCAGCCAGTGCAGTCCTACGGCATGACGACCGTCCCCGGCGGACAGGCCACCATGCCGTCGGCCGCCGTCCCCGAGGCCGCGCCGGTGCCGTCGGCGCCGGCGGTGCCCCAGGCGCCCTCCCGCTCCGGACGCCGGACTCGAGTGCCGCAGCCCTCGGCGCCGGGCGGTCTGTCGCCCGCCCCGGCCGGCACCTCCTACCCCACCCCCACGGCCTCCCTGCCCAGCGCCAGGGAGCTCGAGCGCCAGGCGGAGCGGTCCTCGCGCTCCGCCTCCCCGAAGGCCGATGTCCAGCGCGCCTCCGAGCTCCTGAAGCGAGTGGCCGACACCTTCGGCCAGCGCGTGGTCGGCCAGGACCGCCTGCGCCTGGCGCTGACGTCCACGCTCATCGCGGGCGGGCACATCCTGCTCGAGTCGGTTCCCGGCCTGGCCAAGACGACGGCGGCCCAGACGCTGGCCGCCGCGGTCTCCGGCTCCTTCTGCCGCATCCAGTGCACCCCCGACCTCATGCCCAACGACATCGTCGGCACGCAGGTCCTCAACTACGCCACCGGGGAGATGGCCACCCAGCTCGGCCCGGTGCACGCCAACATCGTCCTGCTCGACGAGATCAACCGCTCCAGCGCCAAGACCCAGT
>ERZ772807.2018-NODE-2018-length-10835-cov-4.268275_pt1 | contig 10835 bp, 10 predicted proteins | sample MGYA00511472_ERZ772807 | MGnify/ENA primary metagenome ERZ772807 (study PRJEB29015, sample SAMEA2737947) | human oral metagenome | biome: human oral; feature: human-associated habitat; material: dental | place: China | collected 2039 ...
TGTTTTATACTACATATTTTTCTTTTGATATTTTCTATTTCTTTTTTAACTTCATTTCTATTTCTTGCTAATTCTTCATATTCGTTTCTAAGTTTATCTAAATTTAAGTAACCTAGTTTTTCAGAGATACTTTCCACTGATTTTCCTAAATCACTATTATCATCATCTAACATAGAAATACATAAATCTTGTATATCAGTAGGAATTTTTTCCTTTAAAACTTCTAATGCTTTTCTAGTTTGGCTTGTTATTAAAACATTTTTTCCTTCAGCAAGAAAGTGTCCTAATAAATTAGCAATAGTATGAGTTTTTCCTGTTCCTGGTGGTCCTTGAACAACTACTGCTTTATGAGAATAGATATTTTTAACAATTTCTATTTGCTCATTATTAGTTTCTTTTGTAAAAAGAATATCTGGAATATCTTCTACCTCTTTTTTATCATTTTCAATAATTCCAACTAATTCAGTTAAATATCCAGAGATTTCTCCTCCTTCTTCTATATTTTTAATTATATTATTTATAGCTTCAACTTTTCCATCATCTTTTTTTCTAATAAAAAGTATAGGTTTCCATTCAATAGTTATTATATTTTCATTTTCATTTACTTCTTTATCTTCTATAAATTGGGCTCTTGGATTTAAGATATGTATAAATTCTCTGAAAAAATCTTTTATTACATCATTTTTAGAAATTGGATGTATATTATTTTCCACAATTTTATCTTCTAATTTAAAAACATTATCTAAACTTATATTTTCTACTTCTGCTAAGAAACTTAGATATAACTCTTGTGTAATAAAATCATTATCAGTATTATCAATTATACTAATTAAATTTTTTTCAGCATCAAGAGTAAAATTAACTTTTTTCAATAAAATGGGATAATATATATCTTCATTTGGAACTTTTACTATTCCATTTGCAACAACTAATTCAAGTGTTCCAGAATCTCTATCTAAACTTAAATATTTACTATATAGAGTGTCAAATAACTTTCTGACAACTTCTATTTTTTTTTGTTCCTCTACCCATAAATTTCTTTCTTTTAAAAGTTTTTCTAATTTTTCTTTTTCTTTTTCTGAAATATTTACAACTTTAACAGAATTATTAGCTTTAACAATTTTTTCTGCTAATATCTTGACTGATGATTTATAATCATTCCAATCACCATTAATCCATTCTAAAAGCTCTTCATCAATAGCTAATGGTTTTAAAAAAGGTAATTTTTCTACTTGTAAAATCTTTTGATTTGATAAATTATTTTTATTGTCCAAATAGTTAAAGGTAATTCCTGAATGTTTTGGAAGATTTTCTAAAAAATAATACCATTCTTCATTATAAATATCTTTTTTTTCAGTTTTTAAACTTTTTATCACCTCTGCTATATATTGATAAAGTGCGATAATACTTTCCCTCTTATTCATAAACTCCTCCCCTTTGTTAAAAATATAGCTGTCACTAAAAATTGTAACAGCTAATATTTTGTTTGTCCTATTGTATCAAATTTTCTATTAAAATATCAATATCTTTATAACAATTTTTATAAATTATTTCTTTTTTTTCAAGATAAACAATCTCAACATCAAGTTTATCACAGGCACTTACTTTTTCTCTTTCTCCACCTGTATCACCTGTTTTTTTTGTAATCAAATATTTTATATTAAATTGTTCCATCATTGCAATATTCATATTTTCAGTGAAAGGTCCTTGCATAGCAATAATATTTTTAGGAAGTATGTTGTTATCTTCACACTTTTTTACCATATCCCATCTTGATAAAATTCTAAAATAAATATTAGATAGATTTTTTAAACCTCTAAACAAAGGAACATTATTACTTCCTAAAGTAACTAAAATATTTCCCTCTAAATTTTCAACATACTCTATTAAACTTTTTATATCTTCAAAATTTTTATATTTTTTAGGTAAAATATCAATTTTTTCTCTTTCAAATCTAAAATACTCAATTTTTTTTTCTTCTGCAACTTCCATAGCATTTTTAGAAACTTCAAAAGCATAAGGATGACTTGTATCTATTACCTTTGTAATTTTATTATCATCTACAAATTTTAACATAGCTTCTTTATCCATTTTTTCTGATGAAGTTTTTACAGGTAAATTTTCTATTAATTTTGCTCCATATTCTGTTGCAGTTGAAACAATAATATCCTTATCATATTTTATAAATTTTTCTAAAAAATCTCTTGAATCCTTAGTACCACCAATAACCCAAATCATTATATCCTTCTTTCTATACCTTTAACTTTTTTTCATATCCTCTTGGTGTTATCATTTTTCCATCTTTTACATAAGTATTAGAATTTCCAACTAATACTATTGTAAACATATCTATTTCATAATTTAAAAAATCTTCTAGTGTTGTTAAAGTATAATTTTCTTCTTTTCTTCCTATATGTCTTAATAAAGCAACAGGAGTAGTAGGCAATTTATATTTTAACATAATTTCTCTTGCTTCAACAATTTGTTTAACTCTTCCCTTGCTCTTAGGATTATAAAGTGAAATTGCAAAATCTCCTTGACTTGCACAATCAATTCTTTTCTTAATAACTTCCCAATCAGTTAATAAATCACTTAAACTTATTATAGCTTGGTCGTGCATAAGTGGAGCTCCAACTAATGCAGCTCCTGCTATTGTTGAAGTAATTCCAGGGACAACTTCAACTTCTATTCCACTTCCCATAGCAACTTCTAACATTATTCCTGCCATACCATAAATTCCTGAATCTCCACTGCTAATTAAAGCAATATTTTCTCCTTCTTTTGCAAGTTCTAAAACTTCTTTACATCTTTCTATTTCTCTTTTCATTCCTGAAACTAAAAATTCTTTATCTGGAAATTCATCTTTAACTAAATCAACATAAGTTGTATATCCAGCTATAACATTTACATTTTTTAAAATATTATATGCTCTTATACTTATATCCTCCATATTTCCTGGTCCTATTCCTACTACATAAATTTTTCCATTACTCATATATTTCTATCTCCTCTTCATAAATTGAAATTGTTATACCATTGTATTTTTCTTTCATTACTAAAAATTTTCCATTTCCTGTTGATGATAAAAGTGCAACAGGCTCTGATACAGCTCTTACTCCAATAGTTTTTTCTACAAAATCTGAACCTTCAAATTGATTTTGAATTTTTTTTATTTCCTCTCTTGAAATTATTTCCAAATCTAAATTTAAAAATTTTGCAGCATTTATTAAGCCTTGTTCATTTTCTTTTACATCAACAGTTGCTATTTTTTTTACCGATTTTATATCCAAATTATTTTTATCTAAACAATTTTCAATAGCAGATAAAATATCTTCTGCTTTTGTATCTTTCTTACAACCTATACCTAAAATTAAATTTTTAGGATAAATTCTAGTATATTCAATATTTTTCCTATTTGATACTAAAATAAAACCATCAGCTGAATTTTTATCACTCACCTCAACATTTTTAGGTAAAAGTATATTTACTTTTTGCCCATTAACTATAAGAGATGTTACATCTTTGGCAGATTTTAAATCTTCAAGTTCTGCATTTAATTTCTGAGATATAGTATCCACTGCTATTTTACCCGTAATATCTGAACTCGTTGTGATAATAGGAACAAGTTTTAAGATATTTGCAAGTGAATATGTCAACTCATTTGCACCACCTAAATGCCCTGATAAAAGAGAAATTACAAAATGTTTTCCTTCATCTATCAAAAGCACAGCAGGGTCTTTATCTTTTGTTCCTATTAAACTTGCTATCTTTCTTATCACAATCCCACTTGCCATTATGAAAATATGTCCATCATACTGAGAAAATTTTTCATTTATATTGGAGGTAAAATCTTCTATCTGTATTGTATTTTCTACATCATATTTTCTTAAAGTAAAAACATCTATATCATAGTCTTTTAAATGTTCTTTTAACTTTTCTTTATACTCTCTTGCAATATTTCCTGCTCCTTTGGTTACAGTCCAAAATGCTAATTTCATATATTTTCCTTTCTACATATTCTCCACAAGATGTTTCCAATAATATTTTGGAAGATTACTTTGTTGAAGTTTTTTATTTTCTCTTTCTTTTATTGAAATACTTTTATGAAAAGTTTTCCAAAGCTCTGAATACTCTATTTCTTCATCACTCCATTCTATTTCAAGAGATTTTACAAAGAAAATTTCAACTTTTTTTGTGTCATAGTAAGCTATCATTTTCCTTTTTTTATCATAAATTGCAAATCTTTCTCTTTTCATTCTTTTTATGAAATGGGAAATTAGAATAGGAAGAACATTATTTTTAGGTTCAATAGTTGAAAACATCGTTCCATCTTTCATTTCTTTAAATCTTAGTAATCCAAGATATTTATGCCTTTCATTTAATACTTGCTTTATAAGTTTATTCATATGAAAAGCGTGCTCATCAAGAGAATTAAAAATTTCTTCTCCTTGTTTTAATGCTTTGTATATTGTATGAACTATTACAGTATCCTTATTTTTATCAGATGATAAAAAACATGTTTGTATATTATTTAAAAAATTTTGTGACAATTTATCACATATAGCTTTTTCAACATGTCTAGCTTTAGAAAAATCAGTTATAACATTAATATCATCAAGTTCTAAGAGAAGTTGTTCAGTTTTAACTGTTATTCTAAGTGCATTATTTTTTCTATCTTTATATGCTATATAAATAACTGTTAGTAGTCCATCAAAACTTCCATCATAATAATAATTTGGCATTTTTCTTATATAAGATTCTCCAAGTATAAGTCTTATATTTTCACCTCATATAATTATTTAGGTTGATATAGGTAACCTATAACCCTTTATCTATTGGAGATTAAAAAGTTTTAACTGCTGCACTACTACTTTTTCTTTTTCTATAAGTGCATTTCTTACAAGGTCGAGATTTTCATTTTTAAATCCTAAAAATTCTCCATTCACAGTAATAAAATATTTTGCTCTCTTTATTACTATCCCTAACTTTTTTAAATGTTCATATCTTATTGTACTATATTTTCTAGTCATAACTATACGCTTTGCTGAAGTTACTCCTATTCCTGGAACTCTTAAAAGTTCTTTATATGAAGCTTTATTTATTTCTATTGGGAAAAAATGCCAATTTTGTATAGCCCAATTTGTTTTGGGATCAAGATGTGGATCTATAAATGGGTTTTTCACATTAAGAATTTCATTAGCCTTAAAATCATAAAATCTTAGTAACCAGTCTGCTTGATAAAGTCTATGTTCTCTTATCATAGGAACTGTTTCATTCATATTTACAAGAATTCCAGACTTATTTACAGGTACATAACCTGAATAATATACTCTTTTTAAATTAAAATTTTTATAAAGATTTTCACTTCTATTTAATATAGTGTAATCACTTTCTCCACTTGCTCCTATTATCATCTGTGTTGTTTGTCCAGCTGGAATAAAAGATGGAGTACTTTTAAAAAGTTTTTTATCTTCAATATTTTCAATTAGATTTTTACGAATAAGTCCCATCGATGTTGAAATATCAGTAGGCTTCTTATCAGGTGCAAGAAGTTTAAGAGCACTATTTTCAGCAAATTCTATATTTACTGAAACTCTATCTACATATAGCCCTATTTCATGGATAAGCTCTTTACTTGCTCCTGGTATTACTTTCATATGAATATAGCCATTAAATTTCTCTTCAAGTCTAAGTTTTTTAGCAACTGCAATCATAAGCTCCATTGTGTAATCTGCACTTCTTATAATACCTGAACTTAAAAAAAGTCCTTCAATATAGTTTCTCCTATAAAAATTTATAGTCAGTTTTACTATCTCATCAGGAGTTAGTATTGCTCTTTCAATATCATTATCTTTACGATTAATACAATATTTACAATCATACATACAATAATTTGTCATAAGTATTTTAAGTAAAGAAATACATCTACCATCTGCTGACCATGAATGACATATACCACTCATAGCTGCATTTCCCAGCCCATTATTTGTATTTTTTCTACTGCTTCCACTTGAAGAACATGAAACATCATATTTTGCAGCATCACTTAATATTCTTAATTTTTCTTCAATAGTTCTATTCATAATTTCCCCTTATCTAATGAAACTTCTGTAAGCTCACAACATTTATAATAATATATCTTTTTTAATCAACTTTTATCATTTTTAGTATACCATATATTTTAGGGAAATCAAAATATAAAAGTAATTTATCTTATATTTTTTAATGGGAAATTTTTATTTTATTTTTTAAAATACCTAGTTCCTCTACCGTTTCCTATAATATCAACATAATTCTTTTGAATTAATTTTTTTAGTAATCTGTTTAATTTATCTTTTTTAAATTCTGTCATTTCCAAAATTTCACTACTTGATAATATATTTCCTTTTTCCAAAATATCCATCACTATTCTTTCGTCTGTTGTTAAAAATAGCTTAGTTTCAATTATTGGTAAAGTTATTTTTATTGAATTTTCAAAAATTTCAAAATTTGGTTTGACTGCATAATCTTTATAGCTTTCATTTATTCTTCTAATTCCTGTTCCAAACATTTCAATATACTTTAATCTAAAAAATATATTAGCTAAGATAGGATTTCTAAGTTGTGAAATTTGTCCATTTAAATATTCTTTTTTACTTATTCCACTAGGTAGTCCTCCTGGAGAAGAAACCTCTATTTTATCTTCATACATAGATACTCTTATATTAGAATTAACATCCCAAGTTCTATGAATTAAAGCATTTGCTATCACTTCTCTAAATGCCCTCTCTGGTATTAACTCTTTTTCTATTCTTTCTGAACCTAGAATTTGCTCATATTTATAATATCTATTGAAAACTTCCAAAGTTTTTTTGTATTGTAAAATAATAGAAATATTTAATAATAAATTTCTATCTAAAATTTCATCTATATTCTTTCCAAATTTTGCAATATCAACTCCTGAAAAACTATTTTTATCTGCTAAGAGTTCAGCTGCATTATTATAACCATTTTTATCATCATATAAATTTAAAGTTTTTAAAATATCTTTAGAAAAATTTTTTAATAATAATTTTTCTTCTAATTCTTCTTTTAAAATATTGAATTCCAAATTTTGATTTTTAGCTTTTAATTCCTCATAATACTGGTTTAAACCTAATAATGTCAATCTATTTAATTCAACTTTATCAACTTCAACTGTCGAAGTATCATTTCTTTTATATGCTTTTCCTTTATAAAGATAAGGCTTATTCATTCCTTCTTCAACTATTAAGGTTATTATATTTTTTTTATTATCTTTTATAAATTTAAAATCTGGTTTAGGACTTATATTATCATTAATTTTATTCTCTAAATCTAAACAAAGTTCTTCTATATTCTCTAAACCAATAATTTTTCCACTATCATCAACACCAAATATAATTTTTCCTGTATTATAATTAGAAAAAGCACTAACTGTTTTTAAAAAAGTATTTGTTATTGTTGACTTTAATTCTACTTCTCTGCTCTCTTTCATATCATCCCTCCAAGAAAAATTATAGCATATATCAGTCATAAATGCGATGTAAAATTTTACGACTGATTTTTATTGCAAAAATACGATGTAAATCTTATTCTTTTATTCCTTTTCTATATTCATGAGTAAAATGTTTATCATATAGTTTAGATTTTTCATACTCATTACCTAAAAAATCTCCAACTAATATCTGTGCAGTTTTATTTATTCCAGCTTCTTTTACTTTTTGTTCAATAGTTTCAAGAGTTCCCAAAACTATTTTTTGGTCTGCCCAACTTGCTTTTTGTACAACAGCCACAGGTGTTGACATAGAATAAGAAGTAGCTAATGCTTCAACGACTTTATCTATCATATGAACTGATAAAAATATTGCCATAGAGGCTCTATGTTTTGCTAAACTTTCTAAACTCTCTCTTTCAGGAACAGAAGTTCTTCCTTCTATTCTTGTACAAATTACAGTTTGAGAAACATTAGGTAGTGTAAATTCTTTTTTTAAAGCAGCAGCAGAAGCTAAAAATGAACTTACTCCTGGAATAACTTCATATTCTATTCCATATTCATCTAACATATCCATTTGTTCTCTATGTGCTCCATAGATTGCAGGGTCTCCTGTATGAACTCTTGCTACTTTTTTATTTTCTTTTATTGCTTTTACAGTAACATCTATAACTTCATCTAAGGACATAGAGGCAGAATTATAAATCTCTGCTCCATCTTTATGACAATCTATAACCTCTTTTGGAACCAATGAACCTGCATAAATAATAACATCAGCTTCTTTAACTATTCTTTGACCTTTTATAGTTATTAATTCTGGATCCCCAGGTCCAGCTCCTATTTCTCCATTTTAAATCCTTTCTTTTTTATTCCATCAAATTAATTTTTTAATAGCTAAAACTTTGTGTTACATCTGGTGTTTGCATAGCTCTTTGATATAATTCTTTTCTTTGACTAAAACTTTTACTATTTTCAAAATTTTTCTTTGCTTCTGGGCTTAATTCTCTATTATATGGATTATCCCCTATACTAGAATGTATTTCAACCCCAAATTGAGTTATTATATCAGACTGTAAAACTAAGTCTGTCAACTCTTTATTGGTATAAAAATTATACCCATCATAATATGAACCTCCACCTTCATCATAAAAAATTGCATTACCATATTCAAATTTTACAAGATAATTTATTTCTTTATCGTTTTTTTTGTCATAGATAACAGCTTTATTCTTTTCTATTAATTCAGAAAAATAATTCCTAAAATATTCAAATTTTTCATCTTTATATGATATTTTACTTTTTATATCATCTATTTTATCTACTCTACGCCTATTATAAAGTTCAAGTAAATCATTTTTATTTACTAAAATATCAAAATCTTTTCCTTTGTAAGTTACAATTTCCTTTTTATTATCTGGTAGAGTATAATTTAAGAATATTTCTTTCTCTAACGTTTGAGTTAACTCAACGTATCTTTTTCTTTTAGTTTCATAAGTTCCTTTAACTACTGTTTCTGCAACTCCTTGAATTGCTACTCCAAGTAACAAAATAAATAATATTTTTTTCATAATAATTCCTTCTTTCTTTTAGTTCTTAAATTTTAACTACTTCTTATTAAATATCCCCATCAATCTGGTTTTCAACACAATTTCTCCTTTTATCTTTATTATTTATTTTCAAAGTTCCCAAATAAAATCCCATATTAACAACCATCGCATAAACAAAATACCTCGACTCTAACGTCTTTATAATCCCGATTTTTTCAATACTAATCTGAGTTTCTTTAAAATACATCAAAACTTTATATGGAAAAGTATAAATTATTGCATAATAGTCTTCTTTATACCAATTAAAACCCATAAAAATAAATATTCCCATAATCACTAAACATCCTACTATTGTAAGCATCCTTACAAGCTCAATTTCTTCATCATTAAAAATTTTTTTTATAAAAAATCCAAAACAAATATTGATAATAACAAATGGGATTAAAATACTAAATTGCATTCTATCTTCGTAACTTTCCATTGGAATTGTAAATATTTGAACTCCAAAACAAATTGCAAAACTAGGAATCAAAAAGTACATTGTAATAAACCATAATATAATTTTAGAAACTTTAGACAAATAACTTCTAATCTTTATTTTACTTCTAAATATTCCTAAAATGAATAATCCGTTGAAAAAACATAATTTTATAACTCCAATAATATCTATTCTAAATAATAATATTACTGATAAAATTATAAAAAATATTGGCAATTTCAAAATTTTATCATTTTCATATTCCGATTTTTTCCCCATGAAATAAAACATTAAGCCAAAAATTATTCCCGTTATTATTGAAAACATTCCTCCAAAAAATAATCGAAATGGCAAATCAAAACCATAATCCCAGTCATATTTTCCTATGAAAAAATAAAATACAAAAAATAAAATTTGAAGAATTATAAACTTTGCTATTTTTATTTTTCTTAAAGTGTTTTTAGAAATCTCTTCCACTCCTTAACTCCTCCCTTCTTCAATATCATCGTCGAAAAATAAGGAACCTCCTCTACACTCTCAATATCCCAATAAAAAACTTCATTCTCTTTCCCGCAATCTGAAACAATTACAGCATTTTCTTTATTCCCAGTTTCAATTATCGCTTTTTTTATTTTCTCAAAATCTCGGCTGATTTTCATTAACACTAAATTTTGATTATTTTCAATTTCTTTATAAACATCAGTCTTTCTATTGACAGAAACTACTTTTAAATCTTCATCTCCAACCATAAGCGGTATATTAAGCCTTGCCGCAATACTGTTAAATGAAGTTATTCCCGCAATAGTTTCAACTTCCACATCATCTGAAATATGTTCCAAGACGTAAGTGTAAGTGCTATAAGTCATCGGATCTCCTATCGTTAAAAATGCTACCTTTTTCCCTTTTTCCAACTCAACATTTATTTTACCAGCATTATTTTTTCTAAAAACTTTTCTCGCTTCCACATCTCTTATCATCGGAAACTCCAAAAATAGCTGCTCCACATCAGGCTTTACATACTCTTTTACAATATTAAAAGCCGTGCTTCCTTCTCCGCTTTTTGCCTCAGGCAGTACAATTACATCTACCTCATGCAACCTTTTCGTCGCTTTAACAGTTATATTTTCAGGATCTCCCACTCCGACACCAATACCATAAAATTTACCTTTTTTCATATTTCACTCCTTTCTCTTCTCACTTCCCCTAAAAAATTCACTCATTTTTTCAAATTATAACTTTTTTACTTTTAGATAATTTTCATTAATTATGTAAAAATTTTTTTGCTTTCAACTATTTTCCCAACTTTTCCTCAATAAAT
>ERZ772807.2025-NODE-2025-length-10820-cov-11.909614_pt1 | contig 10820 bp, 9 predicted proteins | sample MGYA00511472_ERZ772807 | MGnify/ENA primary metagenome ERZ772807 (study PRJEB29015, sample SAMEA2737947) | human oral metagenome | biome: human oral; feature: human-associated habitat; material: dental | place: China | collected 2039 ...
GCGTGGTAACGAAGCTCGCCGCCGTGCCGCAGGCATCGGTTTTCACGATGTTGCCAATCAGCCGTGCGCCGTTGGCGGCGAGCAGCGTTTTCATTTTTTCCTGCGCCGACAGCCACATATTGCGGCAGCCAATCAGCGTAATCACGGGTTTGCCCGCCAGCAATCGGCGCGTGTCTTCGCGCTGCAAAAAGGCGGTAATCGGCTGCGCGGGCGCAAGAAACCACACGGTATAGGCAATCACCACGGCATTGTAATCATGGTGCGGAATCTGCGGCGGCTCAATCGGCGCGGGGCGCAGATGGGCGGATTCGGGGAAAGTGTCAAAAAAATGCCAGAACCGCCACGGAAATGGATAGGACTGCTGCGGCACAAGCGGCACGCAATCCACGGTGATGCCCGCCTGTTGCAGCGGGGCGGCGAATTGCTGCGCGAGCGTGGCAAGCTGCCCTGTTTGGGAGTAGTAAACGATGAGAACTTTGGGGGCGGTCATGGTAAAAGGCAATGACAAAACGGGGAATTATAGCTTTTGTATGGGGGTTTTGAAATGTAAGGCAGCCTGAAAACGATAAATGCGGTTATTTCTGCGCAGGTGGGAATTTTGTTTGATATTTAGGAATAATTGTAAAAACAATCTGTTGTTTATCAGTAGGTCGGGCATTTATGCCCGACAAATATGGACAATATATAGTCGTTCCAATTAAGTCTTATACAAGGCGGCGAGTCGCAGATAGTACAAGTAGTACAGCAAGACGAGCCAACGCTGTATAAGGCTTAATTGGAGCGACTATAAAAATGTCGGGCATAAATGCCCGACCTACTTGGGGTTTTAAAAAGGGCTTTCAGGCTGCCTCAAAATCGTTAAACGTGTTCGGCAACAAACGCCTGCATCAGGTCAGACAAGGACGTATCGTCCGTATTGACGGCAAATATCTCCGACATATGGCTGTGCCCCGCCAGTAGATAATACGGTGCGCCCAGCAGAGCTGCTTGTTGGCGGAATTCGGGCGGGTCAAGTTCGGCGCAGGCAATCAGCAGCGGCACGCCGCACTGCATCAGCCCTGCTTGGGCGGAACGGGCGGCGATTTGGGCGGGGTCGCTGCCGAAGTAGGCACGGCGGGCGGGGTTGTCGCCAAACGCTACGGTGTCGTAAATGCCTGAAACCAATATTGCGCCGCGCACGCCGTCGTTGCCCAAACGCAGTGTGGGGTGGGCAAGGTATTGGGCGATATGTGCCGCGCCTGCGGAATGTCCGCATAAGATGATGCGTTGCGGGTCGCCGCCGTGCGTGGCAGCGTGGCTTTGTATCCACAGCAGGGCGGCGGCAATATCCTGTTGGGCTGCGGGCCACGGATATTCGGGGGCGAGCCGATGGTTGATATTGATGCCCAGCAATCCGCTGCCTGTCGCCCAGAGCATGATGTTGTCGTAAAACGGGCTGTCTGTGCTGCGCTTGTCGCCACGGATAAAGCCGCCGCCGTGCACAAACAGCAATATGGGGCGCGGTGTGTTGCTAGGCGGTTGCGCGGGCGCAAAAACATCAAGGCATTGCAGCGGGTGGCTGCCGAAGGCTTGGTTGCGGGTAACGGCTGCGGCGGCGTATGGCTCGCGCGGTTGCAGCGGGGCATAAAGCGGCGCGGTTGCTGGCAGGTTGATGACGGCACCGAGTTGGCGTAGCGAGGCGGCAATGGGGGCGGGAATTTGGGTGGGGAGGATAGTGGGTTGCATGGTTGGTACTCGGAATAAAAAGGGGAGAAATGGGAGGCAGTCTGAAAATGGGAAAAAACCGATTTCAGGCTGCCTTCTATTCCATTTACAACGCGCTTTGGGCAAATGCGCCCAGCGGTTGGCTGGTTTGGATTTGGCTAAATTGCATCACGGTGCGGTCGCCTTGTTTTTCGTTTAGTTCAATTTTGCGTACCACGCTGTCGCCGCTGATGTCTATGCGGGTGAAAATTTGGCGCGTGATGGCGGTTTTGGGCGTGAGTTGCAGCGTCCATTGTTGCGCGGTGCCGCTTAAGCTAAGGTTAAATTGCTTTTCCAACCCTTGTGTGTTGCCGCCGAGCAAATCCAAAAAAAGTTGGATTTGGCGATTTTGCCCGAGCTTGTTGGCGTTGGGGTTCGTCCACGCGCTGCCTGTCCATTGCATGATGCCGTCCGCGCGCACGCGCAGGGTGGTGTTAAACGGTTTTTGCATTTGCCACAGCAGCCCTTTTTTCGGCACAAGTGTAAACGCGCCGCTGGTGGTCATCGGCTTGGTAAGCGATTTGAGATAACGCTGCTGGGTAAACGCGCCTTGCACGTTGGCGGGTTTTTGCAGCGTTTGCGCCAGCTCGGCAAGGGAAAATGCCCATAGGGCGGGGGCGGCAAACAGCATCAATAGCGTTAAAAAAAGTTTTTTCATAGTACGGTTTCCTTGTTTGATTGAGATTGAGGCAGCCTGAAAATGGGTTTTCCGCCGTTTCAGGCTGCCTGAAACGTGGGATGTTGGCGCACGGCGTTGAGCCAGCTTTCGGGCGTTTGAAATTGCATTTCGCCCGTGGCAATGGACACGGCGGCTTGGGTGGTGCTGGCACGGGTGAGCGTGTTGCCTGTGGCGGCATCGCGCAGGGTGTAGTCTATGCGTAGGCAGCTTTCAATTTCTACGATGTCCATGTCCACGCGAATGCGTTGCCCGAATTGGGCGGGGCGTATGTATTTGAAATCCATTTTAACAATCGGCCAGCCGTAGCCTTGCCGCGCCATTTCGTTGTAGTCGTAGCCGATGCTGGCGAGAAAGGCGCAGCGGGCGACTTCCAGATATTTCACATAGTTGCCGTGCCAGACGATGTGCATGGCATCTACGTCAAAAAAGGGGACTTCTAGCTCGTGGCTGTGGTGGCAGTAGATGTGTTTTTTGCTGGATTGATTGTTGGGATAGGACGTTTCAGGCTGCCTCATTTCGCCGTAACCCGTTTCTAACCATTGAATATTGATGTCTAAGATTTTTGCGGCATCAATCAGTCCAGCTTTGGAAATGCCGCGCGTTTCCCAATTTTTAAGGGTCTGCGGTGATGCATTTAGTAAACGTGCTAAATCTGATGGGCTGGTAATGTTTCGCAATTTTTGGGCAGCGAGATAAAGTCGTTTAACGGTTTCTTCCATATTTCAAATTCCTTATTTGGGGCGTAGCGTGATTAGGCATTTTCTAGCTGAAATCTTTGCAAAGACTGTTAAGGCAGCCTGAAAATTAAGAAATGCCGTCATTCCCGCGTAGGCGGGAATTTTGTTTGATATTTGGAAATTTAATTAAAACAATCTGTTGTTGAAGTTTAACCAAGATTCCCGCCTGCGCGGGAATGATGACAATTTAGCGATTTCTTGTTTCATTTTGGGTTTGCAACGTTTTCGGGCTGCCTTGTTTTAGCTTCGCCACTCTGTTTTGCTACGCAGCCTGCCTCATCGCCCCAAAAATCATAAAAATTAAACCATTGCAGCGGGTTGGCGGCGCATTCTTGCGCCATGATGTTGGCAAATTGTTGGGCGACGGCGGCAACTTGGGCGGGGCGGTTGCTGCGCGTCCAGCCTGCGGTGTCGGCAAAGCGGCGCAATTTTAAATGATAGCGACCATTTTGTTTGATGCAAAACAGGGTGTGGATTTGGGTTTTGAGCAGGGCGGCGAGCAGCCACGCGCCTTGCGGCAGTTGTGCTTCGTGTCCCAAAAATTGTACGGCTACGGTTTTTTCGCCGCGCACGGGCACGCGGTCGGCGGCAATGGCGAGCCATTCGCCGTTTTCTATGCGCTGGCTGAGTTCCAGCATCAGGTTGGCATCTAAATCGTTCACTTGAATAAGCTGTATGCGCGCTGCACCTGCTTTGTGCAGGGCTTCGTTAAAGGCTTGGGCGTGTTGGTTGTACACGAGCACGTTGAGTTTAAAGCCTTCGTTGTGCGAGACAAGGGCGCGGCACACTTCGGTGTTGCCGATGTGTGAGCAGGCGAAAATTTGCCCGCGCCCGCGTTGTTTCACCAGCGCGTACACGTCATCGGGGTCTTCGATAATCAAGTCTTCGTAGCGGATTTTGCGTTGCCACACGGCAAAGCGGTCGCAAATGGCTGCGCCAAAGGCGGTAAATTGGCGAAACGATGCCATGCGCGGCAGTTGAACGGCGGGAAAGGCGGCGCGTAGGCGGGCTTGATAGCGGCGGATATGGCGGCGGGCGCGGGGGGCGGTGGCGTAGAAATAGCACACAATCAGCGCGATGCTGGGGTTGAGCAGCCATGCGGGCAGGTGGCGCACCATCAGCGTGGTCAGCGCAAGAAACAGGCGGTTGCCGCGTTCGGGCTGGGCGGCCCAATGGTTGTGTTGCAGCGGTTTCATCGTTTCAGGCTGCCTGTGATGCGTCGCCACAGCATGGTGCAGAATAATCGTGCGTGCATTTTGCTGATGCTGAGGTTGTCTGCCCATGCGCGAAAATGGGACACGCCGTCTTGGGCGTAGCGCACGGGGGTGGGAATCCAAACGGGTTTGATGCCGCGCCAATAAAGGTGCACAAGGATTTCAGTGTCAAAATCCATGCGATCGCCGAGCTTTTCTTCGCGGATTACGGCGATGGCGGCGGCGACGGGATAAAGGCGAAAGCCGCACATGCCGTCTTTGATGTCGCGCGAGGCGGTGTGCAGCATATTCCAAAAGTCGGTGATTTTGCGCCCGTAGAGCCGCGCTTTGGGCGCATCGCTGCCGTATTGCGGTTCGCCGCAAATCACGTTTTCAGGCTGCCTTTGCGCGGCGGCGATGAATTTGGGCGTGTCGGCAAGGTGGTGTTGCCCGTCGGCATCTACTTGCAACACATGGGTGTAGCCGCCTTGCGCGGCGTATTGCAAGCCTGTTTTCACCGCTGCGCCTTTGCCGCCGTTGCGCTCGCGAAATAGAACGTGTATGCCGTTGGCGTGCAAATCTTGCAGCACGGGGCGGCAATCATCGCGCGAGCCGTCGTCCACAATCAGCACGTCTAAACCGAAATCGCGCAGGGTTTGGGCAACGCTGCCTACGGTGCTGGGGTGGTTGTAGTGCGGGATTAGGGCGAGGATTTTCATGCTGGGGCTTTCACGCAGCGCAAAATGCTGTGTCCCAAGCCGATGCCGTCGGCGATTTCGGCAACCGCCAAGCCTGCGTTTTCTATGCAGCGCAGCAGGTCTGCGGAATGGAAAATTTTGCTGTTGCCGTTTGCCATGGCGGTGAAATACACGCTGGTCATGGTGAGGCAATAGGCGGCGGTTTCGTAGCGTTGCCTGTCCCACAAGGGTTCCATAATAAACAGGCTGGCGGTATCGCTCATGGCTTGCGCGGCGCGGCGCAGAATGCTGGTGGCTTCGGCTGCGGAGAAACAGTCTAAAAATTGGCTCATCCAAATGGCATCAAAGCCTGCGGGGAAGGGGGCGTGTTCGTCTAACAAATTGGCTGCGTATCCGTGGATACGCTCTGCGCCTGTTTTGCCGCGCACGGCTTCGCGCATCAAGCCAAGCTGTTGCGGCAAATCCATAATGGTTACGTTTACATCAGGGTTGAACGCGACGCATTGCAACGCCCACCGCCCTGTGTTGCCGCCCACATCTAGCAGGCGTTGCACGGGCTGGGCGAACACGATGTTTAAGGCAGCCTGAAACGCGCTGTCGGAATAATGATGGTCAAACGCCAGCCATTTTTCCCGCGCGGTGGGCGGCAGCGAAGACAAGCCTTCGTAAATGGTTGCCCAATCGCCGAACACTTTAAGCCCTTCGGGTTTGCCCGATTGCAGCGTGGCATCTAAATCAAACAAGCCTTGATAGCAAATTTCTTGCACGAAATCCATGTTTACGCGCGCCATTTTGTCGTTGAGCAAAAACCAGCCTGCTTTGCTGATAAAAAAGCGGTCATCGCGCGTGAGCACCGTGCCGATAGACAGCGAGGCTTCCAGCAGCACTTGCGCGGCGTAATCGCTGATGTTTGCCGCTTGCGCGATTTGCGCGCGGGTTAAGCCGTGATGCGCGTGGTTAAGCTGCGCCAGAATGCCGTATTTGAGCATTAGCCGCGACACTTGAAACACAATCGGCGCAAAGGCGATTTCCTGCGCGAGGCGTTGCGCTTGGTTGGCGGTTTGGTGTTCTTGGGTGTAGCGTTGGGCGAGGTGGGGGGAGAGGTTCATGGGGAGTCCTTTGTGAATAAGTTGTAACGGCGCGGAGTGGTTAAGACAGCCTGAAAAGGGGGTTTTGGCTGTGGCACGGCTTGCCAGCAAGCCGTAGGGGCGCGGGGTAAGGTTTCAGGCTGCCTTGCCATTGCACCCGCGTTCAAACAATTCGTATATTGAGGCAGCCTGAAAATGCTTTTTCTTGTGTACGGCGCAAGCGGCATGGCAAGCGCGGAATGTGTTTTCAGGCTGCCTACCCATCCTAACTCATCGCATCCGTGTTCAAGCAGTCTGTTTATTTGAGGCAGCCTGAAACCTTTGTAAAACCTGCAAGCAATGGCGCATCGGCGGTTCGCCGACATATTGCCGACCAGTACAGCCCTGCTAAATACGCTATTTGGCGACGAGCCGCCGCTCCATTTTGGTTTTCAGGCTGCCTTGCCATTGCGCCCGTGTTTAAACAATTCGTATGTTGAGGCAGCCTGAAAATGCTTTTTCTTGTGTACAGCGCAAGCGGTATGGCAAGCGCGGAATGTGTTTTCAGGCTGCCTAATTCATCCGACTCCATCCCGCCCGCGTTCAAACATCCCCCATCAAGCAGCCTGAAACACCAGCCGCCCCGAAGCGCAGGCATTGCCGTTGCTCGTGATGGTAAACGCCAGCTTATTTTTCGCCGCATCGTAATGCAATGCCACCGCAATCTTGTCATGCGGGCGCACAAACTGCTGATATTTCAACGCTTCCACGCCCGCCACGCGCTGCCCACCCCAAGCGAACCGCGCCGCCAAATCGCGCACCCATTGCAATTCCACCACCCCCGGCACCAGCGGAAACGTAGCGAAATGCCCGCCAAAATACACCAAATCCAACGGCACGCGCCCTGTAAACACATTCGGCGCGGTTTCTTGCCATTGCGGCGCGGTTTGCGGCGTGGTAAAGGCAGCCTGAAAATCGGCGGCGGCAATCTTCGCTTGCGCGTTGCGCGGCAAAGTGTCGGCAAAACGCCAATAGCGCGGCAGCGCAATTTTGTCTTGCGTGGCGGCAAGGTGGCGTTTGAGCGCGTCGGCAACCGCTGCTCGCCCCTGTTCGCGTAGCGCGGCGATGCCCGCTTCGTTTAACGCTGCCCACGCTGCCACGCGGCGGCGGTGCAGGGCGCAATGCGCATCTGCTAGCCATTCGTGTTGCAGCAGGCTGTGTTCCAGTTGCGTGAGCGAGACGCGCTTGTCTTCCAGCTTGATGATGCGGTCTTTGCGCCCCAAGAGCAGAAATCCGCCCGCTTGCGGTTCAATCAAATCTGCCGTTTGCACGCGCGTTGCCCACGGTGATTGCGCCCACAATGCGCCGTCTGCGTCTTGCCCAAACGATACACCGCTAAACGGCTGCCACACTTCGCCGCCGCGCCGCGAAGCGATGATGCCTGTTTCGGTGCTGCCGTAGATTTCGTAGGGGCGGCTGGCGTGGGCGGCGAGTTGGGCGGCGGTGGCTTCGGGCAATGCGCCACCCGATGAAATAATGCCTGCGATGTTGGCCGCTGCGGCTGCCCAGTCGCGCCCGTTTTCTAAGCGATTGAGCACGGCGGGGCTGGCAATCCACACGGTTTTGCTGCGCGTGGCGGCGAGCAGATTTTCGGGGTAACGGGCTTGGTCGCGGGCGATTGTCCAGCCGAGCGTGAGCGATAGGGCGAAGCGGAAGGTGAAGCCGTATAAATGCTGCGGCGACACACTGCCGATGACGGTTGCGCCCGCGTGGTCAAAGGGCAGCGCGGCGGCAAGGGCGGCGGCTTCGGTTTGCATTTGCGCGGCGGTTTTGATGATGATTTGCGCGTTGCCGCTGGAACCTGATGTTTTTAAATGGGCTTCGGCTGCGGCGGGGATTTGAGTATTTTCAGGCTGCCTATCGTTTTCAGGCTGCCTTTGGGCGAGGATTTCGGGCAGATGCCATGCGTTGTGGTGAACAAGGTTGTCGGTGAGGAAAATATCTGCCGTTTCGCCCCACGCGATGTTTTCGGGCGCGGCATTGGGCAGCAGCAACACGCGCGCGCCCGCGTGCCAAGCCGCCAACACGGCGCAGGCAAACAGCGCGGCATCGTCAAACCACAGCGCGGCGGCTTGCACGTTTTGCGCTTTGAGGCAGCCTGAAAGCTGGAATACGGCGCGGTTGAAATCGGCGCGTGTCCAGTTGGGCTGGGTGGCAATCAAGTCGTTGGCGGGCAGGGCTGGGGAAAGAATATGCGTGAGCAGATGTGGCATGGGAATAGGGAAAAAATATAAAACAGGGCGAATTGTAAGAGTTTTTTAACGGCTGTGTTAAATTATGCTTTCAGGCTGCCTCATTTGTTGGGCAAGGTAATGCATTGTGAACGGCGAAAATAGGTTGCACAAGGCGCAAGGCAGCAGCCATATTGCCTGAAAACGAATTGATATACAGCGACAAAGAGATACGTTAAAATTCGCCCGTTTACCAACCTTAACACTTAACTTTTTTTTAGGAGATGATTTATGGCTACTCGCTTTTCTAAAATGGTGTTGTTATCCGTTATGTTATCTGCCGCCGCATTCGCTGCTGCTGATAATTGCCGCAGCATTGGTTCGGCAGAGGGCAAAGGCAAAAACGATGCTTATATGTGCAATGCTTCTGCCGCGTTGAAATCTGCCGAAGCGCAATCGGTGTTAGACCCTGCCGTGCGCGTGTCCTACGGCAGCACCAGCGGCGCAACCAATGTATCGCGCCAATCTTCCAACGCTGTGGGCAAATCGCCTGATGAAACCTGCCAACGTGCCTTTTTAAGCGCGGTTAAACGCTTCCAAGCAACCGCACAAAAACGCAATAAACGTTCTGTGCGCTTGGTGAGTTTTTACGACCGCCAAACCAAAGGCGGCAGCGAATATGAATGCCATATCGGTACATGGCACAGCCATGTGGTGCTCAAAGGCAGCTATCACTAATCCGCACAACCACCGCTTGACGGTGGTTTTTTTGTAACCCAGTTTCAGGCTGCCTATTGGCGCACGCCTTGCCGCTGTTTGGCGAACGAAATGACCCACTTGATTTGCCTAATCGGCACGCCCCAAATCGCCCACGAATACGACCGCGTTCTATTAAGCCCCGCTGATGCCCGCCGCGTGGCGCAATCGCCGCTGCTGGAAACGCGGCTGGATTGGCAAGTAAGCCGCGCATTAAAGCAGCGGGCAACCTTGCCCATTGTGTCGCTGAGCCACAGCGCGGGCAACGCGGCGGTGTTGTGTGCCAGCGAACCCATCGCGGCGGGCGTGGACATTGAAATCATCAAACCGCGCGATTTTGCCGCGTTAAGCGCGTGGGTGTGCCGCGATGATGAGCGCGATTATTTGCGCGAGCGCGAAAGGCAGCCTGAAACGTTTTATCGGCTGTGGTGCAGCAAGGAAGCGTTGATTAAGGCGGCGGGCTTGGATTTTCCAGCGGATATGCGGCGCGTGGGCTATGATATGGTTGGCGGCGAACGAGTGGGCTGGCGCGTAGACGGGCAGCGGGGTTGGCATGGGGTGGAGCGCGTGTTGGCAGGCGGGCGGGTGGTGGCGTGTGTTTGGCGCGGGGAAGGGGGGCGGGTGGATTTTTGCGTTGCCGAACCGCGCTGTGGTGGCGTTTCAGGCTGCATTAATGCGTAAAGGTAGCTTGAAAATTGTTGTGGGTCGGGCATTTATGCCCGACAAACATTGACCTATTTTATACGCCACAACTAAAAAACGTCGGGCATAAATGCCCGACCTACTTTGCAAAGGTTTCAGGCTGCCTTGTTGTTGGGGCGATTGTGCGGTGGAGTGGATAGATATCGTTAAAGGCAGCCTGAAAACGCTGTTTTTCCATTTTCAGGCTGCCTGTGTTTATTGAATGCTATCCAGCAATTCTTGAAACGATTGGGTAAGCAAGCCGCCGTGGGTTTGGTTGGGGTGGCTGTGGTATTCGGTGGTGATGCCGCGGTGGTTGAGCTGCGCGGCGAGTTGCTGGGCGGCATCGGCGGGGACGTTGCTGTGGTGGGCGGGGTTGGCTTTTTGCGGTATGCCTGCGCCGCTTTTTTGGATAATCAGATGGCGGATGGGGGCGATGCGGGCGCGGTTGGCGTAGTGTTGCATGAGCCCGTTGTGCCACCAGAGGGAGGGGTCGGCGGCGATGTAGTGGCTGAATAGTTCGGGGCGTTCAAATAGGGTGTAGAGGACGAATAGTGCGCCGTAGGAGTGCCCCCAGAGGGTTTGTTGGGCGGGGTTGGTGGGGGTGAGTTGGGCGATGCGGGGGCGGATTTGGGTGGCGATGAAGTGGAGGAAGTCGGGTGCGCCGCCGTTTTGTCGCTCGGGGGTGATGGGGTCGGGCATGGGGTTGCCGTCTGGGCTGGGCGGGGTGTAGTCGTAGGCGCGGCGGGCGGTGTCAAAGCGTTGTTCGGTGGGGTAGCCGATGAGGACGAGCACGGAGGGCTGGGTGTAGCGGCTGAGGGTTTGCGGGGTGAGCAGTTCTAGCAGGGCGTTGCCGTCTAGGGCGTAGAGGGCGGGGTAGCCTTGCGCGGGGGGTGGGGTGTGGGGAATGCCGACAAAGATGCGTTGGGTTTCGCCGTTGGCGCGGGGGAGGTTGAGGGTGTGGAAGGGGTAGCGAGTGTTTGGGGCGGTGAGTATGGCGGGGGGGGGGGGGGGGGGGGGGGGGGGGGGGGGGGG
>ERZ772807.2028-NODE-2028-length-10819-cov-4.208101_pt1 | contig 10819 bp, 10 predicted proteins | sample MGYA00511472_ERZ772807 | MGnify/ENA primary metagenome ERZ772807 (study PRJEB29015, sample SAMEA2737947) | human oral metagenome | biome: human oral; feature: human-associated habitat; material: dental | place: China | collected 2039 ...
AATTTAGAAATATAATATGCTCTTGGAGGTCGCTTTTCTTGAGCGCGGATGAGCAAATTATTTTTGATGAAAATTGTGTGTTAAACAGACCCTCGGTTATTGAGCAACTAGACAGTCTATTTGAACTAATCGATTCGGCGATTAAAAACAATTTGTATATTTTGCATTTAGGGATTTAGCAAATACACCGCGATTTAATAATAAAACGTAAGAAAGACCATGAAAAGAAATTATAAAAAGATAATACCCGTAAGAAGTAGAAGAAAATTTTCGATTAATAATTTTAGAGAAAATTTCGCGGAGGGCGATATATTGCAGATCGATCAAAGGCAGTTTTTATTTTGTAACTGGAATAACCTGCTGCGTATAAACGGCGATAATTCGGGGGAGTTTATAGTATTGCCGCCCGAAGCGAATGTGAGAAATAATAATGGTCTAATTTCTAAAAAGTGGGTATTGGAGAATTTAGATTTTGTATGTGATACCGAGCCATCCAGAAATATAAGCATATTTTCTTATTACGATAGCTCTGTGACCGAATACAAAAGGGTAAATGATAAAATTCCTGCAAAATTTACTTATAAATTTTTAGAATTCAAAGACGATCTAAAAAATGGAGATATTATAGAGTGTCACAAGGCTTTTCGTCCATATGATCGAAAGATAAAATTTATAGTCGCAACCGATACGGAAGGATGCCCGAGATTGCCTTATCTGGAGGGGTTTTATTCAGGTCTATTTGCGCCTATTGGCTATAGCGATAAAATGCGCTCGAATAAAGGACGGGAATATGCGATAAGCTCGAGTTGGCTAATTAAGAACTGGGAAGCCGCCTTTGTCGGTAATTGCGATATAAGGCACACTTATGTAAATTTACAAAATCGAAAAGAGGTTTTAAATTTTACCGATAAGCAACTGGAAAATTTTATAAAAATGAAGCGAAAGAGATTAAAATTTAAATGGAAAAAGTAGATGGGGATTTTAAATCACGCAGCGAAAGGGCTTTGAAAGGTGGCAGCGATGATAAAAAACGTTATAAATCCAAGTAATTTTGACGTAAAATTCAGGAAAATAAGAAGAAACAAAAGAGGCATAGCCAAATCAAGAATAGATTTTGAAAATATCGATGTAGAGGCCAAAATCAGGCTAGTTATGTTTTTAATTTCAAAAGCAAGCCACTTAGATAGCGTAGTTTATAAAATTCTTTTTTGGGAAAGAGATGAGAAAATAGAGGAGTATCTTCTTAAAAATATGAAGGGGCAATACACAAAAGCTAAGCCTTATAAAAACGGCGCCAGAGCGGGCGTTATCTTTATAAAAGAAAAAGCGCTTGAGCCAAATTTTTTGAGATCCATACTGCTGCGCCATTTTAATTTTGAGCTGGCAAAAGAGCCCTCTTTGAACATTAGAGTTCAGTTAGCCGTAAACAATAAAGAGAAATTTTCGATTTTATTTGATATATACGATGACCGAGGCTGCTATGTGTATTACTTTTAAAATTTTATAATGAAAATATTTGAGGAAAGAGGATATGGCAATTTGGCAATGTGAGTTTTTTATTCTGCCTAAAAGCGATACCTACGATCTGCAATACGACCGGCAATATGGCAATATAAAGCTCTTTGAAGACGATAAGTATTGGAAAAAGGCAAAGATCAAAAAAGAGATATTTTCTGAAATTTCGCACCTATTAAAGCCCGAAAAATCTTGGTCTAACGAAATAGATCTATATGGAAGCGAAAACGGCAACCGCTTAGAGGTATTTTTTGATGCTAATAATATAATAGAGTCCGTTACGTTTCGTATCGATTTTAGATCCGAGTATGAAGCCGTATTAAGGGGCATAATATCATTGTGCGAGAAAAACGGCTTTTGCATTATAGATGGCAATTTAAATAATTTAAAATTATCCTTTAATGCTATAAAAGAGGCAATCAACAAATCCAAAAACAAAGAATTTTTTACAGAACTTGTTAGAAATAGTATAATAGGCGATAAAGACGGGTAGCCCATCATAGAGGCCGTAGACGATTTCAAATTTAAGGATGATTAAAAATGATTGTAAAATGTATAAAAGAAGACGAGCATGAGTATCTGGGATTAAACAGAACCTATTTTGTTTATGGTATCCAATATGAAGAGGGACAGGTTTATTATTGTATATTACCGTTTGAAGATGATAGAGAATGGTATCGATTTAATAGCGAATATTTTCAAGTAATAGATGAAACGATACCTACGAATTGGAAATTTGGGATGTACGGGGAATATTTTAGATGCTTTACCGCGTCTTACGAAGAGGCCGCAACCGATGAAGATCATTATGAAAAGCTTTTTGATGGAGACCCAATAGAAGAGGAAATTTTTTGGAAGAGAAGAGCTGAGATGATCGATGACGTATATAATACGCATATCATCAAAGATTTTAACCGTTTCATATATGATCTAAGCTCTAACCTATCGGTGCAGATGAATATCGCAAATAAAGTATTTGATATAGAGATATCGGACGCAAACGCTGAGGCCAAACATCGCAAAATGAATATTTTAAAGGATGACGGATATAGCTGGTATTTGATAGAATCGGACATAAGCACCTTTAAAGCCAACGCTACTAATGATTATTTAAGACCCGCATTAAAATATCTTAAATTGTGGCTAGGCAGAAAGAATTTTAGATAACCGGGCAGAAAGGTTTAATACGGCAAGCGCGACCGATAAAGAAATTTTTATAAAATTTCAAACGAAGATATCGATGTATGGCGCCCGGTAAAGGCTGCTCAAATCGTGCAATATATTTTTAAAATTACCGATACGACGAAATTTGAATCCGAACTGGATGAAATTTTAGAATTCAAACAGGGCGATATTGTAAAATGTAGAGAAAAAGACGGCGATTTCTATGCTTTTGAGCTATTATAAAAACCCGCCTTATAAATAGCAATGCGCTTATCATATGGCTTGATTTAATCCCATTTTTCGCTATAATGAGCGTCAAATTTCACTCACGGGGATAGCGATGAGCCTTGTTTCTTACGAATTAAAAAAGCAAAAACTAGATGGAATGCGCAATGTGGCGCTTTGGAAGGCGCGTGGCGGCGTGGCGGCAGTAGTGCTGGCGCTGTTTATCGCTATGCGCAAGGATTTCGGAGATTTCTCATTCCTGTTTTTATTAGTGTTGCTAGCTCTTGCTTATCCTGCTTACAAATACCTAGCTGTGCGCATTTCGCATAAATTTGAATCGCTCAGCGAAGAGGCTTTTAAAAACGAATTTCTGCTCTGGATTGCCAAAGAGCTGCGTCTTACCTTTCAGCCTTTCGGCGCGTTTTTACTTGATGAAATTTACAAAAATCCGCTCCGCAAAGAGGCAAATCTATGCACTTGCAAGCACGCGATAGTGGGCAAGACGCCCGAATTTGGCATAAAAATCGGCGACATCTGCCTAAGTCGCGATTTCGATAAAAACAGAGAAAATCGGGTATTTGAGCTGGATAAAATTTTGCATCTTAAAAAAAAGGACGATACCGCGATCTTCGACGGACTTTTTGCAAAATTTGATTTTAGCGAGACCTTCGATAGCCAAATTTTAGTCGTGCCGCGCGGAGAGTTCATCTTCGGCGCGTCGGATCTGAAGCTGCTTAAAGACAGCCCGCACCTAAGCGCGTCGTTTGACGTTTATCTCAACAACCCCGCTGCCGCCGCATTTTTGCAAAACAAAAAAATTTTAGAAAATATGCAGACGATCACTCTAAATTTGTTCGGCAAAACCGAGCTCTATCTGGGCGAGAACAACCTAGTAATAGGCGTTGAAAATAGCGAAATTTTCAAATCCGCGCCGAGCTCGCAAAGCGCGAAGCTGCTCGAAAGCCTAAATAAAATGATCGAAATCGCTAAAATTTTCGCCTATCTCAAAAAGCTCGGGCAGGTGGAATAAAAACACTCGATTTTGTAAATTTAAAACAGGGTTGCAGCGCGCGAAATAGAATTTAGGATAAGGGATAAATTTAAAAAAGGGGGGGGCTGCGTTATGGATATAAACGAAATACAAGCTCAAACTCGCAGTATGCGCGCCCTATATGTCGAGGATGATAATGAGGTAAGGCAGCAGACCGCGAAAATTTTAAAACTATTCTTTCATCAAGTTATCGACTGCGGCGACGCGCGGGAGGGTATCGATAAATTTAAAGCGAGCAAAGCGGACATTGTTTTTACCGATATTAATATGCCGGGCATGAGCGGGCTTGAGATGCTAGAGCGGATCAAACAGATCGATCCTTCGGTAAAAACGGTCATATTCTCGGCCTACGACGAGTCTAAATTTTTTACCAAAGCCATATCCATCGGCGTGGACGGCTACATACTAAAGCCTTTTACGACCGAGGATCTACTAAGCGTGCTTGAAAAAATCACGCAAAGTATCGAAACCAAACCCGCAAAGTTTATTTATCTAAGCGGCGATTTCGTGTGGGACAAGCAGAGTTTAACCCTATCCAAGGCAGGCGAAATTATCAAACTAACCAAAAACGAAACCTCTTTGTTGCAGCTACTTCTAAGCTCTAGCGGACGGATCGCAAGCGGCCCTGAGATAGAAAACGAGCTGTTCGAGGATTGCGACGAGTATGACGATAAACGGGTAAGAAATATCATATCCAGATTTCACCGAAAAATCGGCTATAAGCTGATAGAAAATATCTACTCACAAGGATACAGGATAAAATGGCGATAGTAGACATCAAGAAAAATCATCAGAGATTTGAGACGATATTTTCAAATTCCGGCGTCGGCATCTTCATCGTGGACAAGAAAAGAAATATTATGGAGTGCAACGAGACCTTTTGTAAAATTTTCGGCTACGAATACGACGAGATCATCGGTAAATCCGCGCAAACCATACATCTAAGCGAAGAAAAATACTTGCATTTTGCAGACATCGCCTTTAATAAAGTAAGGAAAAATGAGGCCCTGCAGCTAAACTACGAGCTGAGGCACAAAAGTGGCAAAGGGCTGTGGATTAGAATTTCGGGCGATTCCATATCGGGAAACGACGAGGTGCTTTGGATAGTGGTGGATATCACCAAAAGGGTGATGGCGGAGAAGAAATTAAAACAAAGCAGGCTGAAGGTCAAGCGGCTAAATTTAACGCTCAACCACGAGATCGAGGAGCAGTTAAAGCTCATAAGGCGCCAAGACGAGCAGCTGCAGTATCAATCAAGGCTCGCTCAGATGGGCGAAATTTTAAATATGATAGCGCATCAATGGAGGCAGCCGCTGTCCGCTATCTCGGCTACGGCTTCCTATCTAAGCACTAGCTGCTTGATGGCGGATAAATTTGACAAAACCGCCCTTTTGGAGGAGCTAGGCAAGATCGAGCAGTATTCCAAGCACCTATCCGAAACGATCGATGAGTTTAGAAATTTCTTTAAGCCCGCCAAGATTAAGGAGGTTACGAGCCTGGAGGGGCTTTGCAATATGGCGATAAATATCGCAAAAGCGATACTGCAAAATCAAAAGATTAAAATTTACGCGAAATACGGCTGCAACCAGACTCTGCTCACATATAAAAACGAGGTTTCGCAGGTTATTTTAAACATCATAAAAAACGCGCAGGACGCCTTTTTGGAAAGAAATATCGACGACGGCGTTATCGAAATTTCAACCTATATCGAAAAATCTTATCTTTGCTTAAGCGTAAAAGACAATACAGGCGGCATCAAAAAGGAGATCGCGGATAAAATTTTCGATCTGTATTTTTCTACCAAAGCCAGCAAAAACGGCACCGGCATCGGGCTATATATGTCAAAGATCATCATCGAAGATCACTGCAAGGGCTCGCTTGTCGTAGAGAGCCTAAAGGGCGGTTCAAATTTCATAATCAAACTTCCAAAATGAAGCTTTTCTGAGACAATTTAAAATTTAATCCAAATTTACGCTACAAATGGGCTGCACTCTTTTTATATAATTTAATAAAGATTAAATTTTATGTAAGGAGGAAGCGATGAGCGAACCTGAAGAGAAAATTTATCTGGAGGAGCGGAAGCTTGTTAGAAGATATTCTCCGCTCACATCGGTGCTTGTAAACACTCTGTTTTTGTTTGTAGTGTTTTACGTATCGTGGTGGATCTTTCAAGATCCCAGGGGACTGATGAGGATGTATACCCCTTACGTGGGATATATGTGGTGCAGATGGCTGCTCGTGGTCATCATCTGGATCGCGTATATTTTTAACTTTTGGCCATTCAAAAGAGAGTGGCTCTATACGGCGGGGCCTGCGAAAAAGGGCATTATCTTTACGGTGATGGTATTTTTTACCTTCTTCGTATTCTTAAAGATATTCTTCGAATTTATTCTAGGCGAGCTTGCCATATCGTATTTTAGTCCGCGAAGGCTTGCAGAGCTTGGCATAACCGATTTTTACGCGCTTGAGTACTCGGCTCAGGCTATTTTGATGTTTGCCGCTATCGCGTCGTGGCTAAGTCCTTCTTGGGTGGTGGCCGCGGATAATTCGCCGTGGCAGAAGCTAAAGCAGCCCGCTAAAGGCTTTACAGTTTTTATCTGGACCTTTTTGCTAAGTATGATCGTGTATTTCGTATTTTTCCACTCGCAAATGGGAATTTTATTCGATCCGTGGCAAAAATACACATCCATCACTCCGCCTTGGTGGCACAACTTCGCCGATACCGTGCACGGAAATTTCAATATCGCATGGATTATGTGCTGTACCGTTATGGTCTGGGTATATGAAACTATCTGGGAGAGGTATCCTTTTAGCCTTATTAAGACGAATTGGCTTAGAAGGACGGCGTCGTTTTTCGGCATTATAGCGATGGCGTTTTGCTTTTCATTCTTCTTTTACTATCTGCAAGAGCTCATCTGGGGCGTGCATATTAGAGGCGACAGAAGGCTTTTTGCGCCCGATTGGCGATGGCTGCACGTAGGCGAGATAGCTATATTTTGGCTGGTGCCGGTGCTATTTATTAAATTTTACTGCAACAATGCGGTCAATAAATTTTCAAAGCCCGTCAATATCCTTCTTAGAACGATCATAAGCATGGTAGCGGCTATCGTCCTATACTACGTCTATTATCAGGTCTCTCACTTTTTACTAGGCACCCAAAAAGGCTTTTCGCACCCGCAACAATTCCCGATGATTCCGATGATCTGGTTTATCAACGTCATGCTGATAAATTACTGGTTTATGGACGGTTGGCCGGGATGGAAACTTGCTGGTAAAAAAGAAGAAGCGGATGAAGTAGGCGAAGAAGACGATTTTAGAAATAAAAATTCCATCAAAGGCTTGGTAGTGGGCTTTATCATAGGCGTGATCATCTATCTCGCCGTAGTTTATCTAGCGCCTGCCGTGGGCAATATGCTTACAATTTTTAAATAAAGGATCTGAGATGAATGAAGCTAGAAGAGATTTTATAAAAGGCGGTGCAGCGGGAATAGGACTTGGTGCGCTCGCATCGATGGGAGTGTTTTCATACTCTCCTGCGAGAGAATTTTTTCTTCCGGATGAAGTGCGAAAGATGACCGATTTCGGCGCGATTAAAAGCGTCGAGGTTACTAATATCTCCGAAACGAGCTGGTTTGACAACTCGATGCTGATGGGAGATATAAAAGGTGCAGGTGGACTGCTCGTTAATCAATATCTATTTAACTGGCCGCCGTTTGGTAACGGCAAAGGGCTTGCCAAAGGCAGCTACGAAGAGGGAATTTCACAGATCAAACATCTCCTGCCGGATAAAATAGATGAGGCGTGGGAGGTAACCAAAAAACTTTCCGTAAATCCCGATAATGCGGGCGGCTACTCTGCTCTCATAGAGATAGAGCGTCTAAACGGCGAAAAGAAAAAATATCTACTTGATTGCGGCTGGTCATATAAGTGGATGCACGAGTGCTTTAAGCGGGAGGGGATCGATAAGATGCTGCAAAACGGCGAAATAGACACCCTCATAATGTCGCACGAGCACTACGATCACTTTTGGGCGCTACCCGTAGTTTTAAAGTATAAGCCCGACATCAGAATCATCATTCACGAAGGCTTTTACCCGGAGGGCAGACAATATATCAAAGATTCAGGCCATAAAGGCGAGCTTGTAGTGTTTAAAAAGGGCAGAAATGAGATCGAGCCTGGAATGTGCACGTTTTGCTATGATTGCCCTATCATTACGAGGGTTTTTGGCGAGCAGTCGATCTTCGTAAACGTCAAAGACAAAGGCCTAGTGAGTATCACGGGCTGCTGCCATCAAGGCATCATTACTTTTTCGGACTCCGCGCATAAGGAGCTTAAGTACGACAACGACCAACTCTACGGGCTTTACGGCGGACTTCATATCTCGCCGTTTGACGACTGGGATCCAAAATACGACGATCTGGTTATTGGACTGAAAAGATGGAACTACCAGGTCATGGCGTGCAACCACTGCACTGGTCTGCTGACCGTGCAAAAATTCGTCCGCGAGGGCTATCCGATCGTAAAAGGCACGGCTAGATTTAAAACCAAAACGTCCGATTATCTGGGCAACGGCGATAAGGTTAAATTTGGATAGAAGCATGGAATTTCAAGATATTTTCCCTTTGAAATTTAAATACTCATTTGAGGATTACAGGTCGCTTATGAGATGTATATTGATGAAGTCTCTTTACGATAGCGACGTAAAATCCTCAAGCAGGTATCAGGGGATGTATAAGGGGAACTATTTTAACGAATGCTGGAGCATAAAATTCGGCTTTTACGGTGGAATTTACGGCATCGTTTTGCGGGAGGTAAAAGAGGATACGGGCGTATTTGAGCTTTATTATTTCCCCTCCGCAAACGATGAGCTGCTCGGTAGCGTCTCGCTTTTTGAAGCCGTTTTAGCTGAAGAGCCAGAGTTTTTGACGAAAGTGCGAAATTTCTCCGCGCACGAGGAGCTTTTAAATAACTTCTGCGTCGCTACGATCTACTTAAGGCCGCAAGAGCGGGGCTTGGCGCTATCTTTTAAAACAAAGCTCAGAGATAGATCGTACGCAAAGGACGGCGTGCGCATAGAGGGCAAGCAGATCATCGCAAAAGAGGGGCTCGATAAAAATTTCCCCTGCTTTAGGGTGTCGCTTGCGTTTATGAACTTTTTGCATATCGCGCTTTGCAAAATTTACGAGCCGCGTTACGAGAACTTTGAAATTTACAAAAAAGCGGCGCACGCCGTGATCTACGACAAAGATCGAAATTTAAAAAGCAAAGCAGATCCGCTCTGCGGCGAAATTTTTGTAAATTTAATCTACGGCGCAAAGGGCGCGAGCGACGGATGCTTTAAATTTAATGATAAATCCTTTAAAAAGCTGCCAGGCTCGGCACCTTTGTCTAAATTTTTGCTGCGCTTAGCCAGGGAGGATAAAAAGCAAATTTTTATGCAAGGCGGCGAGCGGCCGAATTTTTTCATCATTACCGGCTATCTGGGCTCGGGCAAGACTAAATTTATTCAAAATTTCATCGAGCACGAAACGGCGCAAAATAGATTTACCGGCATCATCCAAAACGAGATCGGCAAAATAGGCCTTGACGGCGCGCTGCTGGACGCTAAATACGCGCTCGTAGAGATCGACGAGGGGTGCGTTTGCTGCTCCATGGCAGGGCAGATCAAGCTCGCGATTTCGCAGCTTAAGCCCAAAAAGCCCGATAGCATCGTGCTTGAAACCACGGGCGTCGCCAACCCTTTCAATATCTTAAGCGAGCTAAACGAGATAAAAGACGAGGTCAATCTATGCGCCATCGTCACCGTCGTAGATGGAGCGAATTTTTTAAATGAGTGCGGCAGATCAAGAATAATGCTTGAGCAGATCAAGGCCGCCGACGTCATAGTGCTCAATAAAATCGATCTGATTTCGCCCGAGCAGAAGGAGCGGATACGGCAAGCTTTGATCCAAAACAACCGCTGCGCCGAGATATTCGAGACGGTGGGCGCCGAGCTAAATCCAAACTACCTGCTCTACCGCCAGAGTGACACTTCCTATATGGCGTCCGTCCTGCTCGAGGGCAAAATGGGTGCGACGCACGAAGACGAGGGGATAGTCTCATTTAAAAAGGACCTTCCCGAGGGCATCGATAGGCAAAATTTCATCAAATTTATGAGCGATATGCCGGAAAATTTTTACCGCATAAAGGGGCTTGCGAGCTTCAAAGATGATGAAGCGCAATACGTCGTGCAGTTCGTAGGCGGCAAATTTGAGATAACGCCTTTTAGCGACCGCAAACGCTGCGATAATTTTTTGGTTTTCATCGGGCGAGGGATAGATGAAAGCGCTTTAGTTCTAGCTTAATTTTGTATTTCTTTGATGTTGCAAATCTAAGATAGCCATTTTTAAAACCTGGAAAGCGACTTTGGCCGTTTGATCGTCAGGTTTAAAATTATTAGCTAACTGCTCCATGGGGTGTATATAGTTTCTAAAATTTCTTAGTTCATGTGAAAATTTTTTAGTATCTTGAGATAGTAATTCGATACCGCCAGATACATCTATCATTTCTGATAGTTTCCAATCTTGAAAAGGTTTCACTTTGCCAGTTTTGTCTTTCGGCGATTGGTTATATATATTAAATTGTTTCGGATTTTTTAGCATATAGCTCAGCAAAAGACATTCTAAGACACTTCCACATAGTATAATTGCGGACATGTATGCACCAATGCCCAAACATTTATCTATCTCCAGCATTCTATGCTCCAAGACCTTTTCCAAACCAAGGTCTAAAGATAAATCTTTAATATTGATATCGTCAAATTTTATATTTAATAATTCGTCCTTTGAGTTTATAGTATTTTTAACACCAAGAAGCCTATTGGTA
>ERZ772807.2029-NODE-2029-length-10817-cov-3.338970_pt1 | contig 10817 bp, 7 predicted proteins | sample MGYA00511472_ERZ772807 | MGnify/ENA primary metagenome ERZ772807 (study PRJEB29015, sample SAMEA2737947) | human oral metagenome | biome: human oral; feature: human-associated habitat; material: dental | place: China | collected 2039 ...
CCAGAGTACGAGCATCACCTTCACGGAAGATGAATTTGCTGGTGAATACGTCAGCAATCGCGATCACGTGCGGACGGAAGTTAGCACCACCAGAGATGATTTCGTAAGCTGCAGCCAACTCAGAAGAAGTATAAGCTTGAGTCATTTCAGCCAATACAAAGTTAGTGATCACAGCAGAGGCATTAGCACGCACATCAGTGGTTTGCATAGATTGGGTAGTTTTGTAAACATCCAATGCTACGTCACGTACGTAGTTTTTAGAGAAGTATTGACCAATACCGACGATAGAGTGAGCGAAAGGCTCAGTCATGTCTACTTTCTCAGGAGCAGCTTTGAGCATACCCAAGATGTCGTACAGAGCAGTGATCGCTGCGTTAGTACGGCGGATGTAGTTGGTTTGGATCAGTGTGTCGATGCGTTGAGCGTCGGTCACATCAGTTTTCTCGTCGAAAGGACGACGTACAGCGATTGGAGAGTGCAGGCGTACACCGTAGATGATACGTTGTACACGGCTATCCAAGATCATGCCGTGTTCGCGGATGTTGCTGTTGGTACGGGTAGCATCGATTTCCCAACCGACTACTTCAGTCGCTTTAACTGCATCCAACAGAGGTTTCAGAGCAGCATCTTCCAAGTCTTTTACTTCTTTGGTTTTCGCATCACGTACTGCGGTTACTTTAACAGAACCAGAGTTGATTTCGAAAGCAGAAGTGTCAGTGTTACCACGACCAGTCAAAGTCAAGCGAACCAGTACTTCCAGACCTTTGTCTTTCAGCGCTTGCAGTTCAGTAGGCAGTGTACCAGATTTCACACCTTTAGTGTGTTCATCCAACAGGTGAGTGTTAACATCGTAAGTCAACAAGATGTCTTCACGGTCACCTTTAGGAGAGTAGGTGAATTGAGAAGCTTGATGGTATTGCAGGTTTTCGAACAATACTGTATCGCTACCGACTTTCAGACCGATGGTTTTCAGACGTGGGTTACCGGCGATTTGGTCAGTAGAGTCTTGCATGCCCAGAGCAATCATACGGTTGGTTTGAGAAATGTCCAACAGTTTGATTTCTTCGCCCAAACGCAACAGAGAGGTTTGGAATTTTTCACCTTGATCGTTCACTACAGAACGTACAGGCAATACGCTTACGTCAACGAAAGAGTCGTCGTTTTGGCCTTGACGGTAAACAGGGATAATATCGGTGAAGTTTGACTTCAGGATCGTGCTGTTACGCAAAGCTTTGATGATGTGTTTTTGGTTACGGTAAGCGTCACGTTTACCAGTTACTTCGTATTCTTTTTCAGTGAATACAGTAGACAATTGAGTGTCGATGGTGTAGTTGTTGCTGTTGAAGTCCAAGTTAATGGTCGGGAAGAACAGCTCAGCCGCTTTAGATTGTTTGTCAGCACGAACGTTGTAAGAAACGGTCATGGACAGAGTGTTCATCATACCGTGAACTTCGAAAGATTCACGAGAAGCTTCAACGACTACGGGAGCCGCGTCTACTTCACCACCCAGTACACCGTGTACAGTACCGGCTTCTTCTTCGTTACCAGATTTCAGGTAAGCTTCAGGGTTAGCAGCAACCACCAAAGAGTCTTGGATGTTTTGTACTTCATCAGGAGTCAGTTGATCACCTTCAGAAGCAGCAGCTTCGCTGATTTGAGTCGCAGTAGTCGGAATGGTAGAAGTGGCTTCGTTCAGTTCAGCTACTTGAGCTTCATTCAAAGATTCAGTAGACAAGAATAGAGCGCCCAGCAAGTCACGAGACTCAGTGCCCAGTTGTACTTGAGTAGCCAAGTTGGCGGCGATTTCACCGATTTTCGCTTCGCGGGATTTACCAGAGAAGCTGTTGCTTGTTTTCTTTTTAAAGAGAGACATTGTTAATAACCTTTTACGTAAAAGTTTAGAAATGAAAATTTATTTCTGTAAAGAAAAATAATACGAAGTAAAGACGCTTTATTTATTCGTCTCACATATTTATCTTACTAGATAAGTACTGGACGAACAAGCTACTCTGAGCAATGGTACTTTGGTCATGGTAAAATGCGCTTTTTCTCAAAATAGCCTCTAGTACATTCTTTGCAAAGATGCTCATGGTTTCTTTACTTACAGAAGGTACATTTGCTGTGGTGTTTTGAATATAAGGCACCACAACAAAGAAGCACTTACCTTCGCAAGAAGGCAAGACATCTTCATAAATATTCCTTCCGCTCGCTAGAGCAGTATCTAAACCATTGAGCAAAGAGAGCAAAGCTTGTGAAGCATCGTACTCGTATTGATCCAAAGAATATCCTGAATTGTCATCACTGGCAACGAACTCATTACGGATTTCTTCACGAACAGATTGACTCTCTTCGTTAGACAACCATAAGTCTCGTACGTCCAGACACTCACTCAACACAGGAGTAAGACATTCTGAACCATGAACGAATTCTAATCGTTGAGGATTATACTTGGAATTCAAGACAGTAAAAATCTTCAAAGCGTTCTTATTAAGAACTTTACTTGCTTTGTCATAATAAAGTAAAGCATCTGGGCTATAGTTTACTGCCTTAAGATCTTCGAAAATAGGCTCGGGTACCAAGATGAGTTTTAACTCACCATTTGGTAAATTTAAAATGGACATGTTGTTATAATCCTTTGTTTGTCTATTTCACGATTTAATTACGAGAGAATTTATTCGTATACTAAATCATTTATGCAACATTAACGAGAAAATAGGAATTACCGGTAATAATTCATATTTTTAACTAACGTCTATATTAAGACAAAAATAATTTATTAGAATAGTGTATGCAATTAATCTAACTGGTCGTTCTTTATATAAAACGAGGTAAAAGCAAAATGGATGTTAAAGCACTACTGGCTAAATGTATTTCTCTCTTATTTAGAGAAGGTCAAAGCGGTGAAAGTGAATTATCAAAACAACTCGTATCGGATGTCATTACTACATTAAAAATAAATAACAATGATATTTCAGGTACAGATTCTTCATTGAACGAATTGAAGAATGTCGTCTCTACCATGATCAGTAAGGAGACACCGACACCTTATAATGATTTAATCCAGCACATTCGCATTGCCTGTGGATTAGATTCTAACTTATTTGAAAGTATTCAAGACAATATTTCTTTTCGTTTAGATGAAGAGGAATTAAAAAGAACAATTCTTTCTTATCGTTTTGAGTTAAATAAATACTTAAAAGAAAAGAAAGCGATGATGCTTTTGGATAAGATGACATTTGATTTAAAATTCAATCGCGATAAGATTGGAGACTTGAATCAGTACATGTCATCTTCTTTAAATGGTATAATTGACTTAGTAAACTATTCAGGTGAAGAGATTCCTGGCATTGTTTGTGAAGTAGACTTATCAGATATTGATTCTGTAGCAGAACAGTTTGAATTGATTCGTAAAGAGAATGATGGTTCTCGTACGATTAAGATGCCTTGGCACGCCATGAATAGAATGACTCGTGGTGGCTTGCGCTTAGGACAATTGACGACTGTAGGTGGTCTAGCACACAATAACAAAACAGGTGTGTGTTTATCCATGTTTATTTCTGCTTGTATCTTTAATAATCCTAAGGATTTACAAACAGATGAGAAAAAGAAACCTTTGATGCTCTTAATCTCTTTTGAAGATGACATGTTGATTGTTCTCTTTAACTTGTATATCTTACTAAAAGAGAATCTAGAAAACATTAAAGTGACTGATGAAGATAAACAAAGACTCTCGTCACGTGAAGCTGCAGCTTATGTTCATGAGAAATTAACGTCTACTGGATACGAAGTCAAAATTGTACGAGCAGACTCTTCTACTTGGTCTTATGCTGAAATCCAAAGTAAGATCTTACAACTAGAAGCTGATGGTTACGAAATCCATTTAACTTTAATTGACTACTTAAACCTAGCCAATAAAAATGGATTGTCTCATTCTCGTGCGGATGCAGATATTCAAGAACTTTTTAGAAGAACCAAAAACTTCTTTGCGGCTAAGAATATTGCTTTGTTAACTCCAGTACAATTATCACCTGACGCCATGGAATTAAAACGTCAAGGTAATAAGATGTTAGCCATGCAAATTTCAGATGGTTCGTATTACGAAGGCTGTCGTGGTTTATCTCGTGAACCAGAACTAGAGATCTTTGTGGATATCGTGAAAGATAGTGGGCGTAAATACCAAACCATTGCTCGTGGTAAACACCGTGGACAAAACGACACACCAGAAGAGCATAAGTTCTTTATCTTAGAGTTCCAAAAGATTGGTGGTTTAAGATGGGATATTCATGGTACGGATACTTCTTTATCTAAATTTGGTGCTTCTCGTAATGGAGATGGGGATGAAGAAGCAGCATTTTGGGATGTAGGAAATTAATTTAGGTTAGTTCTATATGAAAAAGAATACGTTGATTTCCTTCACTACTTCATGCAATCCTAGATTGATGATCTCGTTTCATTTTCATTTCCTTTAAGATTGATTGGGCTTTACTCTCCTGTAGCTATTAAGGCTACAGGAGAGATAAGCTTTTTCATTACTGTTTTGGTATTGATACCAAAATAGGAATAAGTCTTTTTTCTAGTCTTTTTGATTTGATATACAACGCAATCTATTTCAATCTATTTAAATGGTATTTCTATCATGTCAGTATTCAGTTTACTCAGAGGGCTTAAAGTAGAACTTGATTCCTCTGTTAATAAAGTTTCTATTAGTGGGATTTCATTAAAGTATGTTTGCCGAGATTTAGAGAAGTACTTAGGGACTAAGATGTTATACAATATCTTAGATAAAGCGACTTATGCAGAGATTAAGTTCAGTACTTTCTATTTACCAGACTTCTATCACTCAATCAATACTTTATTGTTCGATCCTAAGTTTAAAAGAAGAACCACTTCAACAAGAGAATTGTTAGCGATTAAAGAAGAATTAGAAAGAATTCCTTTAGTCGCAAATATTAAGAAAATCCAAAATACAGATCCCATCAATATTCCTAAGATTGATAAGTCTAAATTAGATAAGATCTTTAAGGGAATTAAACTCTTTGACTATCAGGATAAGTTTATTGATGAATGTATCTGGAAAGCTAATCTATTAGGCTTAAAAGGTTACTTATTAAATGCAGGCGCTGGACTTGGGAAGAGTATAAATTCTGTAGCACTGATGGAAATATTGGATATAGACACTATTATTGTCATCTGTCCTAAGAAAGCAGTCAATGATGTTTGGGATGAAACCATTACCCGCATTTACTCAGAACCACAATCCTATTCCATGTCACTTCCAGTACTACATGGACCTAATAAGCCAGCAGAATTTAATATTAACGATAGGTTTATTGTCTGCCATTACGAAGCTCTTGGTAAACTGAATGAGTATCTAGATTCTATTAAAATCCCTAACAAACGATACGGAATCGTGTTTGATGAATCGCACGCCATGAATTCCCATAATTCAGAACGCTCTATTCAGTTTAGAGAATTGAATAAAAAGATCAATCCTGAATTCTGTTTGTGGATGTCTGGTACGCCCATTAAAGCATTAGGTACAGAAACCTTAACGATGTTTGCTACCATTGATAAACTCTTTGATAAAAGTGTCTACCAATCTTTCTTAAAGGTATTTGGTGTATCTGGTGTTTACGCTACCTCAGTAATGGCGAATCGCTTACAGTTGGTACGTTCTGAGATTAAAACACGTGGTTCAGGTGTAGAACAACTTACCCACAAGATCAAAGTCTCTTTAAAGAATGGTGGTGATTATACCTTAAAGACTATTTCTGCTAAAATGATTGATTACGTGAAAGAGCGTAAGGCTTATTACCAGAAGAATGCGAAACAATACGAAATCGATTTCTTCAACGGTATAGAAGCCTATCGTAGCCGTGTCGTTAGAGGTAGAGGGGATACCAATATCTTTAGAGCAGATTTAGAAGATTACTTAGTGAAGGCTAAGACTCTTCATGAAGGCTATATTCCTACCGATCCTAAACACAAGCAATACGTGTTATATTGTAATTACTACGAAGATAAAGTGATTATTCCTCTATTGCCGAATGATGTTAAGAAAACCTTTAGAAAAGCTAAGTCTGTTTACAAATACGTAGACTTAACCATCATGGGTGAAGCACTAGGTAATATCTTAGGGAAATCTCGTTCTCGATGTAATGCAGACATTGTGAAACAATTAGTCACTGATGCTAAAGTCATTATGGAGGATGGAGAGACTTATCAATCTAATCTACCTGATATCATTCGTAATGCTCAAGCGAAAACCATTATCTTTACGGATTATGTAGAAGTCGTGAAAGAAACGGAATACCAATTAAAACTGAATGGATTTACACCTATTAGTATTTTTGGTGAAACGACTGCGGGTAATGGATTAGCTATGCAAACAAAAGTATTTAAAGAGAATCCAGAGATCAATCCTTTGATTACGACTTTTAAAACCTTATCCGAAGCTGTTCCTTTAACTGAAGCGAATCGTGTAATTTTCTTGAATCTACCTTTTAGGTCAGGTACGTACGAACAAGCTGTCAAACGCGCTAATCGTATTGGACAAACTTTAGATGTGGATTTGTTTGAAGTAACTTTAGATACAGGAGAAGAACCAAATATCTCTACACGTAATGAAGACATTTTAAAATGGTCTGAAGAACAAGTCGCTTTGATACTAGGTAAGAAAGTAGATGATGAAGTCAATAGAGACATCTTAAAAGGATTAATAGCTGAATCACCTTTAGAGACTATCGTGAAAACAGGTATTAACACGATTAAGAAATCTGTGAATAGTATTTTAGACTGGTAATTTAAATCAAAAAAAAAAATAACCAGTACCTTTATTATTTGAAAGAGTTCATTACATCCTTTCAAATCTCGAACAATCCTTAAGTTTAGTATTAGGATTAATTCTTATATTCGTATAGGAGTTTACCTAACTACTAAAAAAAGAATAACCAGTACTCTCTTGTCCTTTGGTATAGGTAGAGAGCACTGGTTGTTATAGTAAAGCTATTGGATCTTACCTAATAGTTTCACTGTTATCAGTAAAGCGATTACTGATAAAATCGCCAGGAGTAAAAGTACTGCTTTTTCTTTTAGGCTCTTATTAGAGTCTATCAGCAGTTTAAACATTGCTCCGACAAACGAGAGGATGAGGGATAATGAATCCATTTCAACATCTCATCTTTCTGACAAACCTAAATAATCTTTTACTCAGGATGATTTACAAGCCGTACCTCCGGAAGAAGGCAGACTCTACCTAAGTAGAAGAGATTGACAGAGTGGTTTGTCTTTGTTTTTTGCTCTGTCGTTTAAACTGTATTCTCTACTCTCTACCTTCCTGGGGTAGAGAGTAGGAGTACTTTTATTTTTTGCTATTGAACAAGATGTTACCACCTTTAACGGTTTCAATAGATTCAATGATGGTAATCAAATCATCGTTTTCGTTAATGAAATGACGTACCAGCATGGAGAAGATAATGCTTTTCACTTCCACAACATGTACTTTCTCTTCAGATTCTTCACGATCAATCGAGTATTCGTTAAGAATAGAGAATTCGATATTCTCTACTACTGATTTACCCACGATAGAAGAATCGTACTTATTGACTTCTAAGAGCCAGTGTTGCGTACCGTATACACCAAAAGAGAAACCACGCTCATTCAACCAGTTCACCAAGACACGACGAGCGTAATTGTTTTTACGCATGTAGTCTTGAATGTCTTTCATTCGGATTTCATTAGTGGTTTCTGAAAGTGTTTCAGGTGCTTTAAAGTCATGATTCTTATTCTTGTGGGTATACAAGTGCAGAATCAATTTCTTCAAGATACGAATGTTTTTGATATTGGGTGTATGAATTGCTGAGTAATACATACGGGCTAAGAAGTCCGCAGTAAAACCAATGACGCCAATCAGGATGGCGAGACCAAGAGAGAATAACAAGAATTTTTCCATTTTAAATTTCCTTTAAATTAGTTAGTAAAAAGAATAATAGAATATTTTAAAATCCTATTACGCTTAAATAGTATAGATTTGAAATAAAGTAAAAAAAAAGAAAATACTCTCTACTCCTGTAAAAAGGAGTAGAGAGTAGTATTTCATTTACTTAGCAGGATCAATACGAGTTTCGTATTTAACCATGTTGTGGATTGCAGAATATTCAGCAGGTACGTAGTAGGCTTCTCCGTATTCAGAATCCCAATATTTAGATTCTTCACCAAAGTGATCCACCTTAACGTAAGTCAGCAAGAACATAGGATTACCATTTACCATAGCTGGATGATCATGTGAATCTGTCACGATAGAAACTTTATCAAACAGCTTCGCATAACCTTCCATGACTTCTTGGTAAGTTTTCTTACCCTTAAAGATCAAACGGGTTTTGTAATAGGTATCTTCTTCGGCATTATCTTCCACCAATACACGATTGACTTCAGAGTCTTTAACCAAAGTGATGTATTCTTCACCCAATTCACCCAATGCTTTACCTTCAGAAGGTTTCAGAATAGTACCTTCGTAGATAACATCATTGATTTTGGTAATTTTGTGTTCTTTAGCATCCATATAGTTCAAGGCAAAGGTAACTCCATCGACTACGTAAGGAACATACGTTTTATCCAGCCAGTTTTCTTTCTCAGAAAGTTTCAAGAAGTGATTGATCTCACATGCCAGATGTCCAGGTGTGATAAACTCATGAATACTTTCCAAGTGATCCAACATGTCTGTAGTCAATTGATATTCCCCAATGGATTCGTTAGCATCCAGATAACGAGCCAATTCTACAGTAGGCAAGAAGGAAGTTTCACCAGCCCATGCAGGATAGTCTAACATTTCTTCTACCAAAACCGGAGGTAAGTAACGTTGGCGGTTAGGGGCTGTTGCCCAAGTCAACATACGGAAGTAAGAGACATTGTCATCTACCGCCATCATGATTGGTTCTACATGACAGAACTTCACATTGTCATTGCTGATTTGTTCACGGATATCTTTCAGGATTTCTTCTACGGCTTCAGGTGAAGTCGCTTTTTGAGCAAAACCTTCAATCTTGAAATCGTACACGCAGAAGTCTTCGTAATCTTCATCGTGATAAGTACACACTACTTTTTGATTTTCAGTAATGATTTCTTTATCGTAATCGTGGATATAACCCAAAATGAAATCACCAACAGCAGAGACTTCTTTTATGGACATAATGTAACCCACGAGATTACCTTGAATACTCATTCGAGTAATCGGAGAGCGCAATTGAGCTTTGTCTTCTTTACAGTAGTAAGGATAAGATAAAGTATTCAAGTCCAAAGCATGTACATCGGCTTCAGTGAATTCAGCAATGTGGTTAGCCAGACGATAGTCAACGAAAGCAATGAAGATTTCGTCACCATTGAAGTCTTTAGTACGAATACCATAGACATGATTGTTTTGATCAGGCTGGTAATCGTAAGGTGCAATTTCATCTACTGCTACAATCGGTTCACCATTACCTTTCAAGATAATGCTACCAAAGTTACCTACAGCAATAGTCTTGAAACCTAATTCTTGAACTTCATGAATCAGTTTCATGTAGATCGCACCGGCAAACTCTTGAGGACCACATTGTAATTGTTGAGCAAATTGGTTGTACGCACCTTGAGTCGATTGGATCAAGTCATTGTAAGAGATACTCAAAATACCTTTCTCTACATGAGTATAATCTTCTTTATTCTCGTAAGTACGGGTACGCTCTTCGCCAAAAAGCTTATCCAGCTCTTTATTGACAAACTCGTTCACTTTCTCTTTAGAGAAAGAATTGAGTGCATTGTATTTATCCAGCAAATTGAATTCCATTTTGATTTCCTTTTTAAGTTAGGGTAAATTAGCCCAAATAATGGGCAAAAAATAAATTAATTAAAATTAGATAAACTACTCCCTTACCCGATTAAGGATAAGGGAGTAATTGTATCGAGAGTTATTCGAAATCTTCGTTGAATAACTCAATATCGTAGACGCTGTGATGAGCATCGCGGATAAACTGCATGTAGGTAGCGAATTTTGGACCGACCAATTCAGGCAACAAGCTATCGATTTCACGAGAGGTTAATTCGATAACGCCTTGCTCATGGCGGAATGTCCATGCATCTTTGTTAGTGTATGTGATGATATCTGCATGATATCCATATTCAGTACCTTTAGGTGCTGGGTATGCTACCAGTTGATCCACACCACTTACATCAGTGCCGATCCATCTATCGCTGTAGTTCTCGATATTACCTTTGATATTTGCGTTTCCGCAAATAACGAAACTACCGTGAAGACTGCCGTTCACTACGGCATCATCTTTAATAACGATGCTGTTGTAATCGTAGTGACCACCAACCACTTGGGAAGCGCCTTCCACGACGGCATTGTCACACACCGTGGCATTTCGAACAAAGGCACGATTACGTACTTGGGCATTACCTCGGATAGAACTGTTACCGGATACATATGCGTCATGAGTAACGCAAGCGTTATCTATTACGATAACACCTTGGTCGATCCAGCAAGTACCTTCTTGAGAAAGGTTATGTTCGCCTTCTACATAACCACCCAGCTTGCCAGCCATGACTGATCCAAAGTCTTTCAGAGCTTTTACTTGAAAGAATTTACGACCATCGATAATCAGTACGTTAGAAGTAATTTCGTATTTCATGAATAATTTCCTTATAAAGTTAGATTAGTTAGTAGATAGAGAGATTTCTCTATCAGGTTCAATTTAATAGTATATACTTGAGATAAACTAAAATACAAACTATTTAGTATCTGATTTTTCTGGAATTAAATCTAGCATGATAGCCATGGCAGC
>ERZ772807.2037-NODE-2037-length-10801-cov-11.193560_pt1 | contig 10801 bp, 8 predicted proteins | sample MGYA00511472_ERZ772807 | MGnify/ENA primary metagenome ERZ772807 (study PRJEB29015, sample SAMEA2737947) | human oral metagenome | biome: human oral; feature: human-associated habitat; material: dental | place: China | collected 2039 ...
GCAGCTACCACGCCAGTCGCGCGCACAACCGCCTCGCCGACGACGCCGACAAACGTGCACGCCTGCGCGCCGCCGGCTACCGGGTCATCTCCGTCAGCGTCGAAGACCTGGACGGGCCGTGGAACCCGGCCTGGCTGAATGAGGCCACCGTCGCTCAGCTCAAGAACGGCTCCCTGGGGGCCTCGCGCGCCGGCGGCGTCACCGACCCGGCCATTGACGCCTGGCGCGGCGGGCCAATGGCGCTGCTGGAGACGATGCTCAGCGATGACAACAAGGACCCCGAGACCAGTCCGACCACCGCCGCCCTGGCGGCTCTGGCCGACTCCGCCTGGGGGCCGCTCATCGTCGGTGCCGCCGGCCACCTGCCCCTGGGACAGAACGCGTCCCTGCGGTACTCCTCCACCCAGGGCGCCGGGGCGGACCCGCTGTGGGAAGCGTTGCGTGTACTGCGGCCTGAGGCCGAGCTGCCCGAGCCGGCTGGTGCTGCTGATGCCGCAGGCGCTCCTGCGGCGTCGAAGCACTCCGGTTCGGTCTTTGCCATCCCCCACCTTGCCCTGGCGGTCCAGCTCACCGGCGCCTCCACCACGGGGATGGCCCTCGTGCTGGACGACTCCGATGAGGCTTTGGGGAGTCCCGAGCACTCAGAGGCCTGGCTGGCTTGGCTGCGGCTCAGCAACGTGCTCGCCCTGGCTCAGGTGCCCGTGGACATCACCACGACCAGCCGGGCCCTGGCCGAGCTGCGCGCCCGCGTCCAGGCCGAGGTCGCTGCTGCCGACGTCGCCGGCAGCCCGGCCGCCATGAGCGATCTCGGTTGGGACGACGTCGACCAGGACCTGACCCCCGAGCCTGTCCTCGCCCTTCTGCCCCACCTGGCCGCGGCCGGCCTCCCCCACGAGGGCGACGGCGTCGAGGTCGGCGGCATCATGACGGACCTGTCCTGGGCCGCGCCCAAGGTTGCTGTCCTCGCCGAGCCGCAGGACGGCGACGAGGAGGCCCTGACGGCGGCCGGCTGGCGCGTCATCGTCACCGGCGACGATCCGGCCCGCACCGCCACCGATATCTGCGCGCTCATCCCCGAGCTCCTGGAAGGACACTGACATGGCCACGATCCTGTTGCCCAGCAGCAAGACGAAGGACGCCACCGCCAAGGACCCCTCCCTCAGGGCGAAGATCGGGCCGTTCATCAGCAAGCTGTCCACCATGTCCACGAGCTCGGGGCTGCACCTGGAGCCCATTCGTGGATCGCGGGACCGGCGTGTGCGTACCGCGCGCGTCACCGACTTCTACCGGGCCGTCCTGTTCGAGCTCACCGCTGACGGCGAGGTCGTCTACGTCATTCACGGCATCTGGCCGCATGACGAGGCCATCAAGATCGCCGAATCCGTCACCGTCCACGTCAACCCCCGCAATGGCATCACCGAGGTCGTCAACGTCGGGGACCTCATCGGCCTGGATCCCCGCGCCGTCGAGGAGGCGCGGCGCACGGCCCAGGCCGAACTCGCCGCCGCCCAGCGCGAGGCCGATGAGCTCGCCCGCGAGACGGCCCGCATCCAGGCCGCCAACGCCGAGGCGCGCCGTCGCAACGAGGAAGCCGTCAGAGGAGCCGACGCCGGTTCCGCGCCCACCCAGGCACCTGGCGAGCCGGTTGGGACGGGGGGCCAGCAGGGCGAAGGCGGAGCGGTTGCAGGAACGGCGGGGGCCGCTGCCGTGCCGGGCGCCGTCGTCGTTCCCAGCCGGGACCAGGCACCGGTGTGGCCCGATGGGCTGACCGTGGAGATGCTGCACGACGAGCTCGGTATTGACGTCCGGCTCGGCGCAGCGGCACTGGCGGCGCAGCGCGAGTCCCAGCTCCTCGACCTGGCTTCCACCACCCGGGTGTCCTGGCAGGGCGAGGCGCTGCTCAACCTGGCCACGGGGGCGACGATCGAGGAGATCCGTGAGGACTTCGGGCTACGGCCCTCGCGAGACGTCGCCGCAGAGCCCACCGACGCCGACCTCATCGCCGGTCTGCGCACTCGCGCGGCGCGCTCGACCTTCACCTGGTTGGAAAGCGACGAGGACCTGCGCCGCGCCATCGAGGGGCTCAGCTTCGCCGAGTGGCAGCTCTTCCTGCACCCCCAGCAGCGGGCCCTCGTGGAGCGGCGCGCGAACGGCCCCATGCGCGTCTCGGGCGGCGCCGGAACCGGGAAGACCGTCATTGCCGTGCACCGCGCCGTCGAGCTGGCCAAGCGGGACAAGGCTGACGGGCAGGAGCCGCGGATCCTGCTGACGACCTACACGCGCAACCTCGCCGACGACCTGCGCCGCCAGGTCGCCCAGCTCGAACCACGGCTGCCCTTCACCGAGAAGCTGAGCGAGCCCGGAGTCATGATCAGCGGCCTGGACCGGGTGGCGCACATGATCCTCCAGCAGGCCGGAGCCAGGATCTCCCCCATCGCCCAGGAGGTCATCGGCCAGCCGCGCGCGCGAGTACTCACCTACCCCAGGGAGAATGTGTGGCAGGAAGTCCTCACCCTCATGGGCGATGAGCTGCCCGAGGGGCTGCGCTCCGCAGACTTCCTGGAGTCCGAGTACGAACTGATCGTGCTCCCCCAGCGCGTGACGACTCTCAAGCAGTACCTGCGCGTGCGCCGCCCCGGTCGGGGCGTGGCCCTGGACCGGTCCAAGCGGGCCGCCGTGTGGAAGGCGATGGAGCGCTACCGGGACCGCAGCGCCGACCTGGGCGTGACCTCCTTTGATGAACAGCTCGCACTGGCCGCCGCCTGGCTCGACCAGGAGGCGGCGCTCGGCACGCCCCGGCCTTTCCGGCACGTGCTCGTCGATGAGGCCCAGGACCTCACGCCCGCTCACCTGCAGCTGCTGCGGGCGCTGGTGGAACCTGGCCCGGACGACCTGTTCCTGGCTGAGGACTCCCACCAGCGGATCTACGGCAAGAAGATCACGCTGAGCCACTACGGGATCCAGGTGCGCGGGAGGTCGCGGCGGCTGACGCGCAACTACCGCACCACCCGTCAGAACCTCGATGTCGCCTTCGGGATCCTCGATCCCGGCACCTATGAAGACATGGAGGGGCAGGCCGAGGAGCATCACTACGTCTCACCGCGCTCCGGGCCCGAGCCGCTGCTGCTGCACGCCACTGACCGCGCCGATGAGCTGAGCAAGGCCGCTGAGCTGCTGACGGTGTGGCTGGAGCAGGATCGAGACAGTGAGGACAGCGCCCCGGAGAGCATCGCTATCCTCGTGCGTGACCGCTACCAGCGCGACGCCGTCGTCAATGGTCTGGCGCAGCACGGGATAGAGGTGCGCGCCGTGGACCGGGAGGCGGCCGGTCGGGGCAGGCCCGTGGTCATGACGATGCACCGCGCCAAGGGCCTGGAGTTCCGCAAGGTACTGCTCTTCGACGTCTCGAAGAACGCGATCCCTCGACCACTGCGGGACCAGCAGTACTCCGATGCGGACCGCGACGATGCCCTCCTGCGGGAGCGCTCACTGCTGTACGTGGCTGCGACCCGCGCCCGGGACCAGCTCGCCATCTCCTGGAGCGGCAAGGCCAGCCCCCTCATCACCGCCCTCGCGCCGTAGGCCACTGCCTCTAGGGAACCCTTCGGCACGTCAGCGCACGGTCCTCTCGCGGGCGCCACCCCCTACCCGCCACGGACACACCATCAGTCTCGAGAACTGCACCCCGGGGAGCTGCTCTTGCCCCCTCAGCCGCGTCCACACGTGGCAGGTGGCCGCAACAAATGCCCCCGGGAGCCTCATCAGCGTCAAAGTGTCCAAATGGGACGACTATGACGCCACAGCCTGCAAGATCCGTTCGTATATGCGCAGGTCAGGGTGATTCGACTTCATCCAGCCCGCTCGCAGCGGCTTCAAAGTCGTCCCATTTGGACAAAATCCACCCCCTCCCACGACACCTCCTCGCGGCCGGAACGGACAAGACCAGTGCCGACGAACAAAGCGCACCCGTGCGTCCGTCAGGCCCACCGCGTACGCCCCCGGCGAAGTGCCGGCGCCGCCCGCCAGACAGCCCCCACCCCTTCCTAGGAGTGCCCGAGCCAGCAGCCCCGCCCCCGAGAATCCCCACCTCTCTGGAGGAACGTCGGACCGACATTGGGCAGCATCCGCAGGCTCACTGAGGGCCTCTCGAAGGTCCCCTGGGCAATCGCTATGCGGCTCTCGGACCTACTGCCCAGCATGTGGGGTGTGCGTCACCACGACTCTCCTCCGGTGTCCGAATGGTGTTCGTGACCATTGACGTTGTACGGTTGCCCCACGACATATTTGACCAGGAAGAGCGCGCCCACGTGCGCGCCGTGACACGTTGGAGGGGGTCGAGCCTATGGGGCGCGGCCGTCAGAAGGCCAAGGCAACCAAGGTTGCCCGTAAGCTCAAGTACTTCAGCCCGGAGACCGATTACAAGGCTCTGGAGCGGGAGCTCGTCTCAGCGTCCTCGGGATCCGAGTCTGACGACGAGATCGACTACGAGGAGCTGGCCGCCAAGTATGCCGTCGACGACGATGACTGGGACGAGGACGGCAAGTAGCCCATCCCAGTCGAGGGCCGGAGGAACGCACCTGCCGGCCCTTCCGCACGCCTAAGAACGCGCGCGTCGAGGCCGTCGGGCAGCCATCTGTGTCACTCTCGGCGACTTTTCACTCCCGAACCGAATCACCTGTGTCGCATCGACCCAGGTCAGGGCGGTGCTGCCCTGACTCGTTGCTCCAGAACCGGCCCGGTGAGGATTGAATAGTCGCCATCCGTGACACCTCGCGATGGCTCAGGCGGTGTAGGTGCCGTGAATGTCGACCGCGCCCCCATCGACGCCCTTCGTTCCGGCGACCACCCGCCCCCGGGCCTCGTACTTGCCGGCCTCATGCACCTCTCCCAGCACCCAGGCGGGGATGTCGGAGCCCTCGGCGACCCGCAGGACGGCATCGACCACGCCCGGGTCAACAACGGCGACCATCCCCACGCCCAGGTTGAGCGTGCCCTCGAGGTCCTCCCACGGCACCGAGCCGAGCTCGCGCACGGTGGAGAAGACCGGCGGCACCGTCCAGGAGGCCCGGTCGACGTCGGCGATGAGCCCGGCCGGCAGGACCCGGGCGACGTTGGCGGCCAGCCCCCCACCGGTGATGTGGGACAGGGCGTGGACCGGTGCTGGGGCGGCCGGCGAGGACAGGGTCTCCAGCATGGCCAGGCACACGCGGGTGTACAGGCGCGTGGGCTCGAGCAGCTCCTGGCCCAGGGTGCGGCCGACGAGGACCTCCGCGACCGGGTCGGGACGCCCCAGGCGGTCGGCCACGGCCGCCAGCGCGGCGCGCGCCCGCTCACGCGCGCCCGTCTCGGAGGAGGAGACCGCGACCCGCGGCACCTCATGGACGACGGCCTGCTCGGCCAGCTCCTCGAGGCGGGAACCCCCGGCGGCCAGTCCCACGACCCGGGGGGCCCTCCCCCGGGAGCCGAGGCGCGCGACGACCTCCAGGGCCTGGGTCCCGATCGAGCCGGTGGACCCCAGCACGACCAGCCGGGCGGGGGCGTGACTCATGCGTACTCCTTCCTGGACTCCCGGAGCGTCTGCCGGGGCTTCTGGCGGACACGGCGAGCGCGGCGCCGTCGCGGGTCCGCGGACCGCTCCCGCCGCCTCGCCTCACTCGACGGACAGCAGGACCTCGACGACGCGGGCGAGATAGCGGTCCACGCTCCTCTCGTCGTAGGCGGCGTCCTTCCTCGCGGCCGAGAAGGTGGCGGTGCGCACCTCGATGGAGGACAGCGCGGTGGCGGCATCGAAGTAGGAGGCGACGCGGTCCATGAGCCGATCGACCTCGACCTTGGAGTACCCGTGCTTGTGAGCCGAGGCGAAGCGCGACCCGTGGGGCCGCAGCAGCCGCGGGTAGAGGGTGGTGGCCAGCTGGGCGACCTCCTCCATCCAGGCCTTGCGCCCCCTCTCGGCCACGAAGTCGGCCCGACGCCGCTGCAGGAAGGCGGCCTCGAGCCGATCCAGGGCGGCATCGACGGCGGCGGGCTTGTAGCCGCCGCGCACGATGTCGAAGGCGACGGTGCGCACGCCCTCGGAATCCATCTCATCGAGCTCGCCGGCGTCGTAGATCTCGTGAGCGGTCGCGAAATAGCCCTCGACCTGCTCGCGGCGGTAACCCTGCCGGAACAGGCCCGCCCTGGGGAACATGTCGCTCATGTCCTGGCCCTTTCCTGGTGGAGCACCTCAGCGGCCAACTGACCGCAGGCGCCGTCGATGTCACTACCGCGAGTATCCCGCACCGTCGTCGTGATGCCGGCGCGCCGCAGCGTGTCGACGAAGAGGTTCTGCACGTCCGGTTCCGAGCAGGTCCAGATGGAGCCCGGCGTCGGGTTGAGCGGAATGGGGTTGACGTGCGCCCACCCGCGGCCGCGGGCGCACAACTCGTCCGCCAGGCGCTGAGCGCGCCAGGCGTGATCGTTCATGTTCCTGATGAGAGCGTACTCGATCGAGACGCGTCGCCCGGTGGATCGGAAGTAGTCGTGGGCGGCGTCGAGGAGCTCGCCCACCTTCCACTTGGAGTTGACGGGGATGAGCTCGTCCCGCAACTCGTCGTCGGGGGCGTGCAGGGACACCGCCAGCGTCACGGGCATGCCCTCGGTGGCGAGCCTGCGGATCAGGGGCACCAGGCCGACCGTGGAGACGGTGATCGCGCGGGCGGACAGCCCGAAGCCCTCGGGAGGCGGATCGATGAGCCGGTGCAGGGCGGCGACGACGTTCTTGTAGTTGATCATCGGCTCGCCCATGCCCATGAAGACGACGTTGGACAGGCGGGCAGGGCCGCCGGTGAGGGCGCCTGCGGCCGAGGCCCGCGCGGCGCGGCGCACCTGCTCGACGATCTCGGCAGCCGACAGGTTGCGGGTGAGTCCCATCTGACCGGTGGCGCAGAAGGGGCAGGCCATGCCGCAGCCAGCCTGAGAGGACACGCACAGGGTGGTGCGGTCCCGGTAGCGCATGAGGACCGACTCCACGCGCACCCCGTCGTGCAGCTCCCACAGGTGCTTGACGGTGCGGCCGCCGTCGGCCCGGAGCGCGCGCACCTCGCGGATGAGGTCGGGCAGCAGGTCGGCGACCAGCCGGTCGCGCCCGTCGGCGGGCAGATCGGTCATGTCGGCGGCATCGCGCGTGAAGCGGGTGAAGTAGTGGCGCGAGAGCTGGTCGGCCCGGAAGGCGGGCAGGCCCGCCTCCCCGACGGCGGCCCTGCGGCCCGCCAGGTCGAGATCCGCCAGGTGCCGGGGGGCCCTCCCCCGTGCCGGGGGCACCGCGAAGGACAGGCGGGGGCGCGCGTCAGGGCTGGTGGCGCCCTCGGGGGGCTGGTCGGTGGGGCGCACCTGAACCCGGCGTGATCCCGAAGACGGCCCTGGGGCCGTCGGACCGCGCCCGATGACGACGGGAGCGGGCCGCGATACGGATCTCACTTGGTTCAGTGCTCCTCTCAGGAATGAGGTGGCGGTACCGGCCGGCCCCGGTCGACCGAGTCGGTCGGTCGGGCCGTCGGATGATCTATAGGACAAACTATCGAATAAGCAGGGAGAAGACGTAGACGACGGGCGCGGCCACGAGGATCGAGTCGAGTCGATCCATGAGACCGCCATGCCCGGGCAGGAGCGTGCCCATGTCCTTCAGGCCGAGATCCCGCTTGAGAAGGGACTCACCCAGATCGCCCAAGGTCGAGACGACGACGATGGCGGCGCCCAGGGCCGCGCCCGCCCACCAGGGCTCGCCCAGGGCCCACAGGCAGCCGGCACCAGTGCACACGGTGGCGATCATGGAGCCGGCGAAGCCCTCCCAGGACTTCTTGGGCGAGACCCTCGGCGCCATGGGGTGCCGGCCGAGGGTGATGCCCGCCAACCAGCCGCCGGTGTCATTGGCCACAGGCAGGGCGATGAGCATGAGAACCTTGCCGACCCCGTGATCCTGAGCCGTGACCAGCACGGCGAAGCTGGCCAGGAACGGCAGGTAGGTCGCGGCGAAGACGGAGGCGGAGGCCTCCACGGAGCGAGATCGTCGTGCGGCGTCGTGCTCATCCGTGCGCGGGACCATGTGATCGGGGGCCTCGAGGTCGGTGCCCGACTCGGCCTCCGCCTGGTCCATGAAGCACCACAGCACGCAGGATCCCGCCGTGGCGAGGTAGGCCCCGAGGGCGGCCTCGGCGCCGATGGTCCAGGCGCACACGGCCATTCCGAGGGAGCCGAGCCACAGGGGGGCCATGGGCAGGCGTATGCCCTTGCGCGCGAAGGCCCCGGCGAGCTCCCACAGGGCCCCGCAGACGGCGATGACCACCACCCCGACGAACAGGATCTTGTAGAAGAACAGGGAGGCCAGGACTGCGCCGATCAGGACGACCGCGACCCCGACGGCGGCGGGGAGATTCCGCCCCGCCCGCCCGGTGGCGGGCAGAGGGGGGCGGTTGCGCGTCGGCGGCGGGGTCAGCAGCGTGCTCAGCAAGGTCACGGGGTGCGTGTTCTCGTCGGTCTGCGAAAACGGTCGGGCGGCGCGGGCTCAGACGTCGAGGAGCTCGGCCTCCTTGGCGGACAGCGCTTCGTCGATGCCATCGACGAAGCGCTTGGTCAGGGCGTCGAGCTCGGACTCGGCGCGCATAACATCGTCCTCGCCGGCCTCTCCTCCCTTCTTGATGGCCTCGAGCTCCTTCTTGGAGCGACCGCGGATGCCGCGCACCTGAACGCGGGACTCCTCGGCGCGGCTGCGGGCGAGCTTGACGTAGTCCCTGCGCCGCTCCTCCGTCAGGGCGGGCAGGGACACGCGAATGACCGTGCCGTCGTCGGTCGGGTTGACGCCGAGGTCGGACTCGCGGATGGCGGTGGTGATGGCCTTCATCGCGGAGCGGTCGAAGGGGCTGATGATCACCGTGCGGGCCTCGGGAATGGTGATGGAGGCGAGCTGCTGGAGCGGGGTCGGGGCTCCGTAGTAGTCGACCAGAAGCGGGGTGAACATGGCGGGGTTGGCGCGACCGGTGCGGATGGCTGCGAGCTCGTGCTTGGCGGCGTCGAGGGCCTTGTCCATCTTGTCCTCGGCATCGAGCATGACATCGTCGATCATGGTGGTTCCTCCGGTGGTGGCTGGTGGTTCTCGAGTAGTGGGCGGTGCTGGCCGGGCGCCGGCTCAGTCCTGTGTGACGAGGGTACCGATCTGCTCACCGAGGAGCGCGCGAGTGATGCCACCGCCCTCGCCCATGCCGAAGACGCGCATGGTCAGGCCGTTGTCGCGGCACAGGGCGAAGGCGGAGGCGTCGACGACCTTGAGCCCGTCGGCCAGGGCGCGCTGGCTGGCACGCCAGGCGGGCCACAGTGCCGTGATGGGGCCTGCCACCGCCACCAGCGCCAGCAGCCACAGCTCGTCGGCGGCAAAGCGGGTCACGGGCCAGACGATGCCCCACTGGTTGAGCAGCAGCGGCGCGGCCAGCAGCGAACCCACGGTCAGCAGCAGATAGCCCAGCAGCGCGCCGCCCACCGTCAGCAGCATGCCTTCCTGCACCAGCAGGAACAGCAGGTCCAGCGGTCGGGCGCCCACGGCACGCAGGATGGCCAGCTCGCGCTGACGCTGCTCCAGACTGGCCAGCAGCGCGGTGACCAGGTTGCACAGGCTCAGCACCAGCACCAGCGCCGACAGCGCCTGCAGCGTGCGGGTCACGATGTCCAGCAGCCGCCAGAGCTGATTCAGCGCCACGGCCGGCAACACGGCCAGCAGCGCCTCGTCCTCGTCGGCATTGATGTCGCGCTGCAGGTTGAAGACACCCGCACGGGACTTCAGCCCCACCAGGGCGGCCGTGATGAATTCAGGCTTCAGGTCGAAGGCCTTCACCTTGTCGGCCGGGATGTTGATGCCCGGAATGGGGGCGCCCGCCTGCCAGTTCAGGTGGATGGCCGTCATGGCGTCCAGACTGATGTGCAGCGTGCGGTCCACCGGTGTGCCCGTGGGCGCCAGGATGCCGCTCACCTGGAACGGCTTGTCGGCGTGCTCGATGCCGGGGGCGTCGCCCGTGCCATGCGTGAGCGTCAGGCGATCTCCCAGCCTGTAGCCCAGTCTGCGGGCCACCTCGGCGCCCAGCACCACGTCGAAGATCTGCTCGAAGGGCTTGCCCTGCGCCAGCTGCAGGTGTTCGCGTGCCCCGTAGCGGAAATGCTCGAAATAGGCGGCATCAGTGCCCAGCACCGGAAAGCCGCGGTGCGAATCCCCCAGCGCGATGGGAATCGTCCAGGCCACCAGCCGGTTGCGGCGCACCCGCTCATAGGCCTCCCAGCTGATCTCGTGGGTGGGGTCGCCCAGCCGGAACACCGCATACAGCATCAGCTGCAGCGGGCTCGTGCGTGCCCCCACGATCAGGTCAGTGCCTGAAACCGCGCGGGTGAAGCTGTCGTGGATGGCCTGCTGGCCACGCTGCACCGTCAGCAGCAGGCAGGTGGACAGCGCGATCGACACCAGCGTCAGCCAGAAATTGACGCGCCGGTTGCCGGCGCTGCGAAAGGCCAGCCGCATCAGCGTGCCCAGTCGTGCCAGCGTGAAGGAAAGCGCAGACATGTCAGGCCACCTCCGCCGTGTTGATGTCGTCCATCTGCAGGATGCGCCCGAAATACGGTCGCAGCTGCTCGTCATGGCTGACGACCAGCAGTGTCGCCCCGCTGCTTTCCAGCTGCTCCATCAGCAGCGACAGCAGTCGGTCACGGTTGCGGCTGTCCAGGGCCGAGGTCGGTTCGTCGGCGATCAGCAGCTTGGGGTGCGCGGCCATGCCGATGGCGATGAGGG
>ERZ772807.2040-NODE-2040-length-10784-cov-2.692236_pt1 | contig 10784 bp, 10 predicted proteins | sample MGYA00511472_ERZ772807 | MGnify/ENA primary metagenome ERZ772807 (study PRJEB29015, sample SAMEA2737947) | human oral metagenome | biome: human oral; feature: human-associated habitat; material: dental | place: China | collected 2039 ...
TTCCATCACGCGGATGAGCTTGCCCTGTGCCTGCTGGATCTGATAGTGCAGACCGCGCAGCACGCCCTTGGCCGAACGGGACTGGTTGTCCTGCACGAATTCCACGTGCGAACCCGCCATCTCGTCGAAGACCTTCTGGTTGTAGCTTTCGTAGAAATAGCCACGGCTGTCGCCGAACACCTTCGGTTCGATCAGGAAAACGTCCGGCAAGGCGGTATCGATACGCTTCATCAGAAAATCCGTTCAGTCAGAATGGTTTGCAGGTACTGGCCATAGCCGCTCTTCTTCAGCGGCTCGGCCAGCTTGGCCAGCTGGTCTGCCGTGATGTAACCCCTGCGGAAGGCCACTTCCTCGGGGCAGCAGATCTTCAGGCCCTGGCGCTTCTCGATGGTGCGCACGAACATCGACGCCTCGATCAGCGACTCCTGCGTGCCGGTGTCCAGCCACGCATAGCCGCGACCCATCGTCTTGACCTTCAGCTGGCCCGCCTTCAGGTAGTGCTGGTTCACGTCGGTGATTTCCAGCTCGCCACGCGGCGACGGCTTCAGGTTGCGGGCGATGTCCACCACCTGGTTGTCATAGAAGTACAGGCCGGTGACCGCATAGCGGCTCTTGGGCTGCGTGGGCTTCTCTTCCAGGCTGACGGCGCGGCCCTCGGCGTCGAACTCCACCACGCCGTAGCGCTCGGGATCGGATACGTAGTAGGCGAACACGGTCGCCCCCTCTTCGCGCTGTACGGCGCTTTGAAGGACCTGCGCAAAGTCGGAGCCATAGAAGATATTGTCACCGAGTACGAGCGCACAGGCGTCACCCGCAATGAAGTCTGCGCCAATAATAAATGCCTGGGCAAGTCCGTCGGGGCACGGCTGAACAGCGTATGATACGGAAAGGCCGAGCTGGCTTCCATCACCGAGCAGTGCCTGATAGAGCGCGCTGTCCTCCGGTGTCGTAATGATGAGAATGTCGCGTATCCCTGCGAGCATAAGTGTGCTCAGCGGATAGTAGATCATTGGCTTGTCATAGATTGGCATGAGCTGCTTTGATACGACCTTCGTCAGCGGATAGAGCCGTGTTCCCGATCCTCCCGCGAGGATAATTCCCTTTTTAATCATCCCGTCACCTCTCTGGAATTTTTCCCTTATTGTACGGTGTTTTGTGATGTAAGGCAAGAAAATTTCCGGGCATTATTTCTTGAAGAATCACCATTGGAACGATATAATCAAGAAAATTGTGGTACATAGGAGGACTTATATGGGCACATCTGTAAATTTTTCCGTCGGCGATCCTTTTCCGCTGCCGGTCCTTGCGCAGGCAGACGGCGGCATGTTCCAAGCGGATAAAAACGGTATGATGTTCGTGCTCCAGCTCTCGCGAACAGACGCTGTCGCCGTCGAGGCATTCCGCACAGGAGAAATCGAGCTTGCCGTGACTGAGGAGAGCGGTGTTCTTTTCCTGCTCTACCGCATTGACGGCATCTTCCGTGATGGATGGGGGGACGCCCCGCTCTCCCTCTCTCTTGTGAAGAAAGATCTGCTGCCCGATGAAGAGAGTCTCTCTGATCCGACAATTCATCTCTATCTGATTGATACGAATCTAAAGATTCTGCTGGCGCAGCGTACGGCACATCTACCCGAGAAGTTTGCGGAGATCATCCGTGCAAATATACGTACACAACAAAAAGAACCCCTCTCCGCTCTTGCGTTTCAAAAAAAGGTGGCAGCAATCTGGGCAGAGAAATCCTCTGCGGACCTGCGTGCCATGGCAAGCGCGGCGCATACGCTGCCGATGACGCTGGGAAGCGCTCCGCTGCACTAAAAGCAAAGAGCCGATTTTGACCATCGTGAGACGGTCAAAATCGGCTCTTTTAACAAGTTGTTCTGCGGTATGCATAAGCTACGAAACATAATACACGCGATTTGCGCGGCGGGCGGGCGGCTTCGGCAGATCGCCGCTGCGGTAGCCGAGCGCACAGTGCCCGACACCGATATACGCACCCTCGATGCCCAATTTTTTCAGCAGTTTTTGATAGAAAGGTTCTTCGAACTCTTCCTTTGCACGATTAATCCATATGGTGCCAAGCCCGAGTGCATGCCCCGCGAGCATAAGGTTGCCAAGGACGAGACTCCCGTCCTGCACCGACGTATGTCCTTCTTTCGGAGCGAGCACAATGAGAATCACAGGGGCACCATAAAAGGGATCCGTTCCCTCTTCCCAACCGCCGATGCGGCAGTTGTCGCGGGCGATTCGTGCCCGCAGATCGGGATTTGTCACAGCGACGATGATCGGAGACTGCTTTCCTTTTCCGCTGGCCGCATACAACCCGGCTTCGATTACCTTATCGATCAGCGCATGCGGCACCTCATCCGTTTTGAACTTCCGAATGCTGCGGCGCTCAATGATGTCCTTGAGCGTTGTGTTCATCGTATTTCTCCCCTTTCTTTAATGCCTTCGACAATCCGCGCGATGAGCGCCGTCCTTGAAAACGGCGTAATGATATAGTAGCCGTCAATATATGGTTCGATGTCTTTTGCAATCGCAAGCGAGAGACGGACGGCGAGTTCCTCCGCTGCAGTCCGGTCCAGCCCACGGTATGCGTTGATGATGCGCTCCTCAACGTGAATGCCCACGATCTCGCTTTCCATAAAACGGGCGTTCCGCTCGCTGACAACAGGCATAATGCCCCCGAGAATAAACGCGCCGGGGAGCATGTCGCGTGCCGTTTGCAGGTTTTCCTTTGCGCGCTCACTCAGGACAGGCTGGGTAAAGAACCCTGTCATGCCCGCTTCCATCTTTTTCCGTGCAAGTCCAAGCTGCGACGGAAAATGCTTTGCATTGACATTGAGTGCTCCAAACACATGGAACGGCACGATATCTCCGCGTGAACCGAGGCTCGTGACAAATGAGGCAAGCTTGCGTGAATTGAACTGATAGACGCTCTTGACCTCATCGCGCTCTGCTGTTGGGATCGGGTCCCCCGTGATCGCGATCATATTGTGCACGCCCTCGGCGCTCAGTCCGAGGAGAATGGATTTGATCGCGTTGAGGTTGCGGTCGCGGCAGGTCATATGCGGGATGGGCTCGATGCCGAGCTCGCGGTGGACGCGCCCGGCAAGCATCGCCGCGTCCATACGCGCGCGCGCGATGGGATTATCCGCAATAGTAATGGCAGAAATGCCCGCTGCCTGCAGCTCACGCACCCCGACAAGGAATTTATCTGCATTTCCGGTCTCCGGCGGGTCAAGCTCGACAGCGATGGGCTTCCCTCCGGATTTCAACGCATCAAAAAACGAACTGAGCGGAACTTCCATCGGTTGGACGCGGGTCTCTTCGCCTTCCTCGTCAATCTCACCCGTACCGTCCGCAAGTGCCGCACGGATATGCTCCGGCGTCGTACCGCAGCAACCGCCGACAATCGAGATGCCATCGCGCACGATCGCGGCAAGACTTGTGCCGAAATACTCCGGAGCACTCTCATAGAATGTACGTCCGTCGACAACGATCGGATGCCCCGCATTCGGCATGAGGGAAAGAGGCAGGGACGTCATCCCAAGATGATGAACCAGTTCCCGCATCTGCCGCACGCCATTTACACAGTTAAAACCGACGGCATCAATCGATCCGCTCTCTGCCGCCTCATGAATCAGATCCTCGGCGAAGCGTCCGTCACGCGTATAGCCGCCGGGCAGCGCAGAGAACGAGGCCAGGATGAAGGCATGGGGGCATACGCGTTTGATGTGTGCTGTCGTCTCGATCAAACCCTCAATTGACGCGTTGGTCTCGAAGAGGAAATGCGTCGCACCGCATGCGAGAAATGTATCGGCGAGGAAGCGATACTCTGCGATGATGTCTGTATGCGGCAGGCCCGTAACAGGACCAATGTCGGCAAATACATAAGCTCCGAACGGTTCTGCCGCGCGCGCTGCTATTTCCCATCCCGCACGGATGATACGCCGCACAAGAGATTCGTCGCCCTGGTAGACGATACGGTTTGCAGCGAAGGTATTGGTCTTGATCGCCTGTGCGCCTGCCTGCAGGTACTCCGTATGAATAGCCCCGACAACGGCAGGGGTCTCTATATTGGCGAGCTCAACACCTTTCCCGTGGGTATGCGTCTTTTGGGCATAGTATGTGCCCATGCCGCCGTCAAAGACCAGCGGCTCTTTTTTGATGTGTTCTCGTATATCTGCGCTGTTTTGCGCCATCTGTATTCAGCCTCCCTGCCGCGCTATCCGAGTACGCGGCGCGCGATCTCGACAATGCTCCGCGCATCGCCGGCATAGTGATCCGCGCCAATTTCACGCGCATAATCCTCTGTCAGCACAGCACCGCCGACCACGGTTTCACATTCATGCCCTGCCTCATGCAGAGCATCGATGGTGCGCTTCATTGCTGTAACAGTCGTCGTCATGAGTGCGGAGAGCCCGATCAGTCCGACCTGCTTTTCGATGGCGACCTCCACCACGCGCGTAACGGGCACGTCGCGCCCGAGGTCGATAATCTGGTAGCCGTAATTCTCCAGGACAACCTTGACGATGTTCTTGCCAATGTCATGGATATCCCCTTCCACTGTGGCAAGGATGATCTTCCCTTTCGAAACGCCCTGCCCCTCCTCGGCAAGGCGGGCTTTGATGAGTTCAAGACCTGCCGTCGCGGCATTTGCCGCATTGATGAGCTGCGGGAGGAAGATAATTTCCTTCTCATAGCGGTCGCCCACAATATCGAGCGCAGGGATGACCTTCTCCTGGATGATCTCCATCGGCGCTTTCTCCGTGAGAAGCTTCCGCGTGATGCGCTCAGCATCATCACTCAGCCCTCGGATGATCGCGTCCATAAGCGGGTCAACGGCGTCAGCGCTGTCTGCTGCAGCGGTCTGTACAGCATCCGGCGACTCGCTGCCCGTAATGCCAAGTTCCTTGCGTCGCCGTATCTCCGCCTGCTCCGGTGCAAAGCGTGCAATATAGGCGGCGCAGTCCACATCCTCACCAGAGACCGCGCGGAAGGAGATGACAGCATCCATGATCTCCTTCGTGTTCGGATTAACAATGGGGAAATCAAGGCCGACATGCATCGCCTGTATGAGAAAGTTTTCCGTCATATGCACGCGTGCCGGGAGGCCGAATGAGATATTGCTGACGCCGAGCGCACAATGCAGTCCGAGGCGCTCGTGCACCTCCCGCACGGCACGCAGGGTCTCCATTGCCTGATTCTGCTGGGCTGAAACGGTGAGTGTCAGACAGTCGATGATGATATCCTCACGTTCGATGCCGTAGCGCTCTGCCTCTGCGACAATGCGCTCGGCGACCGCGATGCGGTCTGCGGCAGTCTCCGGCAGCCCCTTCTCGTCCATCGCAAGGCCGAGCACAGCCGCCCCATAGTGTTTGGCAAGCGGGAAGATAGCGTCCATACGCTCGCGTTCACCGCTGACCGAGTTGATGATGACACGCCCGTTTGTCACGCGCAGCGCCGCCGCAAGGACCTTCGGATTTGCCGAGTCGATTTGCAGAGGCAGATCAACCACGCTCTGTACGGCCTTGACGACATATGGAATAATCTTCTCCTCGTCAACGCCCTGCGCACCGACATTGATATCGAGCACCTGCGCGCCCGCTTCCTGCTGGGATATGGCGAGCTTCTTGATGTACCCGTAGTCCTCCTCAAGAAGAGCCTGCTGGAGACGCTTCTTGCCCGTCGGATTGATGCGTTCGCCGATGACATTCAGTTTTCCGTATTCAGCGACGCGCCCCGGCGAGGCGATGCCCTTGCGCTTCCTGCGCTCAGGCCGCTCCGCAGCGCCGCTTGCAACAGAAGCAGCAAGTGCCCGAATGAACTCTGGATTTGTGCCGCAGCAGCCGCCCATGATAACAGCGCCGCGCCGCGCGAACTCCGCCATCTCCCGGCCAAACTCCTCTGCCGTCATCTCATAGGCGCCCGTACGTGGATCGGGCAGACCCGCATTGGGCTTCACAATGACAGGCAGATCCGTCCACTCCATGAGCTCATCGACAATCGGCAGAAGTTCTACGGGACCAAGCGAGCAGTTGACGCCGATTGCCGCAACACCGAGCGCGTCCAGTGTAACCGCGACAGACGGTACAGCTGCACCAAGAAAGGTGCGTCCATTCTGTTCGAAGGTCATCGTCACCCAAACGGGCAGCTTCGTATGCTCCTTTGCTGCGAGTACGGCCGCCTTTGCTTCATAGAGATCGGTCAGCGTCTCAAAGATGATGAGATCGGCACCCGCCTCCTCTCCCGCAACCGCCATTTCGCGGAAAAGTTCATAGGCCGCTTCAAAGGAGAGCGTGCCAAGCGGCTCGACCAGCTCTCCGATGGGACCGACATCGAGCGCAACACGCACCCCTTCCACACCGGAGTGCTCTGCCGCACGGCGCGCAATCTGGACATTTGCCCCGATGACTTCGGCGACGGTCTTGCCTGTTCCTGCGAGTTTATGCCCGTTCGCTCCGAACGTATTGCTGTAAATAACGCGGCTGCCCGCGGCGATGTAGTTCCGATGAATTTCCTCGACCACTTCGGGATGCTCTATGCCGAAGAGCTCGGGGCGCTCGCCCGGCGCAAGCCCCCGCGCCTGCAGCTCTGTCCCCATCCCACCATCCAATATAATAATGTCTTTCATTCCGACTCCTTCACTCTCACGTACGGAATTTTCTTTACGTTTTTGCGCCCTCTCTGCACCTGCGCCCAGCCTTGCGGAAGGGGCAGCTGCGGAACATGAGACAGCTCTCGCAGTCCGGAGGACGATGCGGCTGTGGTGTCCGGGCGATCCCCATGATCGCCGTCACCGATTTGCGCGGCACCATGATCGTCGTCGGCGTCAGCGAGACCCCAACGCGCCGCGTCATATCGAGCAGAGCAAAAAATTTCGGCTGCTCCGAGATCGGCAGATCGCCGTACCCCGGACTGAAGCGATCGGTCAGATAACGCCCCTCTGCCTCCACAGCAGCGCGCATATCGCTCTCGAAATTATTGCAGATATTCTCGATCGCCGTACTCGCACACGCGTCCATGATGACAGAGTCCGCGGCATTCATGACCTCATAGCGCATCATCAGGCGCTCTACCCCGGGACCGAGCGTCGCGCCGAAGAGAACAGCCTCCTCGCACGGCGCAAGCATACGCGGGATATCGCGGCCCTCAAATGTGACACCGAGCACGGCGCCGTTCTCCAACGGCACTTGCCGATAGGTCAGACGCGGGGTTGCCGCTGCCAGCACCTCATCCGTACAGCGGCGAATCTGCGCCGCGATTTCCTCTGTAAGCTCCTGCCCGCGAAAGCCGAGATACTTCAAAATTTCGTTCATATTCAGCGTTGTAAAACGCGGTTCAAACATACTCTCTCCTATTTTTCCTTTCCCCTCGTGGGAACTTGTGATATAATACAGCACTGTCATTTTATATGCTAAGGAAAAAATTATCAAGGGGGAAACGGAATGATAAAAGAAGCGATTCAAAAAGTCGTGGATAAGCAGGATCTCTCCTATGATGAGGCGTACGCCGTCATGAACGAAATCATGTTGGGCGAAACCTCTGCGGTTGAGAATGCCGCCTACCTTGCAGCACTCTCAACAAAGAGCAGCGGTATGGAGACGATTGACGAGATCTCCGGCTCTGCAGCGGCAATGCGCGCGCATGCCGAGACAGTCGAGCATGACATGGACGTGATTGATATCGTCGGTACAGGCGGCGATCACTCAGGCAGCATCAACGTTTCGACAACGGCCTCGTTCCTCGCGGCGGCGGCTGGGCTGAAAGTCTGCAAGCACGGCAACCGCGCGGCGTCATCGAAAAGCGGTACAGCGGACTGCCTGGAGGCGCTCGGCGTAAACATCGACCAACCGCCCGAGAAAGTGCGCGAAGAGCTTCGCTCCATCGGTCTCGCTTTCCTCTTTGCCCAGCGCTACCACCAATCGATGAAACATGTCGGAGCGATTCGCCGCGAGCTCGGCATTCGCACGGTATTTAACATTCTCGGCCCCCTCACGAATCCGTCACGCCCTGCCTGCATGCTGCTCGGCGTCTACGGCGAGCACCTCCTGCGCCCGCTTGCAAAAGTATTGCCCGAACTCGGTGTGAAACGCGCGCTCATCGTCCACGGAACGGACGGCATGGATGAAATTTCGATCGGTGCTCCAACAATGGTGCGCGAGATCGCAGGAGGCAATGAGACTTCCTATGAGATACGCCCGGAGGATTTCGGCATTGCGCCCGCATCGAAAGATACGATTCGCGGCGGTTCTCCCGAAGAGAATGCTGCCGTCACGCGCGGCATCCTCGCGGGTGAGATCACAGACGCGCGCGCCGATATCTGCCTGATGAATGCAGGAGCTGCGATCTACATCAGCGGCGCGGCATCCTCCATCGCCGACGGTATCGCCGCGGCACGTGCTGCCATTGCTGACGGTTCAGCACACCAGAAACTTGAGGATTTCATCAAAATCTCCCAATAAAGGAAAGGATTTTGCATCTATGCAGACACTCGAACGACTCAGTAACTTTGTCTCCCGCTACATGGCATTCTTCGTTATTCTCATCGCGGGCATCTCACTCTTTCAGCCGTGGACATTCAAGTGGACAGTGCCGTGGATCACCGTCCTGCTCGGCATCGTCATGTTCGGCATGGGCATGACCCTGCGCTTCGCCGATTTCAAGCTGGTTCTGCAGCGCCCGCGCGACGTCTTCATCGGTACGGTCGCGCAGTTCGGCATTATGCCGCTGCTCGCATGGGGGCTTGCACACGCATTTTCACTCCCGCCTGAGCTTGCGGCGGGCGTCATTCTCGTCGGCACCTGCCCCGGCGGCACCTCGTCGAACGTCATGACCTACCTCGCGCGCGGCGATGTCGCCTTGAGCGTCACCATCACCGCCTGCTCCACCCTGCTCGCGCCGTTCCTGACCCCGCTCCTGCTCGAACTCTACGCGCACAAGACCGTGGACATCGCCGTCGGCGCGATGATGCTCTCCATCATCGAAATGGTACTGCTGCCGATCGTCGCCGGTGTGCTCATCAACCGCTACTTCGACAAACACCTGCAAGCGCTGCGCGACGCGCTGCCGCTCATCTCCGTTATCTGCATCGTCCTCATCCTCGCCAGCGTCGTCGCGCTGAGCAAAGGGGCAATCGCGACAAGCGGCCTCATCATCTTCGGCGTCGTCATCCTGCACAACCTGCTCGGCTACCTGCTTGGCCTGCTCGCCGCCCGCCTCGCCGGGATGAACAGCGCCCAGCGCCGCGCGGTGATGATCGAAGTCGGTATGCAAAACAGCGGCCTCGGCGCCACGCTTGGCACCAAATACTTCACCCCGGAAGCGGCACTGCCGAGCGCCATCTTCAGCGTCTGGCACAACATCAGCGGCGCGCTGGTCGCCAACCTCTGCACCTGGTGGGACAAACGCCACGGCAAATAACCCGTGCAGGGTGGGGCTTGCCCCACCATTAACATCGAACACATGACGCACCACCCGCCCCAAAACATGAAAAAAATCCTCACTGCCCTCCTCCTCGCCTGCGCCACCGCCCACGCTACCGACAGCCTAGATGCCGATGCCCAATCGCGCCGCGATTTCATCAGCAAACACGTCGCCAAACTCGCCGCGGGCGACACCGCGCAGGTGGTACACATCACCGCCGCGATGCAGGTCAACGGCAACGCCGTCATCGCCCTCCTCTGCGAAACCGCGGATGGTCGGCAAACCCTCGCCCTTTGGAGCCACACCCTGCTGGCGCAGAACAACACCGCACCATTGGCACAACACCTCGCCCAACTCGCCCGTGGCGAAGACGGCAAAGGCGACGCCAGCGCCCGCTTCAACGACAGCAGCAACGACTACCGCAACGCGCGTACCCTCGGTTGCTACACCGCCGCGCTCAATCACGCCCAAAACACGGACGATGCCGTCGCGCGCAGCGAAGCACTATTGGCACCGAGCACCCAGGCGGCAGACCACAGCGACATCGCCACCCACCTGCGCGCATTCGCAAGCCCGCCCGATGCCGCACCCGCCGCCGTTGCCGCCTTTGAACAAGGCTGGCAAGCGGACAACGCGGCGCAACCATGACGCGCTCCCGCCACAGCGGGCGATGCTCATAAAAAAACCGCCCGCAGGCGGTTTTTTTCACAAAGGGCGAATTACTGCGCGGCTTCCTTCGCGCTGGCTTCCTTTTCCTTCGCCACAAACGCCTGCGCGTCGGCAAGCGTGCCGAGGTTGGTGACTTTGCGGTAGCCCATGCCGTTCAGCACCTGTTGCGCGACACCGGCGCGGCGGCCGCTGCGGCAATAAACGTAAATGTCGGCGTCGTGGTCTTGGGTGATGTCGCTGATTTTTTGCGAGACTTCATCGACCGGGATGTTCACCGCGCCGTCGGCGTGCGCTTCGGCAAATTCTTCCGGGCTGCGCACGTCAATCAGGTATTGCTCGGCGGAGGCGGCAAGGGAGGCGGCGGCGAGCAGGCTGCCGAGGATAAGTTTTTTAAGCATGAAGGGTCTCCGTGGGTTGTTGAAAAGGCGGGCAATGTTACGGGGCGGGCGAAAAGCGGGCAATGGCGCGGTGTCGCAGGATTTTGCTCCGCCGTCGCGCAGTTGCCCCGTTATGCGGAAGGCGATACCATAGCCCGCCTCAATTCCTACCTTAATATATCCCCATGTTTAGTAAAGATATGACCATCGCGGGCTTTGATGATGAACTGGCCGCCGCCATCCGCAACGAGGCGCAACGCCAGGAAACTCACATCGAACTGATCGCTTCCGAGAACTACGCCAGTCCGCGCG
>ERZ772807.2042-NODE-2042-length-10775-cov-6.043377_pt1 | contig 10775 bp, 7 predicted proteins | sample MGYA00511472_ERZ772807 | MGnify/ENA primary metagenome ERZ772807 (study PRJEB29015, sample SAMEA2737947) | human oral metagenome | biome: human oral; feature: human-associated habitat; material: dental | place: China | collected 2039 ...
AAAAAGATTTAGTAAATAAATTATACAGCGAAATTGAAATTACAAAAGAAACTTTTTAAAATACACTATTTAAACTAAAATATCCAGTTTTAAAGTGGTTTTACTATGATAGAATAAAAAATATGCCAAATAAAAATAAACTAATAAGGACGGTGTAAAGATGAAAATATCAGATTTACTGATTAAAGATAGAATAAAACTAGATGTACAATCTACAAATAAAGTAGATGTTATTAAAGAACTTGCAAAACTTCATGAAAAAACAGGTGTCTTAAATGACTATGACGGTTATGTCAAAGCATTGATGACAAGAGAGGAACAAAGTTCAACTGGAATTGGGGAAGGAATTGCGATTCCACATGCGAAAACAGAATTTGTAAAAGAACCTGCACTTGCTATGGGTAGAAAACCTGAAGGGATCGACTACGACTCATTAGATGGAGAGCCTGCGACACTTTTCTTTATGATTGCGGCTCCAGATGGTGCGAATAACACTCATATCGAAACACTTGCAAGATTATCACAGTTATTGCTGGATGATGATTTTAAAGCGGCACTAGAAAATGCAAAAACTGCTGATGAAGTATTGAATATTATTAACAAGGCTGAAGCAGAAAAATTTGCAGAGGAAGAAAAGAAAGAAGAAGTACCTGCACATACGTCATCTGATGAAAATGCTCCTTACATAATCGCGGCAACAGCCTGCCCAACAGGAATTGCCCACACTTATATGGCGGCAGAAGCGCTTAAAAAAGCAGCTGATGAAATGGGAGTAAACATAAAAGTTGAAACAAACGGTGCTGATGGAAGAAAAAATGTCTTAACTGATGAAGATATAAAAAAAGCAACTGGTGTAATTTTAGCAATTAACAGAAATATTGAAGTTAACAGGTTTGATGGTAAACCATTAATTCAAGTGGAGGCAAAGGAAGGTATTAACAACGCAAAAGCATTAATTCAGCAAGTTTTAGATGGAAAAGCGCCTATTTTCCACGCAAGTAATTCTTCTACAGCTTCTTCTGAATCATCTTCATCTGAGAAAAAAGGACTTTACAAACACTTATTAAGCGGAGTTTCTTATATGCTTCCATTAGTAATAAGCGGAGGTATCTTGATTGCGTTGGCATTCTTAGTTGATACATTGACTGGGCATGCAAATGCAGGAAAAGATTTTGGTTCAACACACGAATTGGCAAAATTATTAATGACAGTTGGAAAAGCGGCATTTGGACTTTTCTTACCAATACTAGGTGGATATATAGCTTATAGCATTAGTGAAAGAGCGGCTTTATCTGCAGGATTAGTTGCAGGATTCTTAGCAACAACTCCTATAATTAAAGATGGTCCTGTTTCAGGATTTATCGGAGCATTAATTGGTGGATTTTTAGCAGGATATGTGGTTAAATTCCTAGTATGGGCTTTTGCAGGACTTCCAAGAGCGTTAAATGGACTAAAAATGATTTTATTCTATCCAGTATTTTCAGTATTAATAACAGGTACAATTATGTGGCTAGTAGTCAACCCATTAGCAACTGCATTAAATGTATGGATGAATAATGGACTAGCTTCAATGCAAGGTGCAAGTGCAGTCTTATTAGGTGCTTTACTAGCAGGGATGATGGCTGTAGATATGGGAGGCCCAATAAACAAAGTTGCCTATGTATTTGGAACAGGAACATTGACAGCGGCTACTATGACTAGTGGTGGAACTTTCCCAATGGCAGCAGTTATGGCTGGTGGAATGGTTCCTCCAATTGCAATCGCACTAGCTTCACAAATCTTTAAAAATAAATTTACTGAGCAAGAAAAAGAAGCAGGATTGACTAACTATATTATGGGATTATCATTTATAACTGAAGGAGCAATTCCTTATGCGGCCGCAGATCCAGCAAGAGTAATTCCAGCAAGTGTTATTGGATCAGCAATAACTGGAGCTTTGGTAGGATTATTCCAAATTAAAATACCTGCACCTCATGGTGGAATTTTGGTAATGGGATTAAGTAAAAATGCAGCTGGGCATAGTGGATTCCTTATGTATTTAATTGCAATTCTAATTGGAAGTGTAATTGCGGCTATAGTACTTGGATTCTTGAAACCATCTATAAAAAAAGATTAATTTAAAAAATAAACAAAAAACCGCTTTATTTGATTAATTCATTTAAAACGGTTTTTTCTTTTTTTCTCATTTTCAAATAACATCTTTATCGTATTCATATTTTCCTCTTCATAATTTATTTCCATAACTTCCTTAATTTCATTTCCAAAATAAATCATTTTTGCCTTATTCATTATTGCCTTTGTCAGTTCAAAAATATTATTCTGTGTCAAAATCTTCTCTGCCATCTCAAAACTTTCCAGACTGTTTAAATGTGAATCAAATGCCATTTCAATCATTGCTCGCGCATATCCTAAATCTGTAGAGCTTTTTAAATATTTAAAATAGTTGTTATGTAAATTTGTTTCTGCTTCAGAAAATTTTCGGCTTTGCAGTTTTGAAAGTTTATAGAAAGATTTATAATTCTCATTTTTTGAAGATATTTCGTACCAGTTTATTGCATCAGAAAGATTGTTTTGATGTTCACTGTACTTTCCAAGCTGATAAGATGTTTCTGATCGTATTTGTTTCAGAAAATTATTTTTAAAAATCCTTTTTAGTTTTTCATATTTATCAAATTCTGCAGATTTTCCATAAAATTTAACTAGTTCTACGTTCCCATATTCGTTGTATTCAATGGATTTTTTATAAAATTTCTCCGCTTTCTCAATTTCACCCAATTTTTCAAGATTTTTAGCATTTTCCACAAACTTTATGTACTCCCTGCTCTTTTCATCCCCAAGCATACATTCAACATTATATAAAATTTCTTTTGTCAAATACAAAATCTGGCTTTCATTCAGGAGTTTATTCTGAATTTCCTTTATTTTTTCAGCATCATTTCTCCAAAAATAATATTTGGCAAATTCATACAGATTTTTAGCACTTTCGGCGTATTGCAGCAAATAATAAAAATATCCATCTATTGCCCAGAAATTCTGTTCTCTTATCGCAAAATAAAATAGCTTCATAACAGACTCTTCAGAAAAATTAAAACTGGTAATATACCAGTTTCTAGCCAAGTTTATATTTCCACTCTTTTCCTCTAACAGACCTAAATAATATCCAGCCTTTATAATCCCATTTTCAAACGCAATATACAAGTTGCTCTCTGCCTTGCTCAAATCTCTCTCACAAAAATAATAATACTTCCCAAGCTCATAATACCCCATCCGATGAAGTCCCTTCATCTCATCCAAAACACTTCTCGCCCTTTTAAATTCTCCCTTTTTTATAAAATCATTAACTTTTTTAATATTCTGATTATACTCAAATACATTCTCCTCTTCATTTACCACACTTTTCGTCTTTTTTTCCAATTCCTCCAAAGTCCGAACATTTATAAAAATATTTCCAAGTCTTTGATTTATACCTTTTAAATAATTTTTCATTTCTTTATTTTCCCCAATTTTTATTCATAAATTGCAATATTAATGCGACATTTTACTCATATAAAAAATAAAAATAATCTATTTGTTTATAAAATACAGCCAAACAACTTTATAACAATTGCTTGACTGCCACTTTCCATATTTAAAATTATTTTTAGAAGTTGTAACTTACACCAACATAATATGTTCTTTCAGCTTCTGGAATATATGAATCTCCATTTTTATATCTGTAATATTTTTTACCAAATACGTTTTTAACTCCTGCTTGCACCCCTAAACCTGTTTTATGAGCATAGCTTACTCCTAAATCAGTTGTAGAGTAACCTTCTATTTTTTCATAGTTTTCATCTACAGAATTTGAGAAGTAATTAAGATCGGCTGTCAGGTTTAGTCCTGTCAATACTTCATAATTAGCTCCTAAAGTTGCTTTTGTTTTTGATACATAAGGTATTTTTTTGTTTTTATCTGCTCCTTTACTAATTTTTGCATCTACATAAGAAACTGATTCATTTATTCTAAATGTCCCAAAATATTGCTCTGCAAATAGTTCTACACCTTTTCTTTCTGTTTTCTGCAAGTTTTTATATGTCCAGTTTAATCCATGTCCGCCTGGCATATTAATTAAAATTTCGTCATTTTTCTTAGTATAGAATCCTGTCAAGCTTACAAATGAAGGTCCAATCATATCTTTTATACCAATTTCATAAGTATCATATTTTTCAGACTTCAAATTGTTTAGCACATATCCTCTTGTAATTGATTTATCAACCATTTCTGTTGGACTTGGAGATCTGTATCCTCTTTCATATTTTGCATAAACATTTCCCGTATCAGAATATTTAAAATTTAATCCTGTTTCATAAGCATTGTTACTCTTTTTAGTGTTTTTATTTATAACATTTGTTCCGTCTGTTCTGTGAATATCATAATCAGAATGTTCGTATCTATAACCTAAAGTTCCCTCAAGTTTGTCCGTAAGAGAATGTCTTCCTTGAACAAATGCTGAATGAGTATTTTTTTGTAAATCAATGTCTACAGTAGATGTTGGGAACAATCTTCTGTTTCTCATATACATTGCACCATAAGAACTTCTGTTTGAACTATTTTTTATATATTCGTATCCAAAGATTACATTTCCTGAACCATAGTTATATTTACCTTTTAAGTCAACTCCAGTTTTTTTATCTTTAAACTGTCCATCAGTCTTATGAGTCATTCTTCCAGCTGGAGCTTCCTGATTGTAATCTCTAATTGTTTTCTGATTATATCCTAACAATGAGAAAGTTAAATTGTCAGTAGGCTTGATTTCATAATTTAGGCTGTATTCTGTTCTATCCAAATCAGATTCTGTCAAAGTTGTTCCTGCCTGTTTTCTATCATTATTTAACTGAGTCTTAGTTATACCATCGGATTCTTTTGATTCTTCCTTGTATCTTGCGGCTTTAAATCTTAATGTCTGATTATCACTGATATTATATGTAAATCCACCTCTTAGATTTTCGCCATCTCTCTTATCTCCACGTCTATACCCATTTCCATTAATATTTTCATATCCCAAATCTAACAAGAAATTATCTGCAAATTTTATGCTTGTTCCAAACCCTAATTTATTTGTATCAAATGAGCTGTTTTGGTAGTAAACCTTATTTTTTACAGGCTCTTCCTGAGTTTTCTTTGTAATTACGTTAATTACTCCACCAGCAGTTCCTCCACCGTAAAGTACAGTTCCTCCACCATTAATAATTTCTATTTTTTCAATATCTTCAACTGAAATTGAATTTAGAGGTAAAATTGCATGCGACATATCAAGTATGTTTAAAGGAGACCCATCCACAAGAACTTTTACATTTTTAGCAGCTCCCTGAACTCCCTGCCCTCTTACATCCACAATATATCCAAATCCATTATTTACAAAATTTATACCTGGTGTACGTTTCAATATCTCTTCTATAGTATTATACCCTTTGTTGTGTATATCCTGAGCCGTTACAATTGTAGTATTCTTAATTTGATTGCTCTGCACATCATCAAATCCCGTGGCTGTTACTACTGATTCTTCCAATTTTACATTAAATGTGTCATTGTCGTCTCCAAATGCTAACATTCCAGCTACAATAAAACTTAAAATTGCTAATTTTTTTAACATATTTTTCTCCTTATTCTAAAATATTAAATTATTTAATTTCAGTTGATTTTCATTGATTTTCATCCAAAAAATATTTTGATTATAAAAATATTTTACTAAAAAATATTATCTATGTCAATATTTACTTTTCGAAAAAATATGCTATAATAAAAATACTTAAAACTCTAATAAAAGATTTCGGAGGTGTTAGAAATGGGATTTCATGAGATTAAAATTCAGGATTTTGATTTAAATCCTTTTACAAGTACAGGTAAAGACTGGAGCCTTGTCACGGCGGGAGATGAGAATGGGATAAATACGATGACTGTCACGTGGGGAATGATGGGCTATCTTTGGCGAGGTCCTGTTATTTCAGTTTATATAAGACCTACAAGATATACTAAAAAATTTGTAGATGAGCAAAATTGTTTTTCTTTAAGTTTTTTTAATGGTTATAAAAAGGAACTTCATGTACTTGGACTGAAATCAGGAAGAGATGTAGACAAAATCGCAGAAGTTGGATTTAATCCAATATTCTTAGATGGTGTACCTGCATTTGAAGAAGCAAAATTAGTTATTGTAGCCGAAAAATTATATATAGATGATATAAAACCTGAAAACTTCATAGATAAGAGCATACCTGAAAAACTATACACAAAGGAAGAGCCTCATATAGTTTATACAGGAAGGGTAAAGAAAATATACGTAAAAGACTGATTTTTATTATCTGCATAAATAATTACAATTAAAGGGAAACTCTTAAATTGAGTCCCTTTTTTTATTAAAAGAAATTTCTTAGAAATTTATTGACAATCATTAGTTTGTCTGATAAAATTTTATGGGCATAAAGTTCATTTTTTTAGAAATTTATGCTGATTTTATATTTTATGGAGGTGAATGTTTTGAACGAAGAAGTCCCGGAAGAGAAACTGAATAATCTAAAATTTACTAATCTATGCAAATAGAGGGAATATCTTCGTGTTGTTATTCTCCTAATTTTTAATTTGCATAAGAAGTAAAAAATTTAATAAATTGCAAAAAAGAAAGGAGATAACAATGGAAAACAACACAATTCAAACACTTATAAATGAAAAAAAATATTTTGAAATCAGAAAATATTTGAATGAATTAAATACTGTTGAAGTCTCAGAACTGTTAAATCAGTTTGAATCTTCTGAATTAATAATGATTTTTCGGCTACTTTCTAAAAATAGGGCAGCAGATGTCTTTTCATATTTGGATACAGAACATCAAGAAATGATTATTAACACTATGACTGATGTCGAAACAAAAAATATATTTGATGAACTTTATTTTGATGATATTGTCGATATTATTGAAGAAATGCCATCAAATGTAGTAAAAAAGATTTTGAAAAATACTGATGCGAAAGATAGACATTTGATAAATCAATTGTTAAAATATCCTGATAATTCAGCTGGAAGTATCATGACAACTGAATACATGGATTTAAAAAAGGATATGACTGTATCTCAAGCAATTTCAAAAATCAGAAATACTGTTGAAGATATGGAAAATGTTTATACTTGTTATGTAATTGATGAAGTTAGAAAACTGGAAGGAGTAATTTCCTTAAAGGAACTTATTACGAGCGAAGATGACGTTCCTATCCAAAGTATTATGAATAAAAATGTAATATCTGTACACGCAAACGACGATCAGGAAAAAGTTGCTGAAATAATAAAAAAATATAATCTTATTGTTCTTCCAGTTACAGATGATGAAAATAGGCTTCTTGGGATAATTACAATTGATGACATAATGGACGTTGTGGAACAGGAAGCAACAGAAGATTTTCATAAAATGGCCGGAATTTCACCAGTTGAGGAGTCTTACCTTAAGACAAGTGCCTTTACTATGGCAAGACAGAGAATCAGCTGGCTTATTGTGCTTATGATTTCTGCCACATTTACAGGAAGAATTATAAAAAGCTACGAGGATGTACTGCAGTCTGTAGTTATACTTTCCTCATTTATTCCAATGCTTATGGATACTGGAGGAAATGCAGGAGCACAATCTTCAACCATTGTAGTCCGTGCTTTAGCATTAGGAGAGGTCAATATAAAAGATACTTTTAAAATACTAAGAAAAGAGTTTCTTATTTCATTTATAGTCGCCATTGTTCTGGCAGCAATTAATTTTCTAAGGATTATATCTTTGACAAAAACCCCTTTGAATGTTGCCATAACAGTTTCGGTAACTCTTGTCTTTGTAGTTATAATTTCAAAAATAATAGGTGCTTTCTTGCCCATCATTGCCAAGACATTTAAAATGGATCCGGCAATAATGGCAGGTCCATTAATAACTACAATACTTGATGCCTTAACTCTTACTATCTATTTTAGATTTGCAACTATATTTTTGAGCAACATCATAAAATAAATATTAAGTATCTATAAATAAAAAATAGGAAAGTAAGGAGGAAAAAATGAAAGAAATAATTGAAGCTCTTTTGAAAGAAAAAAAATACTTTGAAATAAAAAAACAGTTAAACGAATTAAATACAGTTGAAATTTCTGATATATTAAACCAGTTCAAATCGCCTGAACTTGTGATAATGATTTTTCGACTATTAAAAAAAGATAAAGCAGCAGATGTATTTCCATATTTGGATTCAGAACGTCAAGAAATGATTATTCATGCATCGACTGATATTGAAACACGTGAAATCTTTGACGAACTGTACTTTGATGATATTGTTGACATTATTGAAGAAATGCCGTCTAATGTTGTAAAGAAAATATTGAAAAATACTGATAAAAAAGACAGACATTTGATAAATCAACTATTAAAGTATCCTGAAAATTCAGCAGGAAGCATTATGACAACTGAATATGTCGATTTTCAAAAAAATATGACTGTTTCAGAAGCAATTGAATTATTAAGAAAAACAGGAAAAGATAAAGAAAATATATATACATGCTATGTTACAAGTGAAAATGGAAAACTCGAGGGAGTACTTTCACTCAAAGAATTAATTGCAAAAAAAGACAATACAGTAATTGAAGATATTATGAACAAAAAATTTGTAAGTGTTCACACAGATGACGATCAGGAAGTTGTTGCAGATTTGTTCAAAAAATATGATTTTATCGTTATGCCCGTTGTAGATCATGAAGGCAGAATTTTAGGAATTATCACAGTAGATGACGTAATGGATGTTGTCGATCAGGAAGTTACTGAAGATTTTCATAAAATGGCAGGGATTACTTCTTCTACTGATGATTCTTACTTAAAGACAAGCGTTTTTACAATGGCAAGACAAAGAATTGGATGGCTTGCAGTTCTTATGATTTCTGACACAATTTCAGGAAATATAATACAAGGGTATGAAAAAGTACTTGCAAAATCAATTATTTTGACAGCATTTATTCCAATGTTAATGTCAAGTGGAGGAAATGTTGGATCACAATCTTCAACTGTTGTAATCCGTTCACTAGCACTAGGGGAAATTTCTCCAAAAGATGCATTCAAAGTACTTAGAAAAGAATTTTCAATAGGTATTATGGTTTCAATAGTCCTATCAGTTTTAAATTTTGTAAGACTAATTACTTTGGAAAAAATAAATCCGACAATCGCCTTTATTGTTTCAATAACTCTTGTATTTACAATAATAATCTCAAAAATAGTAGGAGCATTGCTTCCACTTGGAGCAAAAATTTTAAAAGCAGATCCAGCTGTTATGGCAACTCCTTTAATAACTACTATTTCAGATGCTGTAACACTTATTATCTATTTTAAATTTGCAACAATGCTTCTGAAAAACCTTCAATAATATAAATCTAATGAAATACTGTCTATAAAAATTATATAAACATAGTACAATGTAGAAAAAATTGAAGGAGAAATTTATGAAGGCAAAAATTTTAATTTTACTAAGCATGCTTTTATTTGTAGTAAGTTGTAGCAGGACTTATCCTATACAAAAAGATTTTGATAATAAAATGAAAGAAATTCAAACTGGAAATATACATACTTTTGATTCTATCGGACTTTGGGGTACTTTTACAAAGGATATTAGTAAAGATTCTACTTTTTCTAAAGGTATGAAAAAAATAACTTATAGAATAAATAATATTAAAGTAAAAGAAAATATTGCAATTATAAACGTTTTTATTAAGGCTCCCGATTTTAGTTCTGAAATGCATGAATCACAAGAATTTGTTGCTAAAAAAATATCAGAACATGACTCATTAAGTCCTGAAGAAAATCAAAAAATAACAATCGAAGCTCTTAGACGATTTAAAAATATAATTTTAAAAAAGCTTGAATATAATCATTTTAACTATATTGAAAGAACTATAACTGTTAAATATGTAAATGATGGAAAGAATTGGAAAATGGATAATGATAAAAATAAAGATTTTTTTAATATTATTACTTTAAATATGTTTATTAATTAACTATATTAGTAACTTTATACTTACTTCTTTTTAAATAAAAATAGGGCAGTTCCTTGACTCCCTATTTTTTAATAATTAATATTTTGTAATCAGATACTCAAATGCTCCTAATGCAGCTTTTGCACCTTCCCCCATTGCGATAATTATTTGTTTTTGTCTAATGTTTGTAACATCTCCCGCAGCAAAGATTCCAGCCACAGAAGTTGAATTATTTTCAGGATTAATTACAATTTCTCCAATTTTATTTGTTTCAACCAAGTCTTTTACAACTTCGCTTCTTGGTGACAACCCAATTTCTACAAACATACCTTCTACATTCAATGTTTTTTCTTCATCAGTTTCTCTGCTTTTATAAACAATGCTTTCCACAAATTCATTTCCATTTACTTTAACTGTTGCAGAATTTAAAATAGTTTTTACATTTGGCTGCTCCGCTAATTTTTCCTGTAGAACTTTATCTGCCTTTAATTCTGGCATAAATTCGATTAATGTAACTGATTTTGCAATTCCAGATAAATCAAGCGCTGCTTCCACACCTGAATTTCCCCCACCAATTACAGCCACATCTAGCCCTTTATAAAAAGGTCCGTCACAAGTTGAGCAGTAATGTACTCCTTTTCCAACATATTCGGCTTCTCCAGGAATATTCAAGCTTCTAGGTTTTGCTCCAGTTGCTACAATAACTGTTTTTGTTTTATAACTTTTCCCATCATCAGTTACCAAAATCTTATCTTTCCCAT
>ERZ772807.2046-NODE-2046-length-10761-cov-4.910704_pt1 | contig 10761 bp, 14 predicted proteins | sample MGYA00511472_ERZ772807 | MGnify/ENA primary metagenome ERZ772807 (study PRJEB29015, sample SAMEA2737947) | human oral metagenome | biome: human oral; feature: human-associated habitat; material: dental | place: China | collected 2039 ...
CGCGGCGGCGAAAAATCACTCGCCGTTTATAAATTTCATGCGCCGCCCTACAAAACCGAGATAAAAATTTTGATCTCGTCTCCGCCGTAAAACTCAAAATCCGTTCCAAACGCTCTTTTTAGTTCGCCTGCCTCAAAAAAGCCCCAAATTTTGCCCCAAAACTTTGCTACGTTTTGCGGCTCATTCGGGAAGCTAAAAACCGCGTATTTGCCGCTTCTGATCTCCAAGGCTTCGTCGCTGCGGGCCGCTTTGGTGCCGATAAAGATATCGTAAAGCCCGCTGACGCCGTCTTCATAATCATAATAAACGCCGTAAATCTCGCTCTGCCCGTCATAGCACTCTTTCATAAATTTTGCCCACAGCGCGGGAATTTTGCCGCTCCCGCCCAGCTCGTCCACGTTTTTCGTGCGGGCTTTTAACCCGTAAATTTTAAATCCGTCTAAATATGAAATTTTGATTTTTTCGCTCAAATTTCGTCCTTTCCGCTACTGCTCTAAAAGTTCTCTCGCCTCTTTTGCGATCGCGACGTCGGTGAAGCCGAAAAGCTTAAATAGCTCGCTCGCGTTGCCGCTTTCGCCGAAGCTTTGCATGCCGTGTACCGCGTCTGCAAATTTATACCACTCAAGCGCGCTTGCGGCTTCAACGGCTAAAATTTTAGTTTGCGCCTGCAGGATTTGCGCCAGGTAGTCTGCGTCCTGCTCGCACAGAAGCTCGAAGCACGGCGCGCTTACGACGTTTGCGCCGATGCCTTGCTCTTGCAGGATCGCCGCCGCTTTTAGGCAGAGCGAGACTTCGCTGCCGCTTGCGATGAGCGTGATACGTGCTTCTTTGCTTTGCCTTAGCAGATACGCGCCGTTTTGCACGTCGCCCAAAACCGCCTTAGGTAGCGGCTCAAGCCCTTGGCGCGAGCAGACGAACGCCGCGGGCGCATTCAGAGTAAGCGCCGTGCGCCAGCATTTTACGTTTTCGTTGCCGTCTGCCGGGCGGAAGGTGTAGAAACCGGGCATTGCACGGAAGGTGCTAAGCTGCTCGATAGGCTCGTGCGTTGGCCCATCCTCGCCCACGCCGATGCTGTCGTGCGTAAAGACGAAGTAGTGGCGCAAGCCCATCAGCGCCGCAAGTCTAGCGCCCGTTTTTAGATAGTCGCTGAAGATGAAAAACGTCGCGCTAAACGGGATGAAAAGCCCGTATCTCGCAAAGGCGTTGCCAATCGCCGCCATCGCGTGCTCGCGGATGCCGAAGTGTAAATTTTTGCCGCACGGAAAATCGCCGCCGCCTTTTAGCTCGGTCTTATTCGACGCCGCCAAATCGGCGCTTCCGCCCAAAAAGCCGGGCACCGCGTTTGCGATGGCGTTTAAAATTTTGCCGTTGCTATCGCGCGTGGCGACCTTAAGCCCGCTAAAATCAGGGAATTCTATCTTGCTAAAATCGGGATTTAAAAGCTCGTTTAAAAGCGCTCTTTTCTCATCGCTTAGCTTCGCAAGCTTCTCCTTCCAAAGCCGCTCCTCCAAATCGCCCCTCTCGACCGCAGCGCGCGTCGCAAAAAGCACGTCCTCGCTTACGACGAAGCTTTGGGCGGGATCAAAGCCCAGGCTTTGCTTAGCGCGCGCAAGCAGCTCCTCTCCAAGCGGCGCGCCGTGCGTCTTAGCCGTACCCTCAAGCTCTAGCGCGCCCTTGCCGATCGTGGTGTTTGCGATGATGAGGTAGGGTTTGGTTTTATTTTTGACCTCGTCAAGGACGAATTCTATCTGATCGAAATTATGCCCGTCAATGCGCGCGACTTCAAAGCCCTGCGCTTCAAATCGCACCTTTACGTCCTCAAACCACGCGATATCGGTGCTGCCGTCGATCGTGATGCCATTAGAATCATAAATTATCGTAAGATTATCGAGGTTATGTCTGCCCGCAAGCGCACACGCTTCGTAGCTGATGCCCTCCTGTAGATCGCCGTCGCCGCAGAAGCAATAGACGCGGTGATCGATGATCTCGTTTCCTTCCTCATTGAGCAGATGTGCGGCGTATTTTGCGGCCATCGCAAATCCGACTGCGTTTGCGACGCCTTGTCCGAGCGGTCCGGTAGCGATCTCGACGCCGGGAGTGGTTATCTCCGGGTGGCCCGGGGTTTTGGAGTGCAGGCGCCTGAAGCTTTTCAGATCGTCCATGCTCAAATCGTATCCGCTAAGGTAGAGGTAGCTATACACGAGCGCGCTTGCGTGTCCGCCCGAGAATACGACGCGGTCGCGGTTCAGCCACGCGGGATTTTTGGGGTTGTGGCGGACCTTGCTCATAAAGACGCTCATTACGTCGCTTAGCCCCATCGGCGTGCCGGGATGGCCTGAGTTGGCGCTTTGGATCATATCCGCGCTTAGAAATTTGATCGTGTTTGAAATTTTACTTAGCTGCTCGCTCGACATTTTTCATCCTTTCAGGTATTTTTCTATCAAATTTAAAACCAAATCGCGTAGGCTCGCATCATAGCCGCTCATCGCGCCGCTTACCTCGTCTATTAGGCGCTGCTTGTAGCTTCTAGCACCCGCAAGACCTAGTAAATTTACGAAGGAATTTTTCGCGCCGTCCGCTCCTACCGGCTTGCCTGCGCTTGCCTCGTCGCTCGTGGCGTCGATGATATCATCCTCGATCTGAAATATGAGACCTAGCTTTAGTCCGATTTTATAAAGCTCATGCGCGAGCTCGTCCTTTAGCCCGCCGATTATGGCGCCTAGCTCAAACGCCGCTGCGATGAGCGCGCCCGTTTTGTGCAGATGCAAAAACTCAAGCTCGCTTTGTTTTAGCGGGCTGTTTTCAAAACGGCAATCGATCGCCTGACCGAGCACCATGCCGCTGCTACCTGCGTTTCGCGCTAGAGTTTTAATGCATTTTATCTTGATTTCGTCGCTTAGGTTCGCGCTCGCGGCGATCAAAAACGCGTCGGTATTTAGCGCATCGCCCACCAAAATCGCCGTGACCTCGTCGTATTTTTTATGCAGGCTCGGCCGTCCGCGGCGCAGATCCGCATCGTCCATCGCGGGCAGATCGTCGTGGATAAGCGAGTAGGTGTGGATCATCTCAAGCGCCATCGCGATCGCCAGCGCGCCCTCAAAGCGCCGCTCATCCACTGCCGAGACGACGCCTAGTAGCAGCTGCGCGCGAAAATGCTTGCCGCCCGCTTGCAGCATGTAATTGAGTGCCTCCTCGAAGTACGGATGAAAGCTCGGCGCCTTCAGTTCGTTGCGCTCCAAGTAGTCTTTAAATTTTTCTAAAATATCCATCGATCCTGCCTTGCGGTTTTGATTTGCTCTGCTTGGGCGCGCCCTTGACGAATGCAAATTCGCGCCCTTCGAATGCCTTTTCGTCGCGCAGCTTAGACTTTGCTGTCGCGAGTCGTTTGTACGTCGCGTAGAAGTAATCATGCCGCTTAAAATTTTAAATTTTAATTTCCCTAGCTTTACGCAGTGCGCGAGGCGAAGGATGCTCCGCTTTTTTGAGCCGCATCTTGTGCTCATTTACTCGCGGATGTCGCACAACGGCTCGCCTTGCTTTGTATTTAAGCTGCGCTAGCTAAATTTTACTTTGCGCCGCAGTGTAGCAGCCTGCCGAAATTTTAGAATTTGTCCTCGTGCCGCCCGTTAAATTTGACTGATTTGCTAAGGTTAAAATTTAATAACCTAGCGTCAAATCAAACAAGTTTCACTTTATGTAAGCTACACCGCCACAAAAATCTAAATTTAACTTGTCGCCTTATAAAATAGGGCTTCATTTAGTTCGCTACAGAAGCCGCTTGCTTCGTAAAATCCAAACCGTTCGCTAAGCAAAACAGCCATTCTATATAAAAAGCCTATTTTCACCATTTTTGAACTACGCTTAGCCCTTATTGCCGAGCAGATCGCCCAATCCACCGAGTCCTCCTAGCATGGACGCTGCGGCACCTTTCTTTTCATTTTCGACCAGCTTTATCGCGTCGCCTATCGCCGAGATCAGCAGGATCTGCAAGCTCTCTTTGTCGTTAAAAAGGCTGTCGTCGATGCTTAGATCGAGCACCTCGCCCGCGCCGTTCAGTCTGATGGCGACCATGCCCGCGCCCGATTTTACGGTAAATTCTTTGCGCGCATTCTCCTCCTCGATCTGCTTGGCCTTGGCCTGCATCTGATCGAGCATCTGCCCCATTTTCGAAAAATCCATTCCTTCGAACATCAAAAATCCTTTAAATTTTGGCTATTTTAGCAAATTTAAGCTAAATTTAGCGTTTGACTTGGCGTTGCGAGTTTTGTTCTCAGATTTGATTTTGCGGCGGGCGCGTGCAGTCAAAAAGCGGCTTAAAATTTAGCTTGGCGGGTAAAATTTAAACAAGAGGCGCCATTAAAGCTTGGCGATGAAATTTATTTTAAAAGGAATAAAATGGGCGATTGGGGTTACAAAGCGTACGAAAACGACGAGGCGGCGGACTGGTTTGCTAGATTTTGGGAAAGCAAAAATTTCGACTTGCTGCAAAGCACGGCGGCGAATTTCGACCCGAAAAATGAAAACTACGATGAAATCAGGGCGGTCGCGTATATTTTGGAGCGTTTCGGTTCGCCGTATGCGTGTCCGTCGGATTTTTTAGATAAATTGCAACCGACTATCCGGAAAGTCGTTGCGATTTTGGAAAATATGATCGACCCACCAAGCGATGAATGGGCTTTTCTTGAAATTTGGGAAAACTCGCCGCAGATAATAGACGAAGTTAAGCGGCAAATCGCGGAGTTGAAAGAGCATTTGAAGTAGCTGGCTGAGCGGTAAATTTGGCCTTACCGTAGAAATTTTAGCAGAGACGCTAAAATTAAATCAGTTTTTTAAAGAGTGCATAAATTCGCGAGAAATTTCGCACAAAAATGGCCGAAATTCGAAATTTTATATCAATTTTTTAAGCGAAATATGGCCGAAATTTATGATTTTAAAGTCGTCAAATTTCATACTCGGAGCGATCCGAAATTTTAAAATTTTAAGCATACTCTCAAATTTTACGGTGGACGCGAGACGTAAAATTTAAAATTTCAAACCGCAGAAATTGACCGAGCCCTGCCGAAGCGGCGCATGCACGATAAGCGAGCGATTTAATTTCGCCCGCAAATATGAGCGGGCAAAGCGATCTCATTAAATTCGCGCCGCGGATTTTGGAATTTAGCTGCAAAATCCGCCGCCTACTCGTACGTCCGTCCCATTTCGAGCAGTTCGCCGAGCATCTCCCAGCCGCCGCGCACGGGCGCGTCCTCGCCCGCATGATCCATCAGACCGCGCGCTCCGCACTCTAGCAGCGAGAACGGATCGAAATTATACCAGCCATGCCCGCCTGACGATACGATGCCGAAAAACTTGTTATCGTCCGCAAAGCTGTCCGCTAGCGTGCATCCTGCTAAGCTCCGCTAGCTGAAATTTTATGACCTCCGCGGAATACGCAAGCCCGCCGTGCTTATCTGCGGCCTCGAATTTCAGGGGCTCATTGGTCTTTTGCCCAAAGGACTCGCCTCGCGCTGCTTTTACGGAGGCGCTACCGCTTACGGCAATATAATTTTGCTCTAGCGTCCTGCTCTCGTTGTTTTCGCGATCGCCGTTCGTAAATTTTGCCTCGCTTGGCGCGGTTTTTAAATTTGCGGATCTGCTTTCGTCAAATTTTATCTCAAAGCCCTCCGGTAGGCAGCGCATTATATCTGCTGCGGTTTTTGGCTCCTCCGCCGAACGAAACGTATCGCCGCCGCCCGCAGGATCATCTTTGCAGAAGTCTGCAAGCTCGGGCGCTCGCTCTATCTCAAGCCACGCTGCGCCAAGCTCCGCCTTCTCGCTCTCAAACGCCGCGCTTAGAATTTCAAGCATCAACTCTGCGCTAAAGGGCTCGCCGCCGCGCGCCTCAAGCAGCCTCAAAAGCGCGAGTAGATATGCGTCTAGCTCCTTGTTCGCAGCCCTGCTCGCTTCAAATTTTTCCACCATTTCGCAGACGGCGCCATAAAATTCTTCGTAGTTCAAATTTGCTCCTTTTTTGTGGACCGAAAAGCGGCTATAGCGGGCGGTTTGGAGTGAAATTTAGCGCAAATTGCGTCTCTTGGCGCGCGGCTCGGTAGCCGCGCCTGCGTAAAAGAGGTCAAAACTCCGCGCAAAGAGCTAGCGTCTGTAGCCGTAAATTTTTAAGTTTTGCTCGCCTAGCTCCATCTCAAATTTACCCAGGCGCTCTAAATAGCGCGCTATGGCATCAAGGTCCTGGCTTTTGTGCCCTGGCGATAGCAGCGCGCCGCGGCTTGCGAAGTCGTAGAATTTCGCAAATTCTATATATTCTATCTCGACGTAGAGGGTGGGCTTTTCGCTCGTCGTGAGGTGCTGCGAGATGTAGCTGTCGCGGATGCCTTGCGCGTAGTCTGCGGCGGGCAGGGCGAATCTGATCTCATTCACGCAGGAGCCAAAGATTTCATAGATCTCGCACTGTCTTGCGGGTGAGCCTTCGGCGCAGATAGCAGAAAAGAGCTTGCGCCATTTTGCATCGCTCATAAAGCCGAAGCGAAACTAGGCTATTTTACCCAGCCGCGCTTTGTATTTTTCGTAGTGCTGCGGCGAGGCGAAAAGCTCCTCAAGGCGCGGTGCCATGCTATTTTACAATCTCGTTTTGCGCGTTTACCTGCACGATTTTTGGTTCAAAATCTCTCGCTTTTTTGGCGCTCATCTGAGCGTAGGCTACGATGATGACGACATCGCCGACGCAGACTTTGCGCGCAGCGGCTCCGTTTAGGCAGATCTCGCCCTTTTTATCGCCGCGGATCACGTAGGTAGCGAAGCGCTCGCCGTTATTGGCGTTTAGGATATCGACTTTTTGGTACTCGCAAAGCCCCGCAGCCTCGATGAGCTCGGGTCCGATCGTGATAGAGCCTACGTAGTTGAGGTTGGCGTCCGTCACGCGCGCGCGGTGGATTTTGCTTGATAAAATTTCGATTTTCATCGGTTGTCCTTTAAATTTAGTCTAAATTTGATCCGCCTCGCGCCGCGACGAGCTCGCTTACGATCTGCTTGTCGCTGAAGGGGTGCTTCACGCCCTTGATCTCCTGGTAGGTCTCGTCGCCTTTGCCCAAAATAGCGATCATCTCGCCGTTTTTGGCAAGATCTAGCGCGCGCGCGATCGCCTCTTTGCGATCCGCGATCTTTAAAATTTTATCTTTTCGGCGCATTCCGGCGCAAATTTGCTCGATGATCTCGTTCGGATCCTCACTGCGCGGGTTATCGCTCGTAACGATACAAATTTTAGCAAAGTGCTCCGCGATGGCGCCCATTTTCGGACGCTTGCCGTGGTCGCGATCTCCTCCTGCGCCGAAAACCGCGATGATCTCGCCGCTTGCGCGTAGCGCGTTTAGCACCTTTTCGATGCCGTCTGGGGTATGAGCGAAATCGACGATTACAAGCGGATTTTTATTTACGATCTGCACGCGACCCTCGACGCCGCCGAAGTTTGCCAGGGCTTTTGCGATCTTTTCGTTCGGCAGCTTGGTTAGAATTTTAACCGCCGCAAACGCCGCGGTAAGGTTGTAGAGATTAAACTCGCCGATGAGATCGCTTTGCAGCTGCGCATTATCGCCGTTTGGAGTACGCACGAGCGCGTCGATACCGCCCTTTAGCCCGTATCCGCTCACGCTGAAGCTTGCGGGGTTTTTGATGCCGTAGGTAAGGGCGTTTGCGGGGTTAAATTTAATATGTCCGTCGTCGGCGTTTATGAGTTTTGGCGCGTCGTCGGCGAAAAACGAGCTCTTGACCGCGGCGTATTCTTGCATGCTGCCGTGATAATCGAGATGATCTTGACTTAAATTCGTAAAAATTTTAAGCGCAAAATTTAGCCCTTCTATGCGGTTCTGCGCTATCGCATGCGAGCTAACTTCCATAACGAAGTACTCGCAGCTCTGCTTGCCAGCTTCGTAAAGATAGCTCATCGTCTTAAAAACTGAGCTCGTCGTAAGTCCCTTTTCGTCGATCCTTCGCTCATTTATAAAGGCGCCGCGCGTGCCGCTTAGACCGCAGCTAAAGCCCAGATCCAGCAGCGTCGAGTAGATCGCCGCCGCGGTCGTCGTTTTGCCGTTCGTACCGGTGATGCCTACGATTTTGATGCGCGGATTAATATTTAAAAGTTCCTTTGCTTGCGCGATAGAGATAATCTGCGCACCTTTTTGCGCCGCTTCGGCTTGGAATTTAGCGTTCGCGCTCGTGCGCATAAAAAAGCAGCCCGCCTCGCACTCGGCGGAGTTATCGGTGATAAAGTTATTTTCGAGTCGTATTTTCATAATTTTTGATTTTTTGCATCAGCGCTTCAAAGCGCTCATCGCCTGCATACGCGGCAGCCGAGCTCTCGACGTAATTAAGCCCCATTTCGTAGTAGCCGTTTTCTATCAAATTTTCTAAAAATTCTATCATCTCGGTTTTGTCCGAAATGGCGATTTTGGAGGAAAAAATGATCGATTCGAAGGCGTCTTTAAAGCCTCTTTGGCCTACCGCTCGCATAAAATCGGCATAGGCGATGACTGCAATCTCATCCTCGGCACCGGGTTCGGAAGCCGCTTCGTTCGCGATCTTTTCGTTAATGGAGTTTAAAATTTTAAAAAGCTCCGCGGTTTGAGTTTTTGGGCTGAGGTTGTAAAAATCAAAGAGCATAAGCGCCTCTTCGCGGTCTGCCAGCGCAGTCTGGCAAAGCTCAAGCAAAAATAGAATTTCCTCCTCGCCGCTTTTTTCGTATGCGAGTGAAAAATACAGCTTCGCAAGCTCGAATTCTCCGCGCGAAAAGGCCTTTAGCCCCAGTTTTTTATAGTTCAAACTCTTCGCCTTCGGGGATGTTTACGACGCTAAGCTCGGGGTGAATATCCATGCGAAGCTGGCGCTCGACGCCGTATTTTAGGGTCTGCGCACTTGCAGCGCAGCCGTGGCAATGCCCGGTAAGGCGGACATAGACGACGCCGTTTTTTATGCCTAAAAGCTTCATATCGCCGCCGTCGTTTTGCAGCATCGGTCGGATTAGCTCCAAGCTATCCTGTACCGGGGCTAGAAGCTCTTCGTCTGTAAATGGTATCATTAAAATTCCTTATTTTAGTTTTGGCGCATTATATCCAAAAGCGATAAAAAAAGGCTTATCGGGGATGAAATTTAATCTGAAATTTTGCGCGAGGGCGCGGATTTTGCGTAATGGCTCGCAAAGAATTTTATACGGCGCGAACGGCTAGCTGCGATTTTAAAATTTTATGATTCGACAGGGACGAAACTTACAAATCATCGAGCTTGCGTATATTTAAATTTAGACTATTTGTGCCATAAATTTGGGATGAAATTTCAGCCAGACCGAGGGCTAAATTTGAAAAGGAATTTTGCTTGAGTGGTAGGTAAAATTTAAAGCGGAACTCTCTAAATTTAATTTATACAAGCGCCGATACGATTAAATTTTTTAGAAAAACAATCCTGCTTTTAATTGCAAATTTGCGATTACGAAAGCCTGCGCGGTAAATATTATTTTGAAGCTCGCAGATGAAATTTACGCTACGTTTTATATCGATCGCGGCTGTGAAATTTTAGCGCAGGCGCGTGCAATCACGGCAAAATTTCTATCGGCGTGCCGATTTTTACGTGTTCGAAAAGCTCGTCCATATCGTCGTTGACGAGCGCTATGCAGCCCTCCGTCCAGTCGCCGAACGCCGCTATACTCTGCCCTAGGTAGCTAAATTTATTCGGTAGCCCGTGGATTTTGATATCGCCGCCTGCGCTCTTGCCGAGGGATTTTGCGTGCGCTACGTCGGCTTTGTTCGGATAGGAGATGCCTAAATTTAGATGATACGCCGAGTTTGGATTTTTGCCGTTTATGGTGTAGTTGCCCTCCGGGGTTTTGCCGTCGCCTTGAACCTCTTTATGTCCTTCAGGCTCGCGTCCGAGGGCGATTTTGTAGCTTTTCGCGATGCCTTTTGAGGTCAAAATTTCAAGAATTCGTTTGGATTTATAGACGCGAATTTTAGAGATTTGCTCGCCGTCCAATGCCTGCTTTAGCGGAATTTCGGAGTTGATCGTTTCGATATTTTTATAGCTAAGATAATTGTCCAATGCCCATGCCAAGCCCGCAGCGATGATAATAAGCGGGAGTAAAATTTTAAATTTCATAGAAGAAATTTCGGGAGTTATCCCGAAATTTTATTTGCTGATTAGCTCGATATAAGCCATCTCTGCGGCATCGCCCTTGCGAAGGCGGGTTTTGATGATGCGAGTGTAGCCGCCGTTTACGCCTGCGTATTTTGGAGCGATCTCGGTGACTAGCTTATTTGTCGCAGCCTTATCTTGAAGCGCCGCGAAAACAAATCTATGCGCCTCGCTGTCGCCCTTGCGCGCGCGAGTGATCAGCTTCTCGGCGTAGCTTCTTAGCTCTTTTGCCTTAGGAAGCGTAGTCTCGATCTTGCCGCTAGTAACTAAAGCGATGGTTAAATTTTTAAGCAGGGCGGCACGGTGAGACGAAGTGCGCCCTAGCTTCCTATATCCGTGATTATGTCTCATTTATTGTCCTTCATTCTTTTGTCTTTGAGCCTTCAGCTCATCGAGCTTACGTTTTAGCTGCTCTTTTTTCTCGCCGAGCTCTTGGTTGCCGATAGGATAACCGATCTCCTCCATAACGGCCTTGATCTCCTCGAGCGATTTTTTACCTAAATTTTTAAGGTCTTTAAGCTCGCTCTCCTCCATAATCGCTAGCTCGCCGATAAATCTAATATCCGCGCGATCCAGGCAGTTGAAGCT
>ERZ772807.2047-NODE-2047-length-10760-cov-4.043157_pt1 | contig 10760 bp, 15 predicted proteins | sample MGYA00511472_ERZ772807 | MGnify/ENA primary metagenome ERZ772807 (study PRJEB29015, sample SAMEA2737947) | human oral metagenome | biome: human oral; feature: human-associated habitat; material: dental | place: China | collected 2039 ...
GAAAGACGTCGGCGGTAGGACGCCTTGAGGTGCTTCAGGAGCGGCATCGTCCGGTCCTCCTTCTCCCCGGGGAGGCGGAAGACGAAGCGGTTCTCAGCCTTCTCGGCCTTGGCACCGGGCACAAGGAAGGCTCCTGCTGCTGGCTTACTCATTGGGTTATCCTCTCGGTTGGGTTGCGGGGTGTCAGTTCTTCACCCAGAACTCGCGGTAGAAACAGCCGTCTACCTGGAACAGGTCAAGCTTAAGGGTGTTGGACATGATGTCCTTGCCGTTCATCTCGACATCACCGTCAATGACGGCCTGAGCGTCATCGTAGACGATGGTGCCCTTGGCGACGTCGGTGTTAACGACAACCACGATGCCGCGGTGCGGGGGAATCTCATTGAGCTTGCCCTTGATGGTGATGTTCTTGCCGTTCTTCTCGACGTTGGCGTCGCCGTAGACGAGCTTGTGGCCGGTGACGTTCAGGTACTCAGCCACGGGGATCTCGACCGACGCCTCAGCGCCCTCGCGCGTAGACAGAATGACGTCTCCGCCCCAGGCCTTCACCTTAGAGGTGGAGTTGGAGATGGAGCGCTTCGGGCCCGCGTCGGTGAGGTAGCCAATTGCCTCGAGCGTGACACCAGCGGGGGCGTTCGCGAGGTCGACGTGGGCTGTGATTTTCTTGGCATCCTCGGTGGTGCACACGAACACACCACCGATGACAGACATCGGCTTCGGGGCAATGACGTTCGAGGCGTCGCTCTTGCCGTTGACGGGCATTCAGTCCTCCTTGTTGTGCGGGGTCCCCGCACCTCGGGCGGGCTTGTTCCTAGTCTACGTCGACGCGCTCAGACTCCGTGGTGACCTCACACTGCACTGAGTACCGATGCAAGTGCGGGTAGTCGGGGTGCGGGTTGTCATAGGGTCCGCTCTGCACGCGCCCCGAGTGCCACTCCTGACGATCGAGCGTGACGACGGCGGAGGCAGTCGCCGCGAGGCGCTGCGCCGCGGGGCCGTCGGACGCGTAGCAGTGCATCAGCACCACAGACACCGAGGACACCTGGCTCTGGGGGTAGCCGCCCGCCGCGTACACGTGGATCGTGTTCCTAGCCCCCGGATCCTTAGCCAGGATGGAGGATACCGAGACCGGGGCGCCCAGGATCTTGGGGCACTCTGTGCGGAGCGCGGCGATGAGGGACGGCAGCACGTCCTTGGGGATGATCAACTGTGGCATGGTTAGCCCCCGAGTACCGCTCGGGTGAGCACGTCGTCCCGAGCCTGGGCCCAGCGCCCCTTGAAGGTGGCGGTCCTAACGATGCCTCGGGCACGGGTAGCGTTGGGCTTCGACTCGTACTCAAAGGGCTCCTCTGAGGCGTCTGGGTGCCCGCCTCGCACGGAGTTTCCCTCGCTCTGCTCTGCCATCGCGCACGCGCTTGCTGCGAACCCCTCGCCCAGGGCGTCTATCTCAGACTGGTACGACTTTCGCAGCTCATTAAACCCGTCGTAGTGGAACTCGATCTTGGCGGATCCCATCATCCCTCCCAGCGTCGTAGGTTTAGCACCGCAGCATCGGGTGTAAGCCCCGCCCCGGTCATGATTTTGACGGGCCCCACGAGGCGGTACGCCTGTCCGCGCCACTCAATGCGCGCGTGCTTCGAGACTGCAGCTGCTGCTGCTGCGTCTACGTACGCGACCTGATCCCAGGACTCCCCCTCCCGGTGGGAGTTGTCCTCGCCTGTGGGGCCCGCCTGGACGTCGACGCCCGTGATGGGGCGAGCCGCCCCCGCCGGGTACTCCCTCCTCGGGGCGCCGTGGGCGTCCTCTGTCTCCACCGGCTCGGTAACAGTAAGGGTCTCGGCGCCGAACAGCGTCGACCACACGCTCATAGGACGCCCTGCCCATCGAGCCGGTGGCGCTCAACGGCTTCGGTCCACCGTTGCGTGGTTCCTACCGTGGACGCCGTGCCGAAGGTGATGGACCGGACGCCCTGGCTGATCTGCTGGACGCCGGGGGTGGCTAGCGTGGCGTAGATACTCGCCGCCTGCTCGGCCACCGCGTCCGCGACGTCGTCAGGGACCTCATCGCTGCCGGCGGTGTACGTTACCTCGATGGTGCCCAGTTCGGTGCCCCAGCCCCCGTGGCGGCGCAGCGCCCCGGTGCGCGGGGAGTAGGTCAAGTGCTCCAACTGGATCCCATTCAGCTTCACGCTGATCTGGGACACGCCCTTGACGGGGAGCAGCAGCGTCTCCCCCGCCGGCGGGTCGAGGATCAGAGTCTTGGTCTCCTTGGTGACGTTATGGCCGACGGCAGAGCGGAAACGCGCGCTAGCGCGGTCGACGGCGTAGATCAGGTTGGGGTCCTGTTCAGACTTGCCGAGCGATCGCGCTAGTGCGGCGATGGAGCAGAGGTATGTGGCCATGTGCTCAGTCTACGAGCACCCCCACGCCCTCAGCATCGAGGATTCGTGCCAGCACCTCGGCCTGGGTGCCAGAAATGCTGAGGCCGCTGTAGTCCCCGTAAATGGTCGCGATGGGCTTGGCGGTTCCGGAGACCGGGGGGATGAAGACTGTCAGAGTGTTGGCGGCGGAGCAAAAGGACGCGTACCCGCAGCGCATGAGCGCCTCGCGGGCATCTACGAGCCGGTTGCACACGTCCTCCGTCTGCATGCGCAGACCCGCGTAGGGGATGACATCCCTGGGGTCCTGGCCTCGGCGCACCGGGAACGACGCCTCCCCGATGACCTCGATTCCTTGGCGGGCAACTCTGGTGACTACTGTGGCGATTGACCCATCGCTGAGCGTGACGTAGCGGGTGGTCTGCATGGATGTCCCTCCTTAGGAGAACGACGGGGCTTCAGCGGCCGGGCCGATGATGGCCTCCTTGGGGCTGGAGACCCCCGGGCGGGCGGGCGTGTCGGTCACGGAGTACCCATCCTGCCGGATCAGCAGCCCACTGTCGGCCTGGGTCTGCCCCACTCGGTAGAGGTACAGGCTCGCGAGGACGGAAGACAGGATGAGGGACGCGATCGCGACCCACGTGGCGACTGACTGGATTCGGTTCATGGCCTTGGCCCCTCTCGGTAGTTGGTATGACGCCACACTAAGGGAGCGAGTGTTCTGTTGTCAAGTGTGGTGCAAAGCACGAGGCCCCCGGGATCGCTATCTGGATCAAACCGGGGGCCTCGGCGTTGAGCTGCGTCAGGCGATGGTCGCGACGCAGACGTCCTTGCGGCGGCGGAAGACTCCGAGGAACCGGGCCTTACCGCGCAGCAGTGCGAGACCGCGCAGCGGGTAGTCGCTGTGCTGGTTGAAGACCTGAGCGACGTACTGCTCACGCCAGTACAGCTCGTAGGCCTTCAGGTCGCCGACGAGGGCGGTTCCCTTGGTGACCGCGGTGGAGGCCACGATCGGGCGGCGCCACACGGAGTCGTTGCCGGAGCCGAACGGGCCAGCGCCAAGGTAGCGGTCGTTCTTGTCGGTGAGCAGGTCGAGCGCCTCAAGGTCCTCGGGGTTCACCACGATGGTCGCGTTCTGGGCGGAGTTGCCCAGAGAGGTGAGGGCCTTGCGGATCGTGGCCGGGATGTCGACCTTGGAGCCTGCGACGACCTTGGCCTGAGTGCGAACACCGGGGGCGCCGATGATGCCGCGGGGGCGGTCGGCGGTGCCGGTGCCGGAGACGACCTCCGTCTCGACCTTCTGCATGGTCATGGCGAGGACAACCTCGCCCACCAGGGTCTCCATGAGGGAGTCGTCCGCCATCTCGTCGTCGGTCACGGGGAGCGCCTCACCGACGGTGGATGTGGTGGCCGTGTCTGCGCGGGTCGCGACGGTCGCCAGCGGGAACACGCCATCCGCGGGGGTGGTGCCTGTGTCGTTCTTGGACTCGGACACGATGGCCGGGCCGGGGGTGATGGCGGTGAGAGCGCGGTACGGAATGACCGCGGCGCTCGTGGTGGAGGTGGTGATCGCGGCCAGCAGCGGGCCGTACTGGGCGCGGACCTCGTCGTCGATCGGGGAGCCGAGGTGGAAGGCGCTGCCTCCGGTGGTGGCCGTACCGCGGTCGAGAGCCGCGGCCTTGCCGACCATGTCGGGGACAAGGCCGCGCACCAGCAGATCGACGGAGTCGGTGGCGCTGGAGAAGCCCATGGGGTGCGACTTCTTGAACGCCTGCCACTCGGGGGAGCTGATGAAGCGCTTGCCGATGGTGAGGCCAGAGGCGTCAACCACCGAGTCCACAGCTCGGGCAGCCTTGGGGGCGCGCTCAGCAATAGCGGCCAGCTTGTCAGCGGCGGCCTTGCGGGCGGCCGCCTGGGCGTCCATCTTGGCGACGGAGTCGACGATCTCGTCAACTCGGGCGAGGTCGGCCTCGGTCAGCTCGCTCTTGGCGCGCAGCTCGCCAGCCTCCTGAAGCAGCTCATCGCGAGTGCTCATATGGTGCGTTCCTTTCGGTGGTCAGAGGCCCAGTAGGGCCAGCCGGGCACGGGCGGTCCGCTGCGCGGCGTCGTCAGTCCTAGGCTCGTCCTGGGACTTCAGCTTGGCGAGAGGGTTCGCACCGCGCAGACACGGCCCGGCCTCCCACAGGTCCAGTTTAGTGAGGTGGCGGATTTCGCCCTCCTCGTCCTTCTCCACGGTGTAATCCTCGACGACTGCCGAGTACGAGAAGTCCGTGATGGCACCTGCCTCGAGGAGCTCGGCGACGGAACGACCAATCTCGGTGTCGAGCGCCTTCCACTCCAGAAGCAGGCCCTCATCAGTCTCCTCGGCCTTAGTCGAGTAGCCCACGATGTCGGAGGTGCCATACCCGTGGCTCCACATAATCGGGACGGTGGGGCGTGCGGCCAGCGACTCGGTGAATGCGCCCTTGTCAGTCACCTCGCCGTCGGAGTCCACGTTCCCGAAGACTGCGACGAGGGCTGTGAAGGTGCCTGGTCCCGACTTGCGCTTCGGCTTCTCGTCCTCGGGCTTCTCGTCCTCGGGCTTCTCGTCCTCGGGCTTCTCGTCCTCTCGACGTCGGCCGGCCGCGGCTTTGCTTGTACCCACGGTGATACAGGCGCGGGCGTGCTTCTGAACGGTTCGCTTCATGGTCTAATCCTACGGTCACCACACGTACGCGATGTCGCAGTTGCAGCCCACGATGTCGTCGGCGTCCCCGCCGCCCCAGTCATGGGGCCAGCGCATGCCGTTAGAGAACGTGTCGTCCATGTCCACCGTCTCGCCGTCCATCGCGGCGTGGTCCGCGCGTGGGTGGCTCGATCCGTTGTGCACCCACATCTTCCGGATGGCACCGGAGCGCCGGGCCCCCTCCTGGGACCCAAAGCCCGTTGCATCCTTCGTTGACGCGTCTGCCCACAGCCCCAGGCGGTCCTCGGAGAGGATGTCCTCAATGGTCTCGCGAGCCCTGTCCTGCGCCGCGTCGTCGGAGGCCGCGGCACCAAGGAGGCGCATCGCGGCGTCAACCGCGGCGCCGGCTTTGCCTTCTGCCATCTGCCGGATGTAGTTGCGAACCGCGCCGCGCCCGATGGTCTCGGATCCGGTGCCGGACCGGAGGATCACCAGATTGGCTGCATCCACAGCCTGCTCGGCCAGGAACGGCTCAATGCGATCAGCAAGTGCATCTACCGCAGACTCGCTCAACCCCTCGCGCTGAAGCTCATCGATGTAGGCCCGGCGCATCCGCTCCAGAATCGAAGGTGACGGTCTTGAAGTCACGGCCTTCAAGACCATTCGGGCTTTTGGGTCGAGGGCCTTCTCCCCCTCGTCGTTGGTAGCAGCCTCGTCCTGCTGGCGATGGTCGAGCTGGTTCGTGTCCGCGCCGCCGAGGTTCTGCGATCCGGAGTCCGTGGGACTGGCCTGCCCGCCCTGGATGACGTTCAGTGGGACGATGAGCTCCTCCGTACCCTCCAAGTACGGCAGGTCCAGCCGCTCTCGCGCCTCGGCCCGGGTCATCACGGGGCCGCCGGTTGCGGACTGGAGTGCCTGGACGCGCTCGAGCAGCGTGCCGTCCTGCGCCTCGGTGCGGTCAAGCACGCCGTAGACGGACTCATCGCCCCCGGCAAGGGCCGGTACGATCTCAGCGTTCAGTGCGTCCTCAATGCGGCCGATAAGCGGGCCCAGGACGCGGGTGTACAAGTCGCGGCGCAGGGCTGCGTACCCGCCGTAATTGGCCTCCCGCATGCCCAGCAGCTCCGGTGGGACGCCGAAGTACCCGGCCACCTCGATGTCGGTAAGGGTGCGGACGCTCGACGCGCTGGAGAGGTCGGGCTGAACCTGCGGGGCGTCCTCCAGCCTCATGCCGTCCTCCATCACCGGGATGGACCCGCCCGATGCTGGGGACTTGAAGTCCGCCATGGCCTGGAGGAAGCGCTCCCGCTTCTCGTCCGACCAGCGCGGGGCCTCCTTGGGGCGAATCACCTGGGCGGCCACGTGTGGAACGTCGGTCCACATGCGGCGCCGCCACCCCTCGGCCTCGCTTAGCTCTGATAGCAGGGAGCGCAACGTGCGAATCGGGGCGACGACCCCAGACCCGTCCGGGTCCCACCCGTGCATGAGCGCCACGGGGAGGCTAGACAGGGCCACGGTCTCCCCGCCGGCGACCGTGGCAACGTCGTTCACCCGGCCAAAGACGTCGGTGCTGAGCATGAGCAGAGGAGCCGGTACGCGGACGATCTCCTCGTCGACCAGCACCGCGCAGGCCGAGCCGTACAGCAGCCAGTCAAGCGCGAGACCTGACACTAGGTCCGCAGAAGTTGTGAACCGTGTGGGCCTGCGCACAAGAACCTCAGCTGGAGAGTCGTAAAGCCGCTCCCGGCCGCCGTCCTCGGCACGGTAGACGCGCCACGGCAGCGCCGCGACCGTGGACGCCATGAACGACACGACCTTGCGCACGCTCGGCTGGCTCTCCCACACGCTGCGGATGCTCATCCCAGTAGTGGCCCCCGCCGTCGCAGAGCGCCCCCGCACGCTTCGGAGCGTGATCGGGGGGTCAGCCACGGTCAGGCGAGCAAGCGCCCCGCCTCTCGCCGTCAACGCCATCAGTCATCCTCCTCTTCTGGCGCGATAGCGATAGCCAGCACGCTTCTCCAGGGCACCCACATGGTCAGCGCCTCCCCATCCAGTTCAGCCTCCAGCCGAAGCACGCGCTTAACGCGCCACAAAATGAGACTTATCGGTCGGATTCTGACTAACAGCTGCGTGTCATCAGTCAGCGCTACGGTCATGCGGGTTGGTGTCATGAATCAATCCTACCGGCGCTCACACCAGGAAGCCAGCGCCGTACTCATCGCTAGCCTCCTGTGCCTCTCTCTCAGCGTCGAAGATCATCGCCTGGCTCATCGCAGTCACCAGCGCGGCCACAAGGTCGATCTTCTCGCCGGACTTCGCCTTGTCGGGCTTCACGTTGCCCGCGGGGTCCCTAGCAACGGCGAGATTGTCGATACACCAATCAGCGATTGGGTTGTCGTGACCGAGGTCCCGCATGTAGACCAGCGACTTCGTCCGCTTCAGTGGAGCGCTCATCGAGGCATAACCCTGCCGGACCTTGACCATGGGCAGCCCCTGTTCATAGAGCGACGTAGAGAGCTGCGTCGCTGACCAAGGGTCGAAACCGATCGCCTCGACCTGCATCTCGCGGTCGTCCTCCTCGATGCGGCGCCGCACAACGTCGTAGTCCAGGACGTCGCCGGGCGTGAGCTCGAGAAGGCCCTGCTCCACCCACCGCGACGCGGCGCCAAGCGTGCGCTTGTCGAGCGCTCGGAGGTTCTCCTCCGGCGTCCACGTGCGCCACACGGCCGACCACAGTGGCGTCCCCTTCGGGTCGCCGGGCTGTCTCGGCGTGAGCCAGCACAGCGCGGCGAGGTCCGAGACGCTGGCGAGGTCCAGGCCGCCTACAACTGGTCGCCCAGATAGGTCTTGAAGCGTCCTGAACGGCGTAGGAGCGCTCCTGTCCCACTTGGGCAGGTCGATGTACCGGGCCGACTGCTTCAGGCGGCGGTTGAGCCGCAGGCGCTCGAAGGCCGCCCGCTCCTCGGGGCCGGTCTTGGCCTCCTCGGCCGCAGCTCGCATTGACTCGCGCGTCGGGGAGACGCCGTAGCCGGGGTTGGCCCGCTTCCACGTCTCCTCATCGAACGGGTCCGCACCCCTCGGTGCGGCGAAGATGACGACGTATCGCCGAGACGGTTTCGCCCGGCAGTCGCTCTCCGCCCTCGATCTGCGGACGGCGTACGGCGTCATGGTTCCGCCGGCGTCCGCCGTCGTGATGACGAAGCCGAGCGGCTGCCGGCGGGCGCCAGTGCCGGTCTCCAGCGACTGGATCAAGTCGAGGTCCTTGTGTACGTGCATCTCATCGGCAAGGTACCCGTGTGGGTTAGTCCCCTGGAGAGTGTCACCGACGCTGGCGACGGGCTTGATGATTGCCCCGTCAGCAGCTCGGACGATCTTCGACTTCCAGGCGCGCACGCCGGCGTCCGCCATCTGTGGAGACGCACCGACCGCGAGTGCGATCGGGTCGTATGCAAGCCGGGCCTGGTCCTTCGAGCCGGCAGCGAGGAGCACCTGCGCACCGCTCTCGCCATCCGCGAAGGCCAGATAGACCATGATGGCGGCGCTCAGGGTGGTCTTCCCGTTCTTGCGGGGGACCTCGACCCAGGCGTCTCGGTACCAACGCACCGTCTGGCCGTCGGCGTCCTCGATCACCCACCCGAAGATCGGGGCCAGGACGTACGCCACCTGCCACGGGGATGGCTCCAGCGGCCTGCCGGCCCACTCGCCCTGCGTGTGCCGTAGCGCCCGCAGGGCGGCGATCACGCGGTCAACGCGCGCAGGGTCGAAGCGGGCACACTGCTCCTCGCCGGGCTCAGGCGTGCGCCACAGCGGCTTCGACCACTCAGGGACCTCGTAGCCGCGGCTCTCGCAGTACCATCGGACCTCAGGTGACAGCCCGTGGGCGCGCGCGCGGTCTGAAGTTGTAACAGCTGGCACGTGATCAGGTTAGCTATGCGGGTGCCTCGCGAGGTCAGCCATCCTGCTGGCCCTCGTCCTGAAGGCGAGCGATCGTCCCCTTCAGGGACGCCACCTGCTCCTCGAGGAAGCGGACGTGGTTGATCAGTGCGTAGGCGCCCCTGATCGTCTCGTCGAAGTAGCCCGCGTGGAGGTACTCCTCCAGCTTGGTGGCGATCCTGTGGGGCTCGCTGCCCGGGGCGCGGTTGTCGATTTGGGATTCCATGGGTACTCCTCGTGGTGGGTTGGTTGGGTCTGATTCCGGTCAAACGGCGAACGGGTTGCCGGCCTTCGCCTTCGCAGACTCCGGAGCGTCCATCGCTGCACGGGCCACGAAGGTCAGGCCCATCGTCTTGCACAGCCCCTCGATGACGCGGGCGTGCGTCGAGGCGATGGAGAACGCCGGGTTGGCGACCGGCGTGCCCTTCTCGCTGTAGAGGATCACGCCCTCCGAGCGGGCGATGCCGACCGCGATGGTGTAGAGCTCGAGCTCTTGGACCAGGAGTGCCACCATCGTGGTGTCCGCGGCGGCCAGGAGGCCGCTCGCGTGGAGCGAGCCCGTGATCTCGTCCCACAGGGGGTGCAGATCCTCCCTCAGCGTCGAGGGGGGTGCGAGCCGAGCGGCGTCCCGAGGTAGAGCAGCCGCGGTGTGCATCGTGGCCTTCTCCGGGACGGAGTTGTCCACGAGGCGGAGCCCGCGGGGCAGGCGGGCGTCGCTCACGCTCTGTCCGGCCTTGCGGCCCATCGGCATCTCCTTTGGGTGAATCGGTTGGTAAGTTTGTGTGCCCCCGATTTGTGAGCGGGGGCGGCTCGTCCGGGGGCGGTCAGCCCCTGGCCCGTACCGCTCGGCGCTGCCCCTTGGGTTCATGCTTCGAGGTTCGTCGTGGGTCTGCGCCCGGCGGCGGCACCAGCCTAGCACGCCCTGCGCCCGCGCGCAAGAGTCGCCGAATGCCAGATTTTTTCCTCAGAATGACGGGCGCGCCGCATTCTGAGGAAAAATTTTTTTTGCGGAACGCCCCCTCCCGGTTTTGTGGCGGCGCCTCGGAGCTCACTCGAGTTTCCACTCTCGATTCATCATCGAATTGAATTAACTCGTTTCGGGCCGCCGTGCGCGTGTCGCTTTTAGCTTTTTTTAGTTGACCCAAGTCGCGTCACGCGGAACACGCGGCTTGCGCTTAACCGATTTGCCTCTCGCCTTACGAAGCCGAGTGCTCTTCGCTTTTCGGTTCGCTGCTGCAATTGCCGTCTTGCGCTCGTGGTGCTCGTGGCAAAGAGCCTGAACATTTCCTTCATCGAGGAATGCGCCCCCGTCGGCCATCTCCACGATGTGGTCCACCTCAGTGCTTGGTGCGGTGCAGCCTGCCCACTGGCAGGAGGGGTACTCCCGGAGGGTCCGGGTACGCAGGGAGGACCAGGGGGCCCGGTCGGAGGGGTGGTCCTGGAGCCACCGGGTGTGCGCCGAGGGGGCCCGGTTTGTGTGGGCGGGGCACCGCGATGACCCGGAGGGGGTCAGGCGAGAGCACCCCGGCTGGGTGCATCTCGTGGGCGGCATGGTCGGCGTCATGGCTCCAGCGTACGCGACATGGGTGCAGACGCGCAACTGTGAGCCGGGCCACTCGCAGCGGCACCCCGATGGTGGGCGGGAGCCAGTGTCGAACGGGAGTGGCCCAGGTCACAACTACCTCGCGGGCGCACGCGTATATTTCTCTACCCTTTTTTTTTACCTTATCTTTACTCTCTCTCTCTCTCTCTATAAGAAAGAAGGTAGTAGTTAGTAGTAGGGGG
>ERZ772807.2049-NODE-2049-length-10754-cov-13.041406_pt1 | contig 10754 bp, 9 predicted proteins | sample MGYA00511472_ERZ772807 | MGnify/ENA primary metagenome ERZ772807 (study PRJEB29015, sample SAMEA2737947) | human oral metagenome | biome: human oral; feature: human-associated habitat; material: dental | place: China | collected 2039 ...
CAATGGTACGGGCAATCCAGTCAGGCTGATAGCTGAGTAAATCAGCTTCTTCTCCAAATCCCCAAGTAACAGCAAACTTTTTAATGCCAGTTTCTTGGGCTCCAATCATATCAAACTTGGTATCCCCAATGATGAGGACTTGGTCTGCAGGGAGTTGATGCGTTTGCAAGGCGTAACGGATGACATCCGCTTTATGTGGCGTTTCAGGACTAGAGCCGTAAATGCCATCAAAGAAATGATGGATTCCCAGATTTTTAGTCATATCATGAGCAGTAGGAGTATTCTTTGTTGTAGTGATGTAGAGAGGGTAGTTTTGCGAAAGCTCTTGAAGCAATTCTGTTATTCGGGGGAAGAGTTGGGCTTCGTGGATTCCTTTTTCCTTGTAGTAAGAGCGGTATATCTGCACAGCTTCTGAGATTTGTTCCTTGGGAAGGCATGTTGCAAAACTACTTTCAAGTGGTGGCCCCATGAAACCACGAATGGTTTTGGCATCAGGGCTTGGAACTCCTAGCTCTTTAAAGGTATGGGTAAAGGCATTGTGGATCCCGATGGAACTGTCAACCAGGGTTCCGTCCAGATCAAAAAAGATTGCTGAGATAGAGGGCATAGTTTCTCCTAATAGATATAGATAAGCTTATTCTCCGAAGATTTCTTTTTGTAGGCGACGACCAGTAGGTGTGGCGGCGAGTCCACCCTCGGCCGTTTCACGAAAGGCAGTTGGGAGGCTCGATCCGACTTGGTACATGGCATCGATGACTTCGTCAACAGGGATCTTAGACTCGATACCTGCCAAAGCCATATCAGCCGCGATAAAGGCAAAGCTGGCTCCCATGGCATTGCGTTTGACACAGGGAACTTCAACCAAACCAGCGACGGGATCGCAGATAAGGCCTAGCATATTTTTAATGACAAAGGCAATGGCTTGGCTAGCCTGATAGGGGCTTCCACCTGCAGCCAAGGTCAAGGCTGCGGCACTCATGGCAGAGGCAGAGCCAACTTCGGCCTGACAGCCACCTTCAGCACCTGAGATAGAGGCATTGTTTGCGATAACTAATCCAAAGGCACCCGCAGCAAATAGGAAATCCAGCTGTTCTTCGTGGCTAAGGTCTAGTTTTTGGATAGCAGCAGTGAGAACGGCTGGCAAACAACCAGCACTTCCTGCGGTTGGGGTGGCGCAGACCAATCCCATCTTCGCATTGTGTTCATTGACCGCGATGGCATTACGGGCTGCTGATAGGATGGTAAAGTCAGATAAGGCCTTGCCACTTTTGAGATGGCGGTCTAGTTTGGCCGCGTCTCCACCCGTTAGGCCACTACGGGATTTGTTTTCACTGAGACCGAGCTCGACAGAGGCTTTCATGACTTCTAGATTGCGTTCCATGAGAAGGAGAACTTCAGGCCGTTCTCGACCGGTTAATTGATATTCGGTCGCAATCATGAGTTCTGCGACATTTCCTTGGAAGTCTAGATCTGCTTGCTCAACCAATTCTTTGATAGAATAAAACATGTTTCCTCCTACTTAAAGAAATTGACATTGTGGAGATGAGGGATTTTTCGGATTTCTTCAATCGCCTCTTCGCAACTTCGACTATCGACTTCGATAATCATGATGGCTTTTTCTCCAGCTTTTTCTCGAGTCACATTCATCTGAGCGATGTTGATATCGAAACGAGAGAGGGCTTCAGTAACATGGGCAATCATACCTGGAACATCCTGATGCACGATGATAATGGTTGGTGTGTTCATGTTGAGAGAGACAGCAAAGCCGTTAAGTTCCGTAACTTGGATATTTCCTCCACCGATGGAAATTCCTGTCACACTGATGGACTTGTGTTCATTTTTCACAGTAATTTTAGTGGTGTTAGGATGAGGAGCGTTGCTGTCTTTCTGAATGGTCCAGACAATCTTGATACCACGTTTATGGGCAATCTCAAGGCTATTTGGAATGTCAGGATCGTCCGTATCCATACCTAAAATCCCAGCGACGAGAGCAAGATCCGTTCCATGACCACGGTAGGTTTTGGCAAATGAGTTAAATAATTGGAATTCGACTTCTGTCGGCGTATCATCAAAGATGGAAGAGACGATTTTCCCGATGCGAACAGCTCCAGCAGTATGGCTACTTGATGGCCCAATCATAACTGGTCCGATAATGTCAAAGACAGATTGAAAACGAAGTGAGTGCATCTGTTTCCCCTTACATAGATTCTTATATCTATTATATCAAAGAATGGACCTCTGCGCTTATTTCCCTTATCAAAAGCTTAAAATGATTAAAGATAGTATAAAATAAGGTCTTTTGTGACAAAAACCTACTTAAAACGGTAAATATAAAACATTTTTGTAATATTTCTACATAAAACCGTTAAACAACGGTAACATTTAAAAGGTATCATAGATATATCCAATGGAAGGAGAATTTTTAGATATGTCATTAACAACTAAAAAAATTAAAACAACTATCGCAGGAGTAGCAGCTTTGCTTGCTTTCTTTGCTCCATCACTTGCATCTGCCCAAGAAACTGTAACTTACACAGTTAAATCAGGTGATACTCTTTCAGAAATCGCTGAGAAGTACAACACAACTGTTGAAAAATTGGCGGCAAAAAACAACATCAAAGATATTCACCTTATCTATGTTGACCAAGTTTTGGTTATCGAAGGAACAGCTTCTACTGCAGCTCCAGCAGCAACAACGGAAGAATCAGCTCCAGTAGCTACAGAAACAGTTGAAGAAGCTCCAGCAGCAACAACAACTTATGAGGCCCCAGCTACACCTGCAACTCCAGCAGCTCCAGCAGCAGAAAGCAACACTGCAGTAGCTTCTACTGTAAGTGGTTCTGAAGCAGAAGCCAAAGAATGGATCGCTCAAAAAGAATCAGGTGGTAGCTACACTGCTACAAACGGACGTTACATCGGACGTTACCAATTGACAGATTCATACTTGAACGGTGACTACTCAGCTGAAAACCAAGAACGTGTAGCAGATGCCTACGTTGCAGGACGTTACGGTTCATGGACAGCTGCCAAGAACTTCTGGCTTAACAACGGTTGGTATTAAGAATACAAGAGTCCTTTAGGGCTCTTTTTTGTTTCTCTATAACAAAAAGTGTAATGATCTTCTCAGTAATGCTCTGTTTGTATAATTTCGACTAAATTCTTCAAATTGTTTTAAAACTCAAATAGTATAAATAAGCTTATTATATGTAAAAATATATCATATAATAAGCTTTTTCTTGATTTAAATGAAATAAAATACAGTTTTTCCTTGACAAACGAGAACGAGAAGAGTATTATTTATACAATAATAAAGTATAAAAATAAAAGGAGGCTTTTCTATGAATAAAGTGAAGAAGGTGTTGATGACGATGTTTGGTTTGCTTATGTTTCCCTTATTATTTGCTTGTAGTAACACTCAATCCCAAGGTGTTGAAGCCATTAAGGCTAAAGGAAAATTGGTGGTGGCCCTAAATCCAGAGTTTGCTCCATTCGAATACCAGAAATTGGTTGATGGGAAAAATCAGATTGTAGGTTCAGATGTTGAACTAGCCAAAGCCATCGCAAAGGAACTGGGTGTAGAAGTGGAGTTCTCTCCAATGAGTTTTGACAATGTACTGGCTAGTCTTGATTCAGGCAAGGCCGATCTTGCCATATCAGGTGTTTCTAAAACGGAGGAGAGAAGTCAAGTTTACGATTTTTCAATTCCCTACTACACTTCGAAAAATAAGGTTATCGTAAGAAAATCTGAATTAACGAATTACCAATCAGTCAAGGATTTGGCTCAGAAAAAGGTTGGAGCGCAGAAAGGTTCTATCCAGGAAACTCTGGCTAAAGAAACCTTGCAGGATTCTTCTCTCGTTTCACTTCCTAAAAATGGAAATTTGATAACAGATTTGAAATCAGGGCAACTGGATGCGGTTATCTTTGAGGAGCCAGTGGCGAAAGGTTTTGTAGAGAATAACCCAGACCTAGCCATCGCTGAGTTTGATTTTGACAATGACAAAGAAGATTCCTACGCTGTTGCGATGAAAAAAGACAGTAAAGAATTAAAAGAGGCGGTTGACAAAACCATCCAGAAGTTGAAGGATTCTGGGGAGTTGGACAAATTGATTGACGATGCTTTTAAAGCCTCTATCGAAAAATAGAAAGAAGGAAGAGAAATGAGTAAGGAAAAAGTCATTTTAGCCTATTCAGGTGGATTGGATACATCAGTTGCTATTACATGGTTAAAAAAAGACTATGATGTGATCGCTGTTTGTATGGATGTGGGTGAAGGAAAGGATTTGGAGTTCATCCACGATAAAGCTCTCAAGGTTGGGGCTGTTGAGTCTTATGTCATTGATGTTAAGGAAGAATTTGCTAATGACTATGTTTTAGTGGCCCTTCAGGCTCATGCCTACTATGAACAGAAGTATCCCTTGGTATCTGCTCTGAGTCGCCCTCTTATTTCAAAAAAACTCGTTGAAATAGCTCATCAGACGGGGGCAACCACAATTGCCCATGGTTGTACAGGTAAGGGAAACGATCAAGTTCGGTTTGAAGTCTCTATTGCAGCTTTGGATCCCAATCTAAAGGTAGTTGCGCCTGTTCGTGAGTGGAAATGGTCTCGTGAAGAAGAAATCCAATATGCCAAAGAAAACGGCGTCCCAGTTCCTGCTGACCTTGACAATCCTTACTCTGTCGATCAAAATCTTTGGGGTCGTGCAAATGAATGTGGTGTTTTGGAAAACCCTTGGAACCAAGCGCCAGAAGAAGCATTTGGAATCACATCTTCGCCAGAAGAGGCGCCAGACAGTCCAGAATTTATTGACATTGAGTTTAGCTGCGGGGTGCCCATCTCCCTCAATGGTGAGAAGATGAAAGTGGCGACTTTGATTCAAAAACTCAATGAAATTGCGGGCAAACACGGTGTCGGTCGTATTGACCATGTGGAAAATCGTTTAGTTGGTATTAAGTCAAGAGAGATTTATGAGTGCCCAGGTGCTGTGACTTTATTGGCAGCTCATAAGGAGATTGAAGACTTGACTCTTGTGAGAGAAGTGGCTCATTTCAAACCCATTATCGAAAATGAGTTGTCCAATCTCATCTATAATGCCTTGTGGTTTAGCCCAGCAACTCAGGCTTTGATTGCCTATATCAAGGAGACACAGAAAGTTGTCAATGGAACTGCAAAAGTTAAACTCTATAAGGGGAACGCCCAGGTAGTAGCTCGGAAATCTCCAAATTCTCTTTACGATGAAAATTTGGCGACTTATACTAGTGCGGATACTTTTGACCAAGATGCGGCTGTTGGTTTTATCAAGCTTTGGGGGCTTCCGACTAAGGTTTATTCAGAAGTTCAGAAAAATGTTGAGTAGTGACGCGATAGAAAGGGACGACAGGATATGCCGAAAAATACAAAATTATGGGGTGGTCGATTTGAAGGCACTGTGGAAGATTGGGTAGAACAGTTCGGTGCGAGTATTTCCTTTGACCACCAGCTGGCAAAATTTGATTTGATGGGTTCCCTAGCTCATGTTCAAATGCTAGGACAGACTGGTATTTTAAATTTGGAAGAGGCAGAGCAGATCCAAGATGGTCTGCAAGCTTTGTTGCGAGATTTAGAGACGGGAGAGCTTCATTTTGATATTGCAAATGAAGATATTCATATGAATATGGAAGTGTTGCTGACAGAGAAAATCGGTCCTCTGGCTGGGAAACTACACACGGCTCGTTCTCGGAATGACCAAGTCGCAACGGATATGCACTTATATCTAAAGGAGCAGCTTGGCCATGTCTTGGATAAGTTGTCGAATCTGAATAGTGTTTTGCTGGGTTTGGCTGAAAAACATGTGGAAACCATCATGCCAGGCTATACCCATTTGCAGCACGCCCAACCGATTAGTTTTGCCCACCATCTCATGGCTTATTACAATATGTTTCAAAGGGACAGCGAGCGTTTTGCATTTAACCTGAAACATACGGACCTATCTCCCCTGGGTGCGGCTGCATTGGCGGGGACAACTTTTCCAATCGATCGTCAATTATCGAGTGATTTATTGGGTTTCCAACACCCCTATACCAATTCCTTGGACGCAGTGAGTGACCGTGATTTCATCTTAGAATTTCTATCAAATGCCAGCATGTTGATGATGCATATGAGTCGTTTTTGTGAGGAAATCATCAATTGGTGCAGTTTTGAGTATCAGTACATTAGCTTGTCTGATAGCTTTTCAACGGGTTCGTCTATCATGCCCCAGAAGAAAAATCCTGATATGGCCGAATTGATTCGAGGGAAGACAGGAAGGGTTTACGGGCACTTACTTGGACTATTGACCGTCATGAAGTCTTTGCCTCTGGCCTATAATAAGGATTTGCAAGAGGACAAGGAAGGCATGTTTGATACAGTAGACACGATTTTGAATTCTCTGGATGTGTTGGCAGGTATGCTATCGAGCATGCAGGTTAATAAGGCCAAAATGCAGCAATCCACAGAGAATGATTTTTCGAATGCGACCGAACTGGCAGATTATTTGGCTGAAAAAGGTCTTCCCTTTAGAGAAGCGCATGAAATAGTAGGGAAATTGGTTCTAGACTCTATCAAGCATGGTAAAAACATCCAAGATTGGGATTTGGAGGAGTTGCAAGTCTACCATCCCTTGATTGAAGAGGATATTTATATCTACTTGCGCCCAGAAACCGCTGTTCAGAGACGGAATTCCTTAGGAGGAACCGGCTTTGAGCAAGTGAAATACCAGATAGAACAAGCGAAGAAAGAACTTAAAGGGGAAAATTGATTCGTTTGCAAAGTAAGGAAGAGAGGTTGAGATGATTTATCAGCCTCTTTCTTGTCTTCTCCAACCAAGCGTGTTATAATGAATACTGCTCAAGCGACCTTCAATCGTTGAAGCACACACGACCTTCAATCGTGAACTAGTCATTTCGTTTATCTTTTATTACGTCGTTAACTCGCAATGAGATGCAAGCTGAGCTTGTCTGATTTATAACCTCAATCAGTCTCCCGGACTGATTGAGCGAACTCGAGTTATGCCTTCGACTCGTTGCCTATCATATTTTCATTTTAAGATGATAGGCTAAAATGGTCTCCCAGACCATTTTACTCCTAAAAGCAAACGAAAAGACTATACTCGAAGAAATTCTATTGAAAGTCTTAGTAAATAGAATTTTGAGGGTATGAATAAACGAATAGATGGGAGACTTACCATGAGTGATAACTCTAAAACACGTGTTGTCGTGGGGATGAGTGGTGGTGTTGATTCGTCGGTGACGGCTCTCTTGCTCAAGGAGCAGGGCTACGATGTGATCGGTATCTTCATGAAGAACTGGGATGACACAGATGAAAACGGCGTCTGTACGGCGACCGAAGATTACAAGGATGTGGCTGCGGTGGCAGACCAGATCGGCATTCCTTACTACTCTGTCAATTTTGAAAAAGAGTACTGGGACCGCGTTTTTGAGTATTTCCTAGCGGAATACCGTGCAGGACGCACGCCAAATCCAGACGTTATGTGTAACAAGGAAATCAAGTTCAAGGCCTTTTTGGATTATGCTATGACCTTGGGTGCAGACTATGTAGCGACTGGGCATTATGCTCGAGTGGCGCGTGATGAGGATGGCATCGTTCACATGCTTCGTGGCGTGGACAATGGCAAGGACCAGACCTATTTCCTCAGTCAACTTTCGCAAGAACAACTCCAAAAAACCATGTTCCCATTGGGACATTTGGAAAAGCCTGAAGTTCGCAGACTCGCAGAAGAAGCAGGACTTGCGACTGCTAAGAAGAAAGACTCGACAGGGATTTGCTTTATCGGAGAAAAGAACTTTAAAAACTTTCTCAGCAACTATCTGCCAGCTCAGCCTGGTCGCATGATGACTGTGGATGGTCGCGATATGGGTGAGCATGCCGGCCTTATGTATTATACGATTGGTCAGCGTGGCGGACTCGGTATCGGTGGCCAACACGGTGGTGACAATGCCCCTTGGTTCGTTGTCGGAAAAGATCTAAGCAAGAATATCCTCTATGTCGGCCAAGGTTTCTACCATGATTCGCTTATGTCAACCAGCCTAGAAGCCAGTCAAGTTCATTTTACTCGTGAGATGCCAGAGGAATTTACGCTAGAATGTACGGCTAAATTCCGCTACCGTCAGCCTGATTCTAAGGTGACAGTACATGTCAAAGGAGATAAGGCAGAGATCATCTTTGCGGAACCGCAACGCGCCATCACACCAGGACAGGCAGTTGTCTTTTACGATGGCGATGAGTGTCTCGGTGGCGGTTTGATTGACAATGCCTACCGCGATGGACAGGTTTGTCAGTACATTTAAGATTTTCTAAGAGGAAAGAGAATGTTTCAGTTTTTTAAGAAAAAAACGGCTAAAAAAGAGCAAACAATGAATCTCTCTGACTATAAGAAAGAGTATTTGAGAGAGAAAACGACAGAGTCAATTGAAGCCTTGTTCAAGGAATTGAAACAAGCTAAAGTCTGGGTCCCCTTCAATCCGAATCTTCTGGATGAGAGTGATGAACAAGAAGGGGTACGACTAAAACCGGATATTCTGCGAAAGGGAGACGACTACTTCTATCCTTGTTTCTTAACTGAACAAGATATTCCTAGGGACTATTATGACCGTTTTTCCTGGTTGCAATTACCTCTTACGGACTGTTTATCTGTTGCGGAAGAGATAGGGGAGTTTCCGGTGAGAGGGATTGTTCTGGATGCCTTCTCTGACCCAGTCGAGATTGACAAAGGAGCTTTTGAAGCGATTCGCCAATTATAGTACATTTAGATTGACAAATTTTCTCAATTTGCTACAATAATAAAAGCAATAGAAATGATGGTCAAAGCTCATGGATGTTGCAGGCTTTTTTGTCCTGCACTTCTTTGGAGTTTTGACTGTTTTTGTGTCGTTTAAGGGAAAGGACAAAAATGACTCAACAAGACTTTCGGACAAAAGTAGGAAATACTGTTTTTGGTGTTCGGGCGGCAGCCTTGATTCTCCAAAATGGCAAGCTCCTAGTTACTAAAGACAAGGGTAAATATTACACTATCGGCGGTGCGATTCAAGTCAATGAAAGCACGGAAGACGCGGTAGTCCGTGAAGTGAAGGAAGAACTAGGTGTCAAAGCTCAAGCTGGGCAGCTAGCTTTCGTGGTTGAAAATCGTTTTGAACAGGACGGTGTTTCCTATCACAACATCGAGTTTCATTACCTGGTGAATTTGCTTGAAGAAGCTCCATTGACCATGCAGGAAGATGAGAAAAGGCAACCTTGTGAGTGGATTGATTTGGATCAGCTCCAGAATATCCAGCTAGTTCCAGCCTTTTTAAAAACAGCCCTACCAGAATGGAACGGCCAACTAAAACACATTCATCTTGAGGAATAGGAGAGAAAATGACTTATAATTTTACGGAAGAATACGATATTATTGTAATCGGTGCGGGGCACGCGGGGGTAGAAGCATCTCTAGCAGCCAGCCGTATGGGCTGTAAGGTTTTGCTTGCGACCATCAACATCGAAATGCTGGCTTTCATGCCTTGTAACCCTTCGATCGGTGGTTCTGCCAAGGGGATTGTCGTGCGTGAAGTTGATGCCCTTGGTGGCGAGATGGCCAAAACCATTGACAAGACTTACATCCAGATGAAGATGCTCAACACTGGTAAGGGTCCAGCTGTCCGTGCTCTTCGTGCGCAGGCTGACAAGGAACTTTACTCTAAGGAGATGCGCAAGACAGTTGAAAATCAAGAGAATCTGACCCTTCGTCAAACCATGATTGATGAGATTTTGGTGGAAGATGGCAAAGTTGTCGGTGTGCGTACAGCTACCCATCAAGAGTATGCTGCCAAGGCTGTTATCGTGACGACAGGGACTGCCCTCCGTGGGGAAATCATCATCGGAGACCTCAAGTATTCATCAGGACCAAACCACAGTCTGGCTTCGATTAACCTAGCTGATAATCTCAAGGAACTGGGCCTCGAAATCGGTCGTTTCAAGACAGGAACCCCTCCACGTGTCAAGGCTTCTTCTATCAATTACGACGTGACAGAGATTCAGCCAGGGGACGAAGCGCCAAATCACTTCTCATATACTTCACGTGATGAGGACTATGTCAAGGATCAAGTGCCATGCTGGTTGACCTATACCAATGGTACCAGTCATGAAATTATCCAAAATAACCTCCATCGTGCGCCTATGTTTACAGGTGTGGTTAAGGGTGTGGGACCTCGTTACTGTCCGTCGATTGAGGACAAGATTGTGCGCTTTGCGGATAAGGAACGTCACCAACTCTTCCTTGAGCCAGAAGGGCGCAATACAGAGGAAGTCTATGTTCAAGGGCTTTCAACCAGTCTGCCTGAGGATGTACAGCGCGAGCTGGTTCATTCCATCAAAGGTTTGGAAAATGCTGAAATGATGCGAACAGGTTATGCCATTGAGTATGACATGGTCTTGCCGCACCAGTTGCGTGCGACACTTGAAACCAAGAAAATTTCAGGACTTTTCACTGCTGGTCAGACAAATGGAACGTCAGGTTACGAAGAAGCTGCTGGTCAAGGGATTATCGCAGGTATTAATGCGGCTCTGAAAATCCAAGGCAAGCCTGAGTTGATTTTGAAGCGCAGCGACGGTTATATTGGGGTGATGATTGATGACTTGGTGACCAAGGGAACCATTGAACCCTACCGTCTCTTGACCAGTCGAGCAGAATACCGTCTCATCCTCCGTCATGACAATGCCGATATGCGTTTGACAGAGATGG
>ERZ772807.2055-NODE-2055-length-10745-cov-39.071375_pt1 | contig 10745 bp, 7 predicted proteins | sample MGYA00511472_ERZ772807 | MGnify/ENA primary metagenome ERZ772807 (study PRJEB29015, sample SAMEA2737947) | human oral metagenome | biome: human oral; feature: human-associated habitat; material: dental | place: China | collected 2039 ...
AGCGTCAGGGCGGCGGCAATCGGGAAGAGGCGCATTATCGGCTTCCTTTCGGGATAGGGTCTTTGCTGCTGTTGTTGAAAATCAGCGCGTTGGGTTTTTCTTTCAAAGTATTAATCACGGGTTGAACGTCTTTTAAGGTTTTGTCCAAACTTTGCAGCGTATTTTGTACGTCGCCGTAGATAGGCGATTGAGGCGATACGCCTTGCAGGGTTTGACGCAATTCTTTCAGGGTTTGGTTCAACTCGTTCGGAATGTTTTGTGTCTGTGGTTTGCCGACCAGTTTGTCGATAGAGCTTAGGGCGGCATTGGCAGATTTGAGTGTGGACTTGAGCTCGGCAAGCGAACCGTTCAAGCCGGCAACGGTTTTATCCAATGGCAGGTTGTTGAACTTGTCTAACAAATCGGCCACTTTTGCCTGCAAATCGTCCAAACCGCCGCCTTGGGTTGCGATAACGGTATCGCCTGCATAAACGGTATGCGGTCGCAGCTTAGGCGAGGCGGAAGGCTGATCGTTCAACTCAATCATTTTGCTGCCGGTCAGCAGGTTGTTGCTGGAGATGGTGGCAGTCAGGCCTTTGTTTAAGGCCGTCTGAAATTGTTGTTTCCAATGCTCTTTGCTTTGTTCGTCCGCATTGATTTCCAAACGGGAAGGCTCGATGCGGATGCGTACGGGAATCCAGCCGTTTTCAAACAAGTGCAGGCTGTCGTTGCGGTCGAAATAAGGGACATCGGAAACCACGCCGACATTTAGGCCTTTGTATTCGACAGGTGAACCGGCAGACAGGCCGCGTACGGATTGTTTGAAAAACGCGGTGTAGTACAGCGAGCGGTCGTCAGGCAGGTTGGCGACTTCGCTGCGGCTGTCGTAAAGCGTGAAGCTATCCTCGCTTTTAACGTTTTTGCTGTCGCTTGTTTTAGGCGAGTCAAAGGAAATCGCGCCGGACAGCAGGGCAGGCAGAGGGGCGGAGTTGAGTTTGACGCCGCTGCCTGTGGTTTCGATATTGATGCCGCTTTCCAGCCAGAAACGGCTGGCGGAATTAATCAGTTTGTCGTTAGGGCTTTGGATGAAGATGGTGTAATGCACGCTTTGGTCGGACGGGTCGAAATGCGCGCTTTCTACTTGGCCAACCATAAAGTTTTCATACAAAACAGGGCTGCTGACATTGAGGATGCGGTCGTTTTTACCGATCAAGTTCAGGCGCAGGCCGCTTTGACCGATGGCGGCAATCGGCGGAATGTCTTGGACGACAAATACATCTTTGGTTTCTTGGCTTTTGCCCGGTGTAAATGCGATATATGAGCCGGAAAGCAAGGTTCCCAAGCCGGTAACGCCGCTTTGGTCGATACGCGGTTTGACCACCCAAAATTGGGTATCGCTGCGGATAAGGTCTTTGGCATCGGCACTTAGCTGTGCAGTGACTTCTACGCCTTTTTGGTCGTCGCGCAATTTGATGCGGGTAACGCGTCCGACATCGACGTTCAACACCTTAATAACGGTGTTGTTGACCTCGATGCCTTCGGCGCTGTCCATCAACAGCGTAACGACAGGGCCGCGGTTGCGGATGTCTTTAACCAAAAGCCAGCCGCCGGCAATCAGCGCAATCAGCGGAATCAGCCACACGATAGACGTGAAGACATTGGTTTTCTTGACACGCGCCGGGGCGTGATAATTGGGTGAAGAATCTTGTTTTTTCATTGTGTTAAGGTCTGGTCAGAATCAAGGCCGTCTGAAAGCTGCTGTTGCTTGTCCCAAATCAGACGGGGATCGAAATAATAGGCCGAAAGCATGGTCAAAATAACGACCAGGCAGAAGTAAATCGCCGCACCACCTGGCACGACGCGCGCCATATTGGTGTGGAACGAACTCATCAAAATAATAATCACAAAAATATCAATCATCGACCAGCGGCCGATGGATTCGGTAATCCGATACAAAACCGACATCTTGTCCGCGCTCATCACGGGTTTGAAGTATGCGGAATAAATCAAAACCGCCATCGCAATAATCTTCAAAACCGGCAGCATAATACTGGCACTAAAGATAATCACAGCAATCAATCGGTCGCCGTCGTCCCACATATAAACAATGCCGTTGAAAATCGTATTGATCTCCAAAGCTGTCGGGTTGGACGAAATCATAATCGGCAGGATGTTGGCAGGGAAATACAGGATAAACGCTGCGACTAAAAACGCTAGCGAAATGCTCAGGCTTTTCGGGCGGCGACGGTATAAGTCCGCACCGCATACGCCGCAAGGCTGCTCGTCTTTATTGCGGAAATACAGGCAACGGCTGCAACAGATTTTGTCTTCAGTGGCCGTCTGAACCGCATGGCCGCCGGTTAAACGGTGAATCTTATAATAAACCCAATGCTGCGGAATCGATACCGAAGTCCGAATCAGCATGACCGACAACGGAAACATCAGATAAAACGCCGAGCCGAATTCTACCGTAGCAACGGACGAGAGCTTGATATACGCCACCAGAGTGGAAATAAAAAACACATCCACCATAATCCAATGACGCAGCCGCACCAATACACGCGTTGCAAAGCGCAGCGCAGGGTAGGCCTTTTCGCGTATCAAAGCCGTATAAACATAAAGGCAGAGCAGTAAAAACAGTAAGGGCGCGCCGAAGGTGAGGATAAACATCACTTCCGCCAGAAAACCATAATCCAGCGAAATCAAAAGCCGCATCATTTGCGGCAACGACAAAATCGATGTCACGCCGAACAAATCGACGCGGATATACACCATATTGTACGCGAATGCCATCAGAATCAAGGTTGTCAGCGCATAGGCAATCGGCGCGATATACGGATTGTTTTCCACTTCCACGATTTCATGGTTGCACACCGGACAATGCGCTTCCTGCCCCTGACGCAGGCGCGGAATATCCATACGGCAGCCGCAATCTGGGCATTCCACCGTATGTGCAGGCAGCGTCGCATCAGGAAGATAAGACTTGTAGCGCCACCAGCGATGGTAGGCAGGAATCCGTTTCATGGTTCGGCAGGGGATAAAGAAGGTGCAAAGAGTGTCGCATTATAAAGGAAAACAGAAGGATAGCCCAAATTTAGGTTGATATTTGATTGAATAGCGGCTGTTTAATAAGGTTTGGGCCGTCTGAAAAGTTTGAAAAACTTTGGAAGATTATTGCTATGGGCTGTTAAATTTTATTAATAGGTCTTAGTTTGGTTTATTGCCATTAGGATAAAAATAAGATATATTCTCAATATTTGAAGACACGATAATCCTTGTAGATTTGTGGAAGGTACACGGTCAACGAACCTGAAGCAGGCTAAAAATTATCTTCTTTGTTTTTAAAACGATTCTTTTCAAATTAGACGGTATTTTTAACCATAAAGGCCGTCTGAAACCATTTGTCCCTTATTCGAAGGAAACATCATGAGTGAGACCCAAGAGCTGACTTTCGCCAAACGCTTGAAAGAGCAAACCACGACAACGCACGACAGCGTTGATAACTTGGTTATGTCCGTTCAACCTTTTTCCAGCAAAGAAAACTACATCAAATTCTTGAAACTTCAATCTGTTTTCCACAAGGCTGTTGACCATATCTATAAAGATGCCGAATTGAACAAAGCCATTCCAGAGCTTGAATACATGGCGCGTTACGACGCCGTGACTCAAGACTTGAAAGACTTGGGCGAAGAGCCTTACAAATTTGACAAAGAATTGCCACACGAAACCGGTAATAAAGCCATCGGCTGGCTGTATTGTGCCGAAGGTTCTAATTTGGGCGCGGCATTCTTGTTCAAACACGCTCAAAAACTCGAATACACCGGCGAATTCGGCGCACGCCACTTGGCCCCGCATCCAAACGGCCGAGGCAAACACTGGCGCGCATTTGTCGAGCATCTGAACGCTTTGAACTTGACTCCGGAAGCTGAAGCGGAAGCCATTCAAGGCGCGCGCGAAGCTTTTGAATTCTATAAAGTGATTCTGCGTGAAACCTTCGGTTTGCCGGAAGGTGCGGAAGCGCCTGAAGGTATGACACCGCACAGACTCTAAAAAATAATTAAATCAAACAGACAAGGTCTCGGCGTAGATGTTTGCAGGGGCCTTTAATTACACTACAAAGTTTTGTTTGAACGGGTTGCTGTCTTATACCTACTCAGATTTGATTCTCCTTTAAAAATTCCATTCACCACCTAATGACCATTGATGAATATTACGCATTGCATATGGTGCATTGCTACGGATGTGACTATAACTATAATTCAAAGTAGGGGTAATGCCTTTATAAGATAATTTGTTGTGGCTAAGGTTGATAGAGAGGGAACGCTCTCGGTTGCGTTGTGGCTCGGTACCGAATGCCATAATGCCTTTATAGCGACGGTTGGCAAATGAAGCGGTAAGTCTGCTGTTAAGCCCGCCTAAAACCTGCCATTGCTGTATCCAACCTATATTGAAACCGTTGCGGTGGTAGGCCGCATTGTTGACAGTATTACGTATGTTTTTGTTTTCAGGAACAAAACGGTTGTATTGCCAACCGCCGAACAGGGTCGTACTGCCGAAACGGCGCGCAAGGGAAAGATAAGTACTGTCGTGCCAACCATCGTTGCGCAGTGCACGATCAGTTTCCCGATAGTTTTGGCGGTAGCGCTCCAGCGAGTAATAAAGTTGTGTTGCGTTACCGAGATTGACCATATGCGAAAGCTGTACGCCAACACCGTGTGCCAGCATATACGGCGCGGCGCGACGGTTATTTTCTTTTTTGCTGTCAAACTCGCTGCTGCCTGCCAACTGTGCCTGATAAAACGGTAAAACGCTGATGGTTTGTTTGCCATCCTTGCGCTGCCATCCCAAATAAGCCCTGCCGAACGCATCGTCGTAAGCCGATTGACGGTCGAAAAAATAGCTTGTGCCGCTGAGGTTGGTGCGGAATTTGATGGCGTGATGCCGATACAATGGGGTGAGTTTTTCGGTGTTCAATTCGTAATTCAAGCCGTTGGCACTGACAGGTAAGGTAACACTGCATGCGGTTTGCCCCCTTGTTTCGATGCAATAACGCGGAGCAGCGTTGTTGGCATTATCGTTATGCACGGGGCTGATTCCGCCAGACCATTTCCATTCTGTCTGCCGTTTGACGGCTTCTTGAAAACGTTTGACATTTTCCAAAACGGGGGCAGGTATATCGCGTTGCGCGGCATGACGAAAATGCATCGTTGCCTCACCCAAACGATGGTCCTGAAACTCTGCAGCTGCCAAATCCAACAATATGCGGTCGTCTGAAACGTCAGATTCATAAAGGGTCCGATAACGTTCGACCGCTTCGGAATTTCGTCCTTTCAACTTTGCCAGCAAAGCATCGGCACGCGCAATCAGTTTGGGATTGTGGTTGGGCTGTTTGCGGTAAAGGGCAACAAGCGAGGAAACCAGATCTGCGCTATTGCCGTTAAGTGCTTGAACTAACGCGTCCTCAAGAATATGCGGGTTTGATGCTAAAAAATCATCGTTAATCAGAGTCGGTCTGCCTATATTCTCATTCTTTTCAGGCGACCTTTCTTCCTCAGATAAAATATCTAACCATTGTTTCTGTTGTACTTGTACAGCAGTATTCTGAGAAGAAATATTCTGCCGAACACCCTCTTCGGGAAATTCAGCAAAGACTGCTGACGGCAATAGGTAGCACAAAGAAGCTGAGACAATTTTTTGTTTTATTTTTAGCATTTAAAGTCATCCGAAATATATGTATATATTGCAGGGCAAACCGTTTCTAATAAGGGATTTGCTCTTATCATAAAACTGCCTGAGGCATCTCAGGTAATTTTATTTTTGCATAAAAAATACAGATTCGTATTTAGATTTATCATTATAACGGCAAATTTACGAAATATATATAACTTATTTATTTTTATAGGATTATAAATTACGTAAATATATTTAACAGAGAGAGGATAGCATAAAGATTCACCCTAACTACTGATAGAGAAAATATTGGTATTGCTAAAATAAAATATTTATTACACAATATTTCATATTATTAGTAATACTTATCATTATTGTATTTGAGAAGCTTGTATTTAGAGAGATTGGTTATGAAAATTAATGTATTTATAGTACCCATTGCAACTACCTTTATTTTGACTGCATGTGCAGGTGGAGGTGCATCTGAACCCAAAGTTCCCGTTGCTATTCCGACAGCGCAACCTATCGCCAATGTTAAGCTGAGCGATGAAAGCAGTGCGATACAGACCATCAATACCCTTTCCGGAAAAGGCGGCAGTCTGCATGAGGCAGAGATTGAAGTAAAAACATCATGGGGGTATAGCTATACCGATAAACAATATGTCTATCAAACCCCTTCCGGCAACTATTACAACATCAGCTCATATTCCGACCCGATTGTCCCCTCCTACTCCAGTCCGTCTTATGCCCTGCGTACACGCCACGAAGGTCAGCCTTTATCCGAAGGTGGAAAGCTGTTTGTTTGTTGCAGCAGTTCCGGACAGTTCACCTACGCGCCCGCAACCAAACAGGACCACCTCAAATTCGGCGCATGGATAAGTTCAGACGGCACGGCAGACCTGTTCGTCGGCGGCAAACCTGTCGGATCGGCGAAACCGTCTTATTACACTCCGTCAGACAGTACTGTGGCAAAAGGCAAGACCACATACGAAGTTTGGGCAATCCGCGTCCGCAACGGCAACATCGTTACTTCCACCTATGATCCGGGCAAATCCTCCGGATCGTCTGAAAAAACCGCTCCCAAACTTTCACTGCTGACAGCCAATTTCAACACCAACAAACTCGGCGGCACGATTTTAGGTAATGCGGATTACGGTCCGGACGTCGTAATGAAAGATGTGGGCATTAACGGTGTTGATTTCTCAGGCACTGCCGAATCCGACGGTAAAAACGGCAAAGTCGAAGGAAAATTCTTTGGTCAATTTAACGGCGATAAAACAGAAGTCAGCATAGGCGGCAAAGTAACCTTTGATGCCGATAAATCGTTGGATACCGTATTCGGCGGCGTGAAGAATGATGACGACCGCAATACAACGGATACAAGTTTGACACCTGTCAGCCAGTAACTGCACATCAAGCATTCCAATAATAGATAATCAATATATATTAAGAGGCAAAAAATGTCCTTCCATTTTAAACCTGTACTGCTGGCAGCTATTGTCAGCCAAACTTTCCCTGCCTTAGCGGCCGATCCTATTCCTCAAGCTTATCAGGAGTTGAATGAAGTCAAAGTCATTGGCGGCCGCAAAGCACAAAAACTTGGTGAAGAAAAAATCCGCCGTCAGGCTTTGGATAAACAAATGGTCTCCGATGAAAGCGACTTGGTACGCTACGATCCGGGTATCAGCGTCGTTGAAGGTGGACGCTCAGGTTCTAACGGTTTTACCATACGCGGTGTCGATAAAGACCGCGTTGCCATCAACGTGGACGGACTGGCACAAGCAGAAAGCAGGTCGTCTGAAGCATTCCAAGAGTTGTTCGGCGCATACGGCAACTTCAATGCCAACCGCAACACTTCCGAACCCGAAAATTTCTCGGAAGTAACCCTCACCAAAGGTGCGGACTCGCTCAAATCCGGCAGCGGTGCATTGGGCGGTGCCGTCAACTATAAAACCAAATCCGCAAGCGACTATGTTTCCGAAGAAAAGCCCTACCATTTGGGCATTAAAGGCGGCTATATCGGACGCAACAGCCAGAAATTCAGCAGCATAACCGCCGCAGGAACCTGGTTGGGTCTGGATGCATTGATGGTTTATACCCGCCGTTTCGGTAAAGAAACCAAAAACAACAGCGACGCTGCCGATACCGTCATCACCGACGACAAACAAAGCTGGAACCCGAATGCCGGCAGCACCAACTACGGCAGCCGCGGCGTAGCCCGCAGCAAACCCGATCCACAAGATTGGGTAAACAAAAGCACCTTATTCAAACTGGGTTACAACTTCAACGATAAAAACCGTATCGGTTGGATTTACGAGGATTCACGCACCGACCGCACGACGACTGAATTATCCAATATGTGGGCGGCAAACTGGAAAGGTGAGGCTTTGGGCGATACCCGTTCCCGTCAAGATATTTCCTACCGCAAACGCATCGGTTTCGAATACAAAAACCAACTTGACCAAGGACCATGGGACAGCCTAAACCTGCGTTACGACCGTCAAACCATCGACATGAGTACCTGGACTTGGGACTTGCCGACCGATTACGCCAGCAACGGGGTTAACAGCGACGTGTACCATATGTTCCGCAACATCCGTCAAAAAAATACCCAATTCGGTGCCGATGCCGAAAAACAAATCGACTTCTCCAAATTGGTATGGGCAATGCAATACGGATTGGGTGGTTCCCAAAACGACAACGGCAATAGAGATCATAGCTATTGGGTACGCCTATACGACCCGAAATATCAAACGTCCAACAACCAAGAATTGACTATGCTGGTCGAAAGCTCCTCCAAAAACCGTTTTGCCTACTGGAACAACACCTTCCAATTCGGCGACAGCAGCCAATACCGCCTCAATGCCGGGGTTCGCTACGACAACAGCAGCAGCAAAGCCAAGGACAACCCCAACTATACCCCTGCCATCCGCGGTCAAATCCCCTATCTTGGCAGCGAGCGTAAACACAGCGGTTTCAGCTACGGTTTAGGATTAGACTGGAAATTCACTCCGCATTTGAATCTTCTGGCAAAATACAGCACTGGCTTCCGCGCGCCGACTTCAGACGAAACCTGGCTATTGTTCCCACATCCTGACTTCTACCTTAAAGCCAACCCTAACCTTAAGGCAGAAACCGCCAAAAACTTCGAACTGGGACTTGCCGGCAGTGGCAAAGCTGGAAACTTTAAACTCTCCGGCTTCCAAACCCGCTACCGCAACTTTATCGAACTGACCTACATGGGCGTGTCCTCAGACAACCCCAACAGCCCTAATTATGCGCCGATTTCCGACGGTACCGCATTGGTCAGCTCACCCGTTTGGCAAAACCAAAACCGTTCCTCCGCATGGGTGAAAGGTTTGGAATTTAACGGCACATGGAACCTTGACAGCATCGGTTTGCCGCAAGGCACGCACGCAGGTGTCAACCTTAGTTATATCAAAGGCAAAGCCAAACAGACCAACGGACAAGAAACCCCGATTAACGCCCTTTCCCCGTGGTCTGCCGTTTACAATTTGGGCTACGATGCTCCCTCCAAACGCTGGGGTATCAATGCGTACCTGACACACACCGCAGCTAAAAAACCGTCTGACACCGTTCACAGCAGCGATGATTTGAACAACCCATGGCCGTTTGCCAAGCACAGCAAAGCCTATACGCTTTTCGACCTGACAGGCTATGTCAACTTGGGCAAATACTTCACCCTGCGTGCCGGTGCATACAATATCGGCAACAAAAAATACTACACTTGGGAATCGCTGCGCAGCATCCGCGAATTCGGCACAGTCAACCGCGTTGACAACAAAACCCATGCCGGTATAGAACGCTTCACCTCTCCAGGCAGAAGCTACAACTTCACGCTTGAAGCCAAGTTCTAAAAGCGTTTGAAGTAACAAGAAAGGTCGTCTGAAACTTGAAATCCAAGTTTCAGACGACCTTTTTCTATTGATATATAGTGGATTAAATTTAAATCAGGACAAGGCGACGAAGCCGCAGACAGTACAGATAGTACGGCAAGGCAACGCCGTACTGGTTTAAAGTTAATCCACTATAATGAACAAGACGCAGGCTGAAGCAAACGCCACGCTATACGCCCGCGCAATCAAAACCCTTGCAGGTCGTCTGAATATGGGAATCCGTGATTTTGACGCAGCCTATGGGGGCATGAATGTGGTCGGCGAAAGCCTTTTAGACGACAGCGTATTGAATCAAGTATTAGCAAGCACCCCGCCGCGCGGATGGGTGCACAGCACCAACCCGCAGGACGCAGCGGATTTATGGAACGGCAACAACAAAGCTGAAGCCGTGTTTTGGAATACCGGTAATACCCGATTGGAAGAACAATTTCCCGAAACGGCGGGCTATTCTGTATCTGTAAATCAAAGCGCGATTGAACACATCAAAAACAACCATAGCAACGCAGAAAGCGAGGCGAGGCGCGGACAAACTGCCATCACAGCTGAAGACATCAGCCGAATCACTGATATTGTTTCAAACTATGACGCAATAGCCAGCGAGCCGATCAAAGGAACAAACAACAGATGCTTTGCATTTGCAAAACAGTTTGACGATGGACTGATTGTGTATCTTGCCGACAGCAGCAAAAAACGGCGCGATTTACGCACCGTTTCTATGTGGAAGTATCCCCAATCGGCTAATGCCCAAGACGTGTTACAACACGCCGTGTCCCTATCAAACCTAACGCCCGAAGCGGAAGGGGGCATATCCCACAACCCAAATTCTACCCCCAACACCGACACCAATCAAGACATACTGTTTCAAGGCGGCGCAGACCGTGGAATGTTCAGCCGTGAGCATAACCTGATTGCCCTATTGAAAAACGCCGACGCTTCTACTTGCGTTCACGAACTGAGACATTTCTTCCTTGAGACTAACCCGCATCGCCCGCGACCTGACCGCCAAACCTGTCGAGAACCTGACCGGGCAGGAGCGGCAATTCCTGTCCGACGTTCAGACGACCTTGGATTGGTTCGGCGTGAAAGACCTTGCCGCATGGGACACGATGAGAATGAACGAGCAGCGCGAGAATCACGAGAAATGGGCGCGCGGTTTTGAAGCCTACCTGTACGAAGGCA
>ERZ772807.2063-NODE-2063-length-10734-cov-4.464276_pt1 | contig 10734 bp, 9 predicted proteins | sample MGYA00511472_ERZ772807 | MGnify/ENA primary metagenome ERZ772807 (study PRJEB29015, sample SAMEA2737947) | human oral metagenome | biome: human oral; feature: human-associated habitat; material: dental | place: China | collected 2039 ...
AGGGAGAGTAAATGAAAAAAGATATATTATATATGCAAGCCTGCTTTTAATATGTGTTGTAATGCCGTCTTTGCCATATATTAAAGGAAGGCTTAATAGTGTGCCTTTACTCATGTCGGCCTATTGGTGTGTTATTATAGGTATTATATTCTTTATTCTGCCATGGCTGTATATTCCGACAAAGGGAGATAAATATCTGGTAGGTTATGGATTTTCAGGTGGAATAATTTTCATAGCTTTACAGTTTGTGACGGCGGTAATGATGAAAAAGCTTGCTGCAAGCCCTTATGATACATCTTTATTTGGAATAATGATGAATATAATTACCATATTTCCACAGATTTTAGCAAGGGAAATGGTAAGGCAGTACTCATTTGCCGGTGCATACAAGACATTAAGATATAAGAGAGTGGCGATAGTCGCCATAACTGTTATATTTTGTTTAATAGAAATCAATTTTGGAAGTTTATTGACTACAAAGACTGTTAAGGATTTGTCTATATATACTATACAGACGGTAGCACCGATAATAACAAGAAATATTTTGATGTCGGTACTTGTATTTTACGGAGGAGTACTGCCGAGTGTAGTATATATCGGTATAATACAGCTTTTTGAAAAGTGTTTTCCTGTACTGCCTGCATTGTCATGGCTTATTGAGGGTTCTATCGGTATTGCATTTCCTGTAATATATGGAACTTTTGTAGTTGACCATGTATTTGCAGGAAGCAGTCATGAGATTACAGACAGAAAGTCCGATATAAAGTATTTGGTATCATTGCTTCTGGCTACAGCATTTGTATGGTTTAATGTAGGGGTGTTCCCGGTTTATCCTTCGGTAATACTTACCGGAAGTATGGAGCCTCTGATAATGCCGGGAGATGTGGTACTGGTACAAAAAATAGAAAAAGAAGAACAGATAAATACTCTTACTGTGGGTGAGATTATCAGTTTTAAAAGAGGAAATATAACTATAACTCATAGAATAAAAAAAGTGTTAAAAGATAAAGCAGGTAATATAAGCTTTGAAACAAAGGGAGACAATAACAGTGCTGCTGATGAAAATAAGGTTGAACCTAATGACGTCAAAGGCATTGTTATAAAAGTGGTTCCTAAAATAGGCTTACCGGCATTAATACTAAGAGAACAGGATAAAATCCCGGAAGGAGTTGTAGACAAAAAATGAAAAATATAAAAGAAATTTATAACCAAAAAATGAGAAAAATGTTTACAGAAAATATGAAAAGTATATTTACTAAAGATATGTTGAAAAAATATGATGAAAATATGTTAAATGTATTAAAAGAAGTCTGGATAGATATATTAAATGTAAAGTATGAAGAAGCAAATAAAAAAATAGTGAATATTAATAAACAAGAAATATATGAAATAATATGGAATATGGCTGATATTACAGAAAGTTTCACTTTTTATGGATTTTCACAGTATATGTATAAAAAAACAGAAAATGTAATTTGGTTGAATTTGTCAACAAGTTTGTTATCATTTACATTTTGTTGTGTAGAAGGAGCTTATGCTGTTGGTATTTTTCATGCTAGAGAAGCAGTAAAAATTGAAAAAAATCTTGAAAATTTAATAACTTTACTAAGTTTTTATGGACTTCCAGAACATTTAATGGACGATGAAGAAGCAGAGAACATAGCAAAAGAAATTTTAGAGTTAGATAAGAATAATGAAAGTGCGATTTGTGTATTGAATAAAATTTTAAATTTTAAAAAAGAGTAAATGCAAGAAGTGACCTAATTTAAACCAAATCTAAATCAGGATGATAAATTATCATTCTAATTTTAATCTCTTCATATTTTATTTTTTTCTAAATTAATTACTAACTTGAAAAAATTAATTAATTATGTTATAACTATTTAGGTCAATATTATTTTAAAAGCAATTTTCAAATTGAAGAGCATATCAAAATATGTAAATCAGAAAAAAATAAATAAAGAAAATAAATAAAATATTTGGCATTTATTTTTTAGTGCTAAAAGGAATTTTGAAGGAGGAAAAAGTGGAAAAAAGAGCAACTGTAATAACATACGGATGTCAAATGAATGTAAATGAAAGTGCGAAAATGACTCAGATGTTAAAAAAAATGGGTTATGAAATGACTGAGGATATTGAACATTCAGATTTGGTATTTCTTAATACTTGTACGGTAAGAGAAGGTGCTGCAACAAAAGTTTATGGGAAATTAGGGGATTTGAAAAGAATTAAAGAAGAAAAATCTGGAAATATGATAATCGGTGTTACAGGGTGTCTTGCACAAGAAGTGAGAGATGAATTTATAAAAAGAACCCCTTATGTCGATTTGGTTTTGGGAAATCAGAATATTGGAAGAATTCCTGATATTATTGAAAGAATTGAAAAAGGTGAAGAAACTCATATAGTTATGGTTGACGATGAAGACGAACTTCCTACCAGAGTTGACGCTGATTTTGGAGATGACATAGTTGCATCAATTTCAATAACCTATGGATGTAATAATTACTGTACTTTTTGTATAGTTCCGTATGTGCGTGGAATGGAGCGTTCTGTGCCAATTAATGAAGTTGTAAGAGATGTTGAGCAATATACGAAAAAAGGTTATAAAGAAATATTGTTTTTGGGACAGAATGTAAATTCTTATGGAAGTGATTTGGCTGATAAAAGTGATAATTTTGCTGAGTTGCTAAAAAGAAGTGCCGCAGTTGAAGGAGATTTCTGGATAAAATATGTATCGCCGCATCCAAAAGACTTTAGTGACGATGTGATTGACGCAATAGCAAAAAATTCTAAAATAGCTAGAATGTTACACCTGCCGTTGCAATCTGGTTCAACAAAGATTTTAGATGCGATGAATCGTGGTTACACAAAAGAAGAATATATAAAACTTGCAAAAAAAATTAAAGAGAAAATACCTGATATTGGTTTGACAACAGATATTATCGTTGGATTTCCCGGAGAAACTGATGAAGATTTTCAAGATACAATGGATGTTGTAAATGAAGTTGGATTTGAAAATGCATATATGTTTATGTATTCTAAAAGAACTGGAACTCCGGCGGCTACAATGGAAAATCAAGTTGATGAAAAAGTTAAAAATGAAAGATTGCAAAAACTTATTAGACTTCAAAATATGAAAGCTAGAGAAGAAAGTCAAAAATATTTGGGACAAACGATAAAAGTTTTGGTTGAAGGACCTAGTCGAAAAAATCCTGAAATGCTAACTGGAAGAACTTCAACTCATAAAGTTGTTTTATTTAAAAATAATGGAAAAAATTTAAAAGGTAAATTTGTAAATATTAAAATTAATGACGCAAAAACTTGGACATTATACGGAGAGTTGGTGGAAGAATAATGGAAGAAAAAAAGAAAAGAGGAAGACCAAAAAAAATAGTTGAACAGGAAATTGGTGAAACAGAAATGACTTTAAAAGAAGAAAATTTAATTAAAAAAAGTGAAGCTGAAAAAATAGAAAAAGTTGGCAATACTGAAGAAAATCAAAAAGAATTTAAAAATTTAGAAAAATTTTCACAGGAGAAGAATTTTCAAGAAAAACATCAGGAAGAAGAGATGATAAAAGATATTCTTTCAAAAAATGTTACCACTTTGAAAAAAATGGCAAAAGAATATAAAATCGAAGGATTTTCTGGGATGGCAAAATCTGATTTGATAAATGCTATTCTTATAAAAAAGGGTGAAGAAGAAGGAAAAACTTACGGATTTGGAAAACTTGATATTATGAATGGTTCAACTTACGGATTTTTACGAAATACTTCTGTTGGACCAGATGTCTATGTTTCAATTTCCCAAATTAAAAGATTTTATTTGAGAAATGAAGATATTGTGTTTGGAGAGCTTAGAATACCGATTGGAACAGAAAAAAATTACGGAATTTTAAAAGTGCTTCTGGTAAACGGAGATTTGCCTGAAAAATCACTTGAAAGACCGTTTTTTGACGATTTGATCCCATCTTATCCTGATGAAAAATTAAATCTTGGCTCAGGTGAAGTTTCTTCAAGAATAATCGATTTAATTTCTCCAATTGGAAAAGGACAGAGAGGACTTATCGTAGCTCCGCCAAAAGCTGGAAAAACTGTACTTTTATCAACACTTGCAAATGATATTATAAAATATAATCCTGAAATTGACGTTTGGATTTTATTAATTGACGAGCGGCCAGAAGAAGTTACAGATATAAAAGAAAATGTGAAAGAAGCTGAAGTTTATTCAGCGACATTTGACGAAGATCCGAGAATCCACACACAAGTTACTGAAAATGTGCTAGAAATGGCAAAAAGAGAAGTTGAGCGGGGAAAAGACATCTTAATTTTAATGGATAGTTTGACACGGCTTGCAAGATCTTACAACATCACAATTCCATCAAGTGGAAAATTGATTTCAGGTGGAATTGACCCTAATGCACTTTATTATCCAAAAAGATTTTTAGGAGCTGCAAGAAATATTAAAAATGGCGGAAGTCTTACAATTATCGCAACTGCACTTATTGAAACTGGAAGCAGAATGGACGAAGTTATTTTTGAGGAATTTAAAGGTACTGGGAATATGGAAATAATTTTGAGCAGAGCTCTTGAGCAACTTAGAATTTTTCCAGCAATAGATGTGCTAAAAAGTGGAACAAGAAGAGAAGAACTATTAATCCCTAAAAAAAATTTGGAAAAAATTTGGGCTCTTAGAAGAGAGCTTAGTGGAATGTCTGAAGTTGAAGGAATGAAAAAATTAATCGAATTGACAAAATTATACAAAAATAACGATGAATTGCTTGAAAATTTGGTATTGAAAAAATAAAAAAATTTATGCTGCACTAAAGATTTTTAGTGCAGTTTTTTATAAAAAAAATTAATTCTTGTCTTGAATTACAAGAATTAATTTTTAATAAATATCTAGTTTCCTTCATTCTGTAAAAGACTATCATTGCCAGGGTTTGCTTGAAATATGCTACTATTAGTTCCTTCTGTTTCATTGGAATTTGTATCAGTATCAGTAGCATCATCATTTGTGTTAACTGTTTCAGCATCACTATCAGTTTCAACTGTTTCTTCGCCTAATATTCTACTTCTAGGAATTTGGTAATTTGTAATTTTTTTAATTGTTATAACTTTATCCTTTTTAGATATTGTTCCAGAAACTTTTAATCCAATCAAATCGGAATCAGTTACTCCATATTTTTCGGCTGCAAAATTATAAATTCCATCAAGCAATCCACTTTCATCTTTTACAGTATACGATGTAACTTTATTTGGAAAGATTAAATTATCCTTTGTGTAAATAAATGTATTTGTAGCTCTAAAATATTCACCTTCATAATTTTTATCAGCCGTTTTTAATTTTTGTGTTTTTGTTTTCGCTGCTTTTGCCTTAGGAATCTTTAATTTTTTATCTTTTGTTGCAGAAATTCCAATGACACAAATAGCGAATAACATAACTATAATAAATATTTTTTTCATAAAAAATACTCTCCTTTTTTGTTTTGTATCAATATTATCATTTATGAAATCCCAAATCTGCAGGATTTATATCTCCTGAGATTTTCTCAATAATTCCATTTTGATTTTCAAATTTTTCCCTCATCAGAGTAACTTTTTTTATTAATTTTATTGTTTCAAATTCAAGGTTACTTGCGTTATAATGTCCTTTGGACCAATAATTAAGTACAAGCAAGCTATCTCCAAAAATTTTCTTTATTTCATATTTTTTTGCATAGACTAATGCTGCATAGAGACCAACTAATTCTCCATAATTATTTGTTCTATGTTTTGCAACATAATAATTCCCATGTTCGTTAATCTTTTCTTTAGGCAAAATTTTATACAGTAGTGGACTTCCCTTATAATCAGTAAGTCTTACTTCGATGCCATTTCCTCTTCCTGTCCCAGCATCAAAATAAATTGCCGAGCAATCTATGTCGTTTTGGGAAATTTTCTTTTTTTCTTTTTTTTCATATTTTGCTCCGGCATTTAGCCATTCCTGTGCTTCTTTTATATTATTAAAAGACTTGTATCTCGCATTTTGCTTTGAAATGACCTTTTGACATTTCTCCCAATTTTCTAAAATTCCGCTTGTATCACTATTTACTAAATAATAAGCATATACTTTTGACATAATTTGAAATTTATAAAATTATAAATTTAAACCTCCGTCAATTCTTAAAACTTGTCCTGTTATGAATTTAGAAGCATCACTTGCTAAGAACAACGCTGCATTTGCCACATCTTGAGCATCTCCCATTTTTCTTAACGGAGTGTTAGCTAAAACAGTTTCTACAATTTTTTCAGGTAAAACATGTGTCATATCTGTTTTAATAAATCCAGGCGCAATTGCATTTGCTCTCAAATTTTTTCTTCCAAATTCTTTAGCCCAAGTTTTAGCCATTGCTATAACTCCGCCTTTTGTTGCCGCATAGTTAGTTTGTCCTGTATTTCCGTCAACTCCAACTACTGAAGCCATATTTATAACACTTGAAGCTTTACTTTTTAAAAGTAGCGAAACAAATCCTTGCATTACATTGTAAACACCTTTTAAGTTAATGTCAACAACTAAATCCCAATCTGATTCTTTCATTCTTTGAAGTAATGAATCTCTTGTAATTCCAGCATTATTCACTAAAATATCTAATCTTCCATATTTTTCTTTTAATTCTTTTGCAACTTCTTTAATATTTTCTCTGTCAGTTACATTTAATTTGATGTGAGTTATATTTTCGTGGCTGTAATCTGGATCAATTAAATCTCCTGAGATAACTGTCGCACCATTTTGGGCATATTTTAGTGCGATTTCTTTCCCGATTCCTCTTGAACCACCTGTAATTAATGCTATTTTTCCTTGTAACACTATTTTTCCACCTTTCTAATTTTTCAGTTTTTTTATTTTATTCAAATTTTGCATATTTTTCTATTTTAATACTTGTAATTCCACTTTTGTTACACCTTTTCCAGGACTTTCTATTTGTGAGAAAGCAGCATAGCTTAAATCAATAACTCTTCCTCTTACAAACGGTCCTCTATCATTAATTCTCACAATGACAGATTTACCGTTGTTCAAATTTGTTACTTTTACTTTTGTCCCAAATGGCAAACTTTTATGAGCGGCCATCATTTCACTGGATCTATGTTGTTCTCCGCTCGAAGTTTTGCTTCCATTTAAGCTTTTGCTGTAAAAAGAAGCCATTCCATTTTGATAGCTAGTAAAGTTATTTAAATCTTCTTTTTTTATCGTCATAACTGATTTGTTATTACTTTTTGAAACATTAAAATCTAAACTGTCGGCTTTTTTCATCATTTCTTTTCTTATAAAAATTATATTTTGACTATTATTTTCTTGCTTTTGTATTGTATTTTCTTTTGCTGTTAATGAGATAGATAATGACAAAACTGATAGCATTGTAATTATTTTTTTCATTAAAAACTCTCCTTTATATTTTTATTATTTTAATATTATATCATATGCTATCAGTTTTACAGCTTAGTTTTCTCTTAATTAAATCATAAAAACTATTTTTTAATAAGAACAGCTATTAAAAAACTATAATCTTTATTTAAAATTTTAATTATTATTTTTTCAAATCTTTTAATTCAGGTTGTTTTACATGCTGAATTTTCATGCTGCTAGGTGTAATTACTTCAAAACTGTATCCTGCTTTTCTATATCCATCAATAATAGTTTGCAATGCTTGAACAGTTGTTCCTTTAACATTTGTGTCGTGCATCAAAACATCAATTTCTGGGTGATTAGTACAAATTCCATATTTAATTAATTTTTGTACAGGTACTCCATTTCCACTAGCATCTGTTGAATCACAGTTCCAATCGTGATAAATATACCCTTCTCTTGCCATTCTAGTAATAATTTGTTGTTTCAAGGCTTTTGATGCAATTGCATTGCTAGAACCTCCAGGGAATCTTGTAATTCTAACATCTTTTCCAGTTTTAGCTTTTACAGCATCCCGTAATCTATACAAATCTTCAAAGAAATTGTGTTCATTTGCATAAATATATTTGTAATCATGTGTATAACTGTGAAGTCCTATTGCATGCCCTGCGTCTATAATTTCCTTATATTTATTTTGGTTATGTCCTATCACAAAAAAAGTTGCTTTTATGTTATTTCTTTTTAATATTTCCAAAATTTTCTCAGTATTATTTGAAGGACCGTCGTCGAAAGTCAAATGAACTATTTTTATTTTTCCATCTTTTTTCATTTGTTCGTATTTTGCTGTAAGTTCTTCATTCTTTTTAGTCAATTCATCCAAAACTTTTTCTTTTTTACTTTTTTCTTTTTCTAATTTTTTAATGTTGCTGTTCAAACTATGATTTTTTACTAATTTAGATGTTGTTCCTAAAATATGCCAACCTGAGTATGCAAATCCTGCACAGGCAGCAATTATTCCAATTATTGCTATTCCTTTTTTCATTTTTTTACCTCTCAATTTAATTTATTTTATTTGTCATATTTTTTTATAATTTCTTGTGTTTTCTTATTTCCATCTTCAGTATACTTAATCTGATCATTAATTTCACCAAGCTCTTTTGTCAATTTTTCCTTATTTTCTTTTAAAATAGGAGCTTTTGACACCAAAGATTCTTTTTCCTTAATTAAGAAAAAATGTGATATTGCAACCAAAATTGCAGAAATTATAAACAATAATACCGCTCTTTTTAACAGTTTGTTTGCTCTTGTCGAATCATTGTCATCTCTGTTGTAAGAAAATTCATTTTTTTTAGCCATTTTTTTCCTCTTTTCTTTTTTTATTTAAAAAATTTTTTTAGTTAATAAATTTAATCCCCTTAATTAAAGTAAAAGACCTCTTTCGAAAAAGAGGTCTCATAAAAGGGGGGGTTAATTGAGGTTTTAGATCTTTTTATTGATCTGAGTATAGTATACACTATAATCATTAATTCTCAATTAATATTAATACAATTTTAAATTAATTTTTCCCTGCTGTTATAATTACTCTTTTACTTTATTTTATTTTACATTCTATTTACAGTATTTATTCCCAATAAATCCAATCCTTGCTTTAAAATAAATGCAGTTTTTTGCGCTAGTAAAATTCTAGCATCTCGAACTTTTGGATTTTCTTCTTTCAATATCTGTTTTGAATTATAAAAGTTATTAAATAATTTTGCTGTGTCAAACAGATATTCAGCAATAATATTAGGTTTTAGTGTTTCATACGCTTTCACGACAAATTGTGGAAATCTCAAAAGCGAAACTGCAAGTTCTCTTTCAATTCCGTCCATATTTTCTAAAACAATTTCTTTATTTTCTAAAGTGAAGTTTTCTTCTTTTAATTTTCTAAAGATAGACATAATTCTAACATATGTGTATTGTAAATATGGTCCAGTATTTCCTTCAAAATTTAAAACTTTGTCCCAAGTAAATGTTACATCGCTTGTTCTATTTTGACTTAAATCAAAATATTTTATCGCTCCGCTTCCAATAGTTTCAGCAATTTCATCTTTCTCATCTTCTGGAATATCAGGATTTTTTTCGTTAATAACTTGTTTAACTTGCTTTTTAGCTTCATCAAGCAAATCGACAAGTCTTATAATATTTCCACTTCTTGAAGAAAAAATTACATCTCCAAATCTCATAATTCCAAAAATTACATGTAATTTTTTATAGTTGTAAGGTTCACCTAACATTTTTCCAATTTCAAACACCTGTTTAAAGTGATTCTGCTGTCTGTCATCCGTCACATAAATAGCTTCGTCTACTTTTAGTTTTTCTTTTCTAAATTTCATAGTCGCAAGATCTGATGTCGCATACAAAAAACTTCCGTCTTTTTTTTGAACAATTGCTGGCGGCAATTTATCCTCGTCAAAAAATACAACTAGTGCTCCTTGATCTTCCTTTGCAATATTTCTTTCTTTTAGTTCTTTTAAAATTTCTGGCATCATATCGTTGTAAAAAGATTCGCCGTAATAATAATCAAATTTTATTCCAAGCCTGTCGTACACCTTGTTATATTCTTTTAAGGAAATTTCAATAAACTCTTTCCAAAGTTTAATATTTTCACTATCACCTTGCTGCAATTTTTTTAATTCTGATCTTGCGCTTTCTTCAAGAGTCGGGTCTTCTTTTGCTTTGTCTGAAAATAAAACATAGATTCGCTCCAGTTCCCCAATCGGATCTTTTTCATAAGTGCTTTTTTCCAGCCAGTTTTTATATCCGACTATAAGTTTTCCAAACTGAGTTCCCCAATCTCCTATGTGATTGTCAGAAATAACTTTTATTCCCAGAAATTCCAATATTTTTTTAATTGAATGTCCAATTATCGTACTTCTTAAATGTCCAATATGCATTCTTTTTGCAATATTTGGAGAAGAGTAGTCAATAATTACTGTTTTATTTGTATCTAAAAAAGAAAAGTCATATTTTTCATTTTCTAGTTTTTTAATTTCTTTATTCAAAAATTCGTTTTTCAAAAAAATATTGATAAATCCTGGTCCAGCAATTTCCAATTTTTCGATAATTTCGTTTTTCTCAAATTCCGTGACAATTTTTGTCGCTATTTCTCTAGGATTTTTTCCAATTAATTTAGAACTGACCAAAGCAAAATTCGTTTGAAAATCTCCAAATTCTTTTTTCGTAGAATTTTGTATATCAATTTTAGCCGAAAAATCATTTTCAAAAATTTTATTTATATTTTCAGAAAACAATTTTTTTATTTTATTCGTCAACAATTCCATCCGTAATTTTTTAATTCTCCTTTCA
>ERZ772807.2064-NODE-2064-length-10729-cov-3.603710_pt1 | contig 10729 bp, 8 predicted proteins | sample MGYA00511472_ERZ772807 | MGnify/ENA primary metagenome ERZ772807 (study PRJEB29015, sample SAMEA2737947) | human oral metagenome | biome: human oral; feature: human-associated habitat; material: dental | place: China | collected 2039 ...
CGATAGAAAAATCAAACTGCTGCAGCCAGGGGGCGTCGATATGCGAGGGCTTTTCACGCCCGCCAAAGGCACCGCTTTATGAGGTGGCGCGGCAAAATTTAAAAGATCGCAAATTTTAATGCTTGCGCAAGTTGCGATAGAGGCGATGAAATTTAAACGATCCGTCCATGCCGCGCGAAGGATAGACGCAAGCGGCGATAAAATTTGAACCCGAAGACTGGTAGCGCCTAAAATTAGACATTATCGGGAGCCCGAATCCTGCGGGGCGTAAATAATGCCTGCCGCCCTAAATTTAAACCGCGACGCCGCAAGTTTAAAATTTTATGCCGCGATACCCGGCTCATCGATACCGAAACAAGCGAAAGTCGCGATTAAATTTAAAACCAAAGCGAGTTTCGGTCATCAAATTTAACTGGAATTTAGCGCGATAAATTTAAACCGAGATTCGCGTACAAAGCTCGCAAGCGCCAAGCACAAAACTTGCGCCTCTAAATTTTAAAAGGCAGCTCGGCTTACCTAAGCGGCGCGGCGCCGTAAAATTTCAATCTCGATCCGCCGCTCTAAACGAATCGGCAAAATTTCGCCGATCTATCGAATCATAAATTTTAAAGCTCAAGCCAACCGAGTTTTTAAATAAAATTTTGCGGCTCATGCGGGTTTTATTAATAGTTCTGTTTGAGCGGAGTAAATTTAAAATTTCGCCCCCTGCTCGTTCAATAAAATTTTATCGCAAAAACCCACCTAAAAATGGGGAAAACCCGCTATAATCTTGAAAAAATTATGAAGCGCTTTTTGGAAAAATTTCTACTCTTCGCCGCGATCTTACTCATCGCAAGCATCGTGCTTAACAAGATCTCGGGCAAATTCGGACTTCCTTCACTCATCGTATTTTTGGCAGTGGGGATGCTCGCGGGCTCGGACGGGCTTTTGCGCATCGATTTTACGAGCCACCGCATCACTCAAGACGTCGGTATGATCGCGCTTATTTATATTTTATACGCGGGCGGGCTCGATACTAATTTAAAATCGATCCGCCCGGTAATGGCTAGCGGCATCATCTTAGCGACGCTCGGGGTGGTGGTTACCGCATGCGCGACGGCGGTTTTGGTTAAAATTCTACTCGGCTTCAGCTGGCTTGAAGCGCTACTTTTAGGCGCTATCATCTCTTCTACAGACGCTGCTGCGGTCTTTGCGATACTGCGCGCCAAAGGTATTTCGCTAAAAAACAATCTCGGTCCGCTGCTAGAGCTCGAATCCGGCAGCAACGATCCGATGGCGATCTTTTTGACCGTCACGATCATCCAGATCATCTCGCTAAACCAAAGCCCGAGCGCGATTGATATGCTGACGCTGCTAATCAAGCAGTTTTTAATCGGCGGGCTTATGGGTTACGCCTTCGGCAGGGCGCTGCCGTCGATTTTCAATAGATTAAGGCTTGAGCATTGGGGGTTGTATCCGGTGTTTTCGATGGCGTGGGTGGCGCTACTTTTTACGCTGTGTATGAAACTCGGCGGCAACGGCTACATCGCCGTTTACGTCGCGGGAATGTTCGTCAATAAGCGAGAATTTGCACACAAGAAAAACCTCATCGGCTTTCACGACGGCATAGCATGGACGATGCAGATCACGGTATTTATCACGCTGGGGCTTTTGGTTTTCCCGTCCGAGCTGCCCGCCGTCGCGCTTATGGGCTTTGTAACGGCGCTGTGGCTGATGTTTGTCGCGCGACCTTTGGGGGTATTCATATCGCTTGCGTTCTCTAAATACAGCAAGAAAGAGAAGGTCTTTATCTCATGGGTCGGACTTCGCGGCGTCGTGCCTATCGTGCTTGCGACCTATCCATACGCCGCGGGGATCGAGCACGCGGGGCTTATCTTTAACACCGTCTTTTTTATGGTTCTAATCTCGGTGCTGATACAGGGAATGAGCCTGGAGCGCGCCGCAGATAGATGCGGCGTACGCGAGCCGCCGGAGCCGGAGAGCGCGGAGCCGAATTCGAATATGCCGATCTTTTATCGCACGCTGCGCCAATACACAGTGGACCCAGGCTGCATGCTGATCGATAAAATTTTAGCCGAGCTTGAGCTGCCGGAGGATTTCCTCGTCATCCTGATCAGGCGGCACGGCGAATACATCAAGCCTACCGGCTCGACGGTACTGCAAGAGGGCGATCTGCTGCTCGTCCACTGCGATGAGGAGAGCGTATATAATGCGGTTTTGAAGGGTTTTGAGGCGTCTAAGGCGTAAGCGGCGCGGCGTGGAGTTGCGGCGCAAAATTTTAGTTTGGCGCGCCTTTTACCGCGCGCAACGGCTTGATTATCCGCGCCTAAATTTACGCCATCGCGTAAAGATCGCTAGCCGCAAAGGCGCAATTTTAAATTTCGCAGAAGCTCCCAAGCTTATGAGATTTAAAATTTCAGCCGCACGAAATTTGACCCAAAAGCATCATGTATTAACGGAGTGCCGATCCGTTTTGAAATTTAACCGCGCAAATTTTAAATTTTCTAAATTTCGTAAATTTCAAAAAGGTTTAAATTTGGCGGATTCCAAACGGATGAAATTTTGAATCCGTTTGCCGAGACACTAGGTCCTTGACGATCGATCGATTTTAAAATTTTTATCTGGCAAATTTATGCAGGCTTACGGCTCTGAAATTACGTAAAAAACGGTAAATTTGAAACTCCAACGGAGTAAATTTGCACGAACAGACGGCAAAAGAAATTTACGAGGTTTTTAAGTTTCAAACTCCATCGGAGTAAATTTAAATTTCACTGCTCTTGCGGCGCAATATCGAAATACCGTATTTCAAATCGCTACGACTGTAAGAGCTTGCAGCATTTAAATTTAGCGCTTTTAGAGCAGCTCACTCGCACTCCCAGCGGTGCTTTTTCATATCGATGCGCTCGCCTCTGAATTCCACGCCTTCGGCCTCTAGCAGTTCGCGCTGAGCCGCAAAGCTCGCCGCCAAAGCGCCCGCGTGATAAAGGGCGCGGTGGCACGGATAGTCGCCGTAGAGCTCTGCTTGCGAGAGCACGCGCCCCACGAGCCGCGAGTGAGCGGGCAGCCCGATCAGGCGCGCGATCTGCCCGTAGCTAGCGACCCTGCCCGCGGGGATCTCCTCCACAAGGGTAAAATTTCATAGATCAAATTTTGCGTTAAAACCATGGCACGATTATACTTTTTCGCATTTAAATTTAGACCTAAATTTAGTCACTTTGCGCCGCTAAATTCGATATAATTTCTAAAATTTAGCGCTTTATAAAAGGAGCGAGCTGTGGACGAGAAATTTCAATCAGACACGAAAGAGCTGGACGAGAAATTTGCCGCTATCCCTGAAAATTTAAAGAAGCGATACGATATGCATAGATTTATTAGACGCGTGATTATGGCGTATTGGTCATCAGCGTTTGCTACTTTTTATTTTTCAATGGTATTGGGAATATATTTAGAGTCATTTTTTACAAATATCGGCATAAAATTATCATCTGAAATTTTTATATATATTCGTGATGTCGCGATAATAGTTTTGCCTATATGCGCGACGATCTGTTTTTTAAGATACACTAAGACTAAGCGATACAGCAACCTTTTTATCAAGGATCAAGGAGATAGTTTGTTGGTCTTTACGATAGAAAATTTTGCCAGTATAGTTTTACTTTTATATCCGACCTTGATTTTTACCGGAATATTGGAAGGCGCCGCAGCTCATATATTTTTGTACGCCTTAATCGTAGCGCCGATTTGCGGAATAGTTTTTGGGGTATGCTATTTTTTCAATACGGGCTCATATACCCCGAAAGCCGAAGCGTAAATTTCATTAAATTTAGCCGCGCTTTTAAATTTTACGACGCGGCGCCTCGCCTAATTTCAAAATTTAGTAGTTTTAAAATTTTACCTTGCCAAGGTCTGCGCGCAAGCGAAATTTAAACCGAATATTCAGCCCCTCTTTATATGTAAAGGAATATAATTTCAAAACAGATATCAACTTTGATTTAAAGGAGAAAAGATGCAAAATCAAAGACGAGACCTACTAAAGGTAGCCGCTTTGGCGGCGGGCGCTGCGATGCTCGGTACGAGCGAACTAGCTGCGAGCGAAAAGGCGTTTAAGCTCTCTAAGCGCGATCATAGCAAGCAAAGAGCGCTGCTGCTCTCAAGCTCGGGTTACAAAGACACGAAGTATCTATCGCACGCGGTGTCGTGGATCGGTAAATTTGCGCAGGAGAACAACCTCGCGGGCAAAAAGATCGTTTTCATCCCTTACGCGAGCCTACGCAGAAGCTACGACGAATATGAAAAGCGCGTCAAAGAGGCGCTTGCGAGTTTAAATTTAAACATCGTCGGCGTCCATCACGCTAAAAACGCCGCGAAGGAAGTCGCGAGCGCGGATTGCATATTCGTAGGCGGCGGCAACACCTTCAAGCTCGTGCACGATATGTACGAAAACGAGCTCATCGCTCTGATTAGCAAAATGGTCGAGGACGGCACGCCGTATATCGGCTGGAGCGCGGGCTCGAATGTCGCGGGCGCTACGATGATGACGACGAACGATATGCCGATCATCGAGCCCGAGTCGTTTAATACCTTCAATATCTTCCCGCACCAGATCAATCCGCACTTCATCTCGGGCAAGCCTGTGGGGCACAACGGCGAGAGCAGAGAGGAGAGGCTGGAGGAATTTTTGATCGCTAATCAAAAATCGACGGTGTACGCGATGCCGGAGGGTACAGCGTTTTGGCTTGAGGGCGAAAAGGCGACCGTGCTAGGGCCTGCTGCGGTGCTTAAGATGAACTATAAGCAAAAGGTTAAGTTGATCGAGCCGGGTAGCTCATTTAAGTATTGATCGTACCCGCTCAAATTTAACCGATAGATGCGCCTGATCACCGCTCGTTTGAATGCGCAAATCGGTTAAATTTTTAATTGCGGCGCTCGGCTAAATTCGGGCGTCGCTTTTTAAATTTACGCGACAAAGCGCGTTTTGCTTATGTGAACGCGCGATCAAAAGATAAGCATCGATTTAAAGCGGCGCGCGATCGCCGAAGCCATAAAAAGTAAAATTTAAAACGCAGATAAAATGCCCTACATCCACTTTCTTATGCCGCTCGGCGATTTTATTCCGTATATCGCGGATATCCTTGCCGGCTGCGGCGGGACGGTATATTTGCAAAAAAGAGCGCCTATGGCGCCGCCAAAACCGGTTCGAGTAACCGCCGAAACTTAACCGACCTGAGGCAAGGCTTAAAATTTTTATCTCGCCGGAATCGCCGCAAGAGCCCGAATTGCCTGCAAAGGTATTTTACGACGATATGTATCGAAGCATCATAGAAGGCACGGGAGGACGAGAAACGCAAGAAGCTATAGAGATGATCGCGCTGCGACTCGCCGCAAAAAATCCGGGCGCGGCTACTTGGGGAAATTTATCCGCGATCAAAAATAAACTAGAAAACGACGAAGCGATCGGTCGCGGGCTTAGCTGCGGCGCTTATTTTTACAAAGATTATTTTTACGCGAAGCGCTGCGCGGACGGTAAAATTTTAAAATTTGATCCAAACAACGACAAACTGCCGAATATACGACGCCGTAAACGGGCGGCATCGATAGCGCGAGCAAAAAGCGGCGCTTACGCAAAAAAACACTACATTCAAATCACGCGCGCTTTTAGAATTTAATCGTTTTCCTGCCTAAACGGCTTGGTTATGCAAGAAAAAGCGGCATCACTCGCGCAAGGGCGCCCATGTAAGCAAAAAATCGCCCCGCCGCATCGTAAGCCGCACGATCTCAAAGCCGCCTTCGCCGCCGCTAGTTTGCGCCGCTTCGCAGACGGCTCGCAAAGGGCTATAAATTTAAAACGCCTGCAAATTTAAGCGTTTAGCCACTATGAACGATCCACTCAGACGCCACATTAGGCTTCGTTGCAGGCGCAAATTTAAACGGCAGGGCACAAGCAAATTAAATATAGCTAACCTTATAATGATCGCAGCTAGGCTTACGCTCCTCGCATTTAGCGTCGCTTTTACCGATCGCAAGCGAGCAAAGCGGCGAGTATCCCTCGGGGATGCCCGCACGAGCTGCGAGAATAGGCTCGTCAAAAAGCGTAACGACGACTGTATTTATCGGGCACGAGGCAAGCTCAAGCGAGGTTGCGCGAAGCTGCATATTTTGCATCACAGAACCCATCGCCCAGTAAATCCCGCGATGTAGGTTTTCAAGCTTGGCGCCTTCGCATTCCTTCGGCAGTTCCGTCGCTAGTTTACCCGAAAGCAAGATAAGAACGGGCGCGCCGTAAAGCGTAGTTTTGGTTTTCATCCCCATGTTGCCGAATTTCTTAACGGCCGCCGCATCAAGCTCGCGCAAAAGATCTTTGTCCGTGATAACGCTTATGTGAGCATCCTTCGTGGTAAAAAGAGCGGGCGCTAGATACGCTGCCTCCAAAATCGCCTGGATCTCCTCTTTTGACGGGACTTCGGCGTTAAATTCGCGCACGCTTCGACGCTTTTTCATAGCTTCGAGTAGTTGCATTTTCTCTCCTTAAATTTGATTTTATATTTCAGGCTCGCCGCGCTTTACTCAAGCGCCCGCGAGCAGCCGTTTAGCCTAATATCTTTTTCACGCACGCTTTTATCTGTTCAAAGCTAGCCGTCGGCTCAAATCTCGCTATGACTTCGCCGTTTCTATCCACTACGAATTTCGCAAAATTCCATTTCACGCCGTCGCCTTCTAAAATTTCAGAGAAGTTGCTTTTTAGCGATTCTTCAAGTTTTGCGCTTAACGGATGGGCTACATCAAAGCCTTTAAACCCCTGTTTTGAAGTTAGAAATTTAAACAGCTCTATCGCACTCTCGCCGCGCACGTCGCCTTTTTTAAATAGCTCAAACGTTACGCCAAAATTTAGCTTGCAATTTTGCTCTATCGTCTCGTCGTCATCGGGTTCCTGATGAGCGAAATTATCGCTAGGAAAGCCCAATACGCAAAGCCCCTTGTCTTTAAACTCCTGATTTAGCACCTCAAGCTCCTCGTATTGGTTCGTAAAGCCGCATTTACTGGCCGTATTTGCGATAAGCAACACTTTGCCGCGGTACTCGCCCATAGATTTTTGCTCGCCTCTGCCTGTAGTTACGTTAATGTCGTAGATTTGTATTTTTCTCCTTTGTGGCACTTTTCGCCTTAAAATTTTTAATAAATTTTAGCGAGTGAATGTGTTCTCAGCGTGTTCTTTTGCGATTTTAAAAATTTATCTGCCGTCCCATTCGCCGCTCCTGCATTAAATTTGCCGAATTTTACCATAATTCGGCCGCCCTCTTGCGGCGCAAACGATCCTTTTTCATTGCCTTATTATGGCGCGGGCGAGCCTGAACGGCGCCGTATAAATTAACAAGATGAGGCACGGAATTTCCGTCCGATTTGCAAAGCTCGGTTTGAACTTAAATTTAAAAATCCGCGTCGTCGCCGTAAGCTGAAATTTTGCGCGATTGTTTTAAAATACGTTTAAAATTTTAAGGAGAGCTCATGGCATTTTCAGATTTTTTCAAAAAAGGCGGCAAAAATAGCGCAAACGCCGCAAAGATCGGCAAGACCGCGCAGGAGCGCAAGGATATAAGCATCGAAATTTTAAAATCCCAGGGCGTGCCGTACATTGACCATCTGCCGCTGCGATACGAGACGAGCGAGATCACTCCGCGCGAAAAAGACGAGGTCATCGCCCGCGCGATCTGCTCGTATGCGGCGATAATGTGCGCCTGCTCGATCAGAGACGAGGGCAAGCTCGCGGATGAGGATAAGCAGGGCGCGCAGGGCTTTCTAGATAACCGCTACGGCTGCATAGACAAGCTCACGCGCATGGAGCGCCGCGTCGTGCAGGGCGAGGCGAGCCGCGACGAGGCCGTGAATATGGGCTGGAAATACGAGTCGCTGTGGGCGCTGATGTGGGCGATGGGGCTCGTGGATGAGCTTAGCTTTCCGAGCGAGATCTGCGATTGCGCCTTTGTGATGGACACCTTTAGCGGCGGCGATTTCTCGGCGCGCGTGAAGCTGCGCGATACGGATGAAATTTTACAGGCGCTCGATCTCATCTACCGCTACCACTGGGCGTGCGTCAATGCCCGCGTGCACGGCTCAGACTGCGCGGGGCTCGACGAAGAGGTCGTGATGGAGAGGCGCGGCGGGCTAGAGTGGCTGTGCTGCAAGGGGGACGAAAACGATAATCTAACTGACGAATATAATGCGTGGGATTATCCGGACTTGAATACTTAGCAACCCCTCTTTCCTTTATACATCGTTGGAAACTTCGCCGAATTTCGGTCACGTATTATAATATACGCTCCTTCATTCGGCTCATTTCCGCCTCGTCTAAAGAAAAATAGCGTGCGTTGTCTCGCTTTGCTATACGTCGTTGTGTCTAAAATTTGCTCAGTAACGTATTGCATATATGCTCCCATCGCAAATTTCATCCGCATTTCATCTGCGCCTCGTCTAGCCTAGCGGCGATACTGCCGCCTGTATTTTTGCGCTAAAATTTAACCTCGATCGCGCGCTGTTTTTTCTAAATCCAAAATATTTGCCGACGGATCGAAAAGCATACCGAATGTGAGATAAATTTATAAATTGCTTGGGGATAGAATTTTAAAATTCTGTTGCAAACTACACAAAGCGGATCACGGGCGCAGATCCGCCAAAATTCAGCCGCGGCCTGCTAAATTTCAGGACGCCACGGAATTTTAGAATTTAAAGTTGCGGGCGAGCAAGGCGCCCGTCCGCGTATTTTAAGCCCGCTAAATTTAAGCGGGCAACGTCTGCGCCGCAGACCTAGAAATTGCATCAGCCCTGCGTCGCAGCGCTTCCGTTCGCAAACGCCGCCGCATTGAGCGCCGCGTTGTAATCGGGCTCATCTACGATGTCGTCCGTGATCTGCTTGTAAGCGATCTTGCCTGCGGTATCCACGACGAAAATCGCGCGGCACGTTAGCCCCGCAAGCGTGCCGTCCGCGATCAGCACGCCGTATGCGCGCGCAAACTCCTTATCGCGAAAATCGCTTAGGGCGCGTAAATTTTTGATCCCCTCGGTCGAGCAAAATCTGCCCGCGGCAAACGGCAGATCCATCGAGATCACGAAAACCTCGGTATTTTTTATACTCGCGGCGCGCTCGTTAAATTTGCGCGTCTCGATCGCGCACACGTCCGTATCCAGAGACAGCACGGCGATGATGACCTGGGCCTTGCCCGTGCCGCCACCGACTTTGACCTCGCTAAGATCGGCCGCGACCAGACTAACCTCTGGCGCCTTATCTCCCAGCTTAAGCTCGCTGCCCGAAAGGCTAACGCTTACGCCTTGCAATTTGGTTTATTGCATAATTTTCCTTTGTTTTGAAATATTTAAAACGGGCGCATTATAAGCCCGTGAAAGCAGGCACCTGCTAAATCTGAAAACAAGCGAGCTTGGGTACTAGCTCAACTTAATATGAGCGGTGCGTAGATCGCTCTGCAAAGATGAAATTTTACGGCGCGAAGCGACGGCGCAATAAAGTACCCCCGAGAATACCGCTACTCGCATAAAGCACTGATGGTCACGATCCGATATAAGTCTATGATAGTTGCGCTCCGCCTTAAGGCTGCACCGAAAGTAAAATTTCGCCCCGTTTGCGCGATCCCGCTTGCGGCGATTTTGTCTGTGAATAAAAATCAAAGCGCTATAACGACATGAGTGCTTTCTCTGTGAAAGAAAGAAATCTCTAGTAAAACGATAGGCGCGACGTCTTGGACATACTTTAAGTTACGGCTTTAGATTTTTAAATTTAATTGAAATTTTTTGATCTAAATTTACGATCGGCAGGAGTTAAACTTATGAGTTGAAATTTTATTTGAAGCGAGCGTGAGTTAAAATTTTGGCTCGTAAAGCGGGTTAAATTCTAAGAGCCGTTTTAAAATTTCAAGAAGCGCCGGGGTTGGCGATAAAGTTATCGCCGCACCCTAGCGCTCGTTAAGCTTAGCCGTTGCGCTTTTTGATGATCTCTTCGCCGACGTTTTTAGGAACCTCGTCGTAGTGATCAAATTCCATCGAATAGGTCGCGCGACCCTGCGTCTGAGAGCGCAGATCGGTCGAGTAACCGAACATCTCCGAAAGCGGGCAGAACGCGTCGATGATCTTATTACCGCCGCGCTCGCTCATATTATTAACCTGTCCGCGGCGCTTGTTTAGATCGCCGATGACGTCGCCCATATACTCCTCAGGGGTTTCTACCTCGACCTTCATCATAGGCTCCAAGATCACGGCACCCGCTTTTCTAGCGCCCTCTTTAAAGCCCATAGAAGCGGCGAGTTTGAATGCCATTTCGGAGCTATCGACTTCGTGGTAGCTTCCGTCATAGACAGTTACGCGCACGTCCTCGACCGGATAGCCCGCTAAAACGCCGTTTTGCATCGCCTCTTGGCAGCCCTTGTCGACCGCAGGGATGTATTCTTTCGGAATCGCGCCGCCTTTGATATCGTTTACGAACTCATATCCGGTGCCAGGCTCCAAAGGCTCTAGGCGCAAAAATACGTGACCGTATTGACCGCGACCGCCCGATTGTTTGGCGTATTTGTATTCTTGCTCGACCGTTTTGCGGATAGTCTCGCGATATGCGACCTGCGGCTGTCCGACCTCGGCCTCTACTTTAAATTCTCTAAGCATTCTATCTACGATGATCTCAAGGTGCAATTCGCCCATTCCCGAAATGATCGTCTGTCCGCTCTCCTCG
>ERZ772807.2067-NODE-2067-length-10716-cov-13.455297_pt1 | contig 10716 bp, 5 predicted proteins | sample MGYA00511472_ERZ772807 | MGnify/ENA primary metagenome ERZ772807 (study PRJEB29015, sample SAMEA2737947) | human oral metagenome | biome: human oral; feature: human-associated habitat; material: dental | place: China | collected 2039 ...
TTAGTTTGTACAGTACTATGTTGTATTTCGTTAAATAATTCTATTTGCGCTCCACGCTCATGACGCGCGATATAGCGCAATTCAGCTGTTTCAATTCCTATTTCTTCGGCAAATGCACGACGATATGTGCAGTCTATTCGTTTAGTTTCTACATCTATCCAAATAGTGTCTAAAATCAAATCTCGGCAAATAGATAAATTATTTGCGGTATAGAGTTGTACAAATAAACTTTCTACCGGTAATTGCACATAGAAGGTTTGTTTAGGCGCAATAGTATCAGGAACCAGTCCTGTGAATACACAATCATATAAATGATTATATTTAAAATGAGTAAATTGCAGATCTGGGTGCGCTCCATTCCAATAATGCATAGAAAAATCTGTGGGTAATAACGGGGCATGTTCATTTACCCAGTTCATATCGGTTGTCCCAGCCAATGGGAGTCGCGACGCAAAATAACGCGAATAACAGCCAAACCCTTGCGGCAAACGCAATTCACAAGGATGAATAACTGGTTTTAATGGGTTATCAATTTGATGCGCAGGAAAAAAACGTTGCCAAGATAAATCGTTTAAATAATTTTCATGATAGAATCCGCGTCCTATTGGATTATGTAAAGATACCCTGTCAGATATGGGTTCTATTTCATCTTGATTCTTTCCATAATGTAACTGAGTGCCTACTCCGCCGAAGGCATATTCATATCGGATAGGTAATTGTTCTATTATTTCTGCCTGAGTCAGTGCCCAACCTAGTGCCTCACGTTTCCAATGCCTTTCCCCATATACGGCCAAACTTTTCTGATAATTGCCTATTGATAATGAAATAGGGAAAAATGATGTTTTACCCCCCATCGGAGCATAGGCTGTAGCATTAACAATAAAATCTAGCTTGGGTTTATATAAGACAAAGTCACTTTCTACCATGGTAGACGAAAAATTATTCTGCGCATCATGATATTCATCGGCAAAGACGAGATTTGGTTGAATAGATGAAAAAGTCAAATCAGTCTGTCCTGTATGAGAATCTATCTCAAATGTATAGCCCACTTTTGCTACGATAACATCATATGCCCGATTATTTTGATCTACATTTAAAAAATTTTGGGCATGGAAACCTGTCAAATTATTAAGAAAAAACATTTTATTATCAGCCATTGAAATTCTATAGGCAGCCTGATACAAACCTAATGATCCAGCTGCCTATCTCATGATAAATAGAATCTAATTAATATCTACTTTCTTACCATCTATATCTACTTCTTTACTACCAACAATCTTAATTGTCTTACTCACAATACCAATTTGATTTTTTCCCATGACAATAACGGAATTACCAACTTGCAAAGTAATTTTTTTACCTGCAGATATAGTAATATTCTGGGCAGCATTCAGTCCAATATTATTGCCGGCGTTTAGCCCCATATTTGCGCCAACGTTGTGCATCTCTGCAGCACCAACATTTGTCATCCATCCTCCACCAATATTCAGCATATAACCAGCACCAATATTGGTCATTTGGGCAATACCAACATTATTAATACCATTCTGAATAACCGTTTGGCTACGATTCCCGCCAATTTTTGAGACCTCATTAGCAGCAACAGTTTTATTCCGGCTTGCACCAATAGTTACAGCCTGATTTTTTCCAACACCAATATTTTGATCATTGATAATGGTAACTGCTTGACTTGCACCAATATTCACATTCTCATTCTGCCCTACACTACGGCTACGATTTTTTCCAACACTAATTGATTGGTCTTTAACAACGGTAATTTCTTGATTCTCACCAATAGTTAAACTTTGGTTCTTACCGATACTAATACTCTCATCTTTTCCTACAGTTTCATTGCGATTCTCATTAATTGCAATAGTTTCATTTTTTTGAACAGTTTCGTTACGATCTCCAATAACAGTAACTATTTCATTATTACCAATAGTAGTTGCTCTGTCCTGCTGAACGTTACGAGTCTCATTGTTTTTAATAAGAGAGGTTAAGTCTTTTTGTGCTTGAAAATTAACCATTTCAGCACCTGCTGTATCGTTAAACATTAGCTCATTAAAATTTGCTAATGGAGAATTAAAACTTTTACTTTTAATTCCAGACTGCTTGGCTGCAGCGGGAAATCCCCATGGAGGGGTCATAGCACTATTGTAAAGGCGGCCTAAAACAATAGGGCGATCTGCATCACCATTAATAAAACCAACAAGTACTTCTTCTCCTATACGTGGAGTATTAATTGAACCATAGCCTGATCCAGCTGAACCTTGAGCGACACGCACCCATCCAGAACTATTCTCATCATTTTTCCCATATCTATCCCAATGGAACTGAATTTTAATATCTCCATATTCATTAGTATAAACTTCTTCACCGGCAGGACCTGTCACTATGGCAGCTTGGGTACCCAATAGTTTGGGTTTTGGCGTTTTAAGCGCAGGACGATAGGCAAAAGACTTCGGTAGGACTTGAAATGCAATGCGGAATCTACCAATTCTCTCACCACTAGTATATCCAGCCTCTTCGAAGTCATAATCAGCCTTGAGGATCAAATAAGTTGTATTTGAAGAAATATGCGGGTGTTTATTTAATGTAAACGTAAATCCTGGCATAATATTTAATGCAGTGCCAGCTGCTTGGATGATTTTAGTCTGGGTCTTTAATTCCTCACTTCTTATTTGGCTATAATTCTGCGCCTCTGCAGTATCGGAGAAACCAGTATAAAAATCATAATGTTCCATAGGAACAGTTCCCAATTCATGTACAGAGTTAGATGATTGCATAGGAACTTTGGCATTTTTATAATTATATTCTTGTGTTACAAATTGTGAACTTTTTAATGAATCACGTTCAATCCATTCATCAATATAAGCATTACTAGGTTTCCCTGCTGCTACATATTTAGAATGATATGATAATGTCGAAGGTTGAATGACTTCATTCAGTACAGCTATATCGTCAGTAATTATTAACTCATGAGAGCCATTATTATGTTGAAAGTAGTAATAAATACCTTCCTGTTCAAATAAGCGGCTCAAGAATCTAAAACTATTTTCTTGATATTGCACGCAGAAACCATATGAGCGATAATTTTTTTGGCACTTGATTTGAACTGGAAATCCGAAAGGAGCTATAACCTGTTGTGCGATATCCAATACTGTTTTATCTACAAATACTCGACTGTCAATATTTTGTGTTAAATACCAAAGAAATGGGCGAACTATACAAATATATGCATAATAGCCTTCTTCATCATCATCCTCAAATGCATACCCAAAATCTGTTACAAGGCCATTTAGATACCTATCTACTTTGGATTCGGTATCAATCTGTAGAGTAATAGTCTTTCCTATAATATCGGTCCCTTGTAAATTTGCATTTTTTGAGACTAGTGTAATAGTAAACTCAAATAAATCAGATATAAATTCAGAACCTATCATTTTCTTAAATAAAACATCTGATCCTAATGGAGTATGAGCAACAATGGTTCTACCCATGATATTTTCCTTATCAAGAATTAAATTAAACCGATCTATGAATTAAATTTATTTAAGGGTCAACGCAGTCCCTTAGATTATTCGACTAAGTTACACAAGTTATGATCGTAGCATGTCTACAACATTTAATAGGTACGTTCCTCTCAGCATAGTAATTAATCTTTAGTGCTTAGTGTTACACATTTACCCAAATAACTACCTCCTATTTCGCTAAATAATCAAATTGATTTCATCAGCTTAAAACTTATTTAATACATTGAAATTTCCTTAAGTTACTTAAATCAAAAGGATTATTAGGTGTAAATGCTGTAAACTCCAAAACTAATTTCCTTCCCCTTATATCATATGCTACTATTGTAGCATTATTTGACTGGTGCGTTATTTTGCCTTGTTCAATCAACCTAAATACAGACCATGCACCATTATTACTGATGCTTGCACTATTTACTTCAGGAGATATCACTTCTAACTTAATTTGTGAATTTCCTGATTGTGCTGGCCAAGTTAGATTTAAAGGAACAACAGGACCATGGCTATACACTTGAGTTTTTCCATCATATGAAATATGTACACTTTCCAGCTCTGGATCAAGTAAAATAACCTTTATTGTGAAATTAAATTTAGGAGTATCCATTCCATTACTAAAATACACTCTCTTAATCTCTCGAATACTTTTTAAAGCAGCGAAACGTTGTGAAAATGTTTCGTTTCTTGCCATTAAAGCATCCAAAGAATCAACCTTAGCTAGAGAAGCTATTTGCCCTGTTAATTGGTTAAATTTCTGATAAATACCATTTGAACCAAAAATATTAGTGAAACTTTCAATTGCCACATCATTTGGCGATGTTCTTTGAAACGGATAACCTTGCGCCAGCATATCTTCACATTGCTGTGCTACTGGCGCTAGTTGCTTTGTTAACGATGACATTAATCTCTCATCTACAACTTTATCTGTACGCTCCAAAATAATGGTAGAGAAATTATCCAACATTTCTCTAAATGGTGAGGGTAGTCGTCCAATTTCTGCTTTATATTTTACAAAAGGATCATCTGGTGGCAAGTCGACCCCTTTTTCTACTGCAACATTTACAGCAACTAAATACACATATAAATCATTGACTACCTCAATTACACCCGTAATTGTTGCGGGCTGCTCTTTTTCAGCTCTCAGCAAAGCATGAAAATTGGCAAAAGCAGTATCTACAGGTGTATCCTGTATCCATCCAGATAATTGTCCCAGATTCTCATTTTGCTCGGAGGATATAACGAACTGATTAATATCTATTCCTGCTTTACTTAACCAATCTTTAATAGGATTGTTATGCTGAGCTTTAAGCTGATCTCCCAAATTTAAGGTCGTATTATCACTAATTCCCCTAATAATATTAATGAGAGGTGAGTTTTTGTCAGATAATAATTTAGCAATTTGGATATTTTCCTGCGAATTTCTCGGAGTTATTAGTACAAGGTCATTAATATATTCATGCCATGATTTAATATATTGTTGAAAATACTGCCTTTGTACATCTTGGCGTATTGCATCTTCTGTTTGCCCAGCACTAGTTGCATACTCTCCCAATACCCATGAACCCTCTTCAAAGATTTGAGTTGTATTCTTTATTAGACTAGGTAGAACTAATTTAATATAACCCTCCCTCGTATAAGCTGGATCAATGGGTTCTTTTAATGATGCCCCACTTTTCCTACGGAAAAGTAAATGAGTCTGCGAACCTCCTAGACTTGAGAAAGAAACTGAATTAATCGCTGATTTATGCTGTTGTGCTGATTGTAGTGTTTGGTCTAGAATAATCGTTGTTATATCAATTTTTGCCAAATCCCGCCTTCTTTTCTCCACTAATTCTTCATCATAGTTTACACTGAATACTAGATCGGATTGTGCTAAAACTTGACGTAAGGCCTTATCTGCAGCATCTTTTTGCAGATTATCAATTTGTTTGCCATCATTAGCATTAGCAAATAAATTTTCAATTAACCAATTTCGCATAAATTCTTGATTAAATTTATCTTTATGAAACATCATTAAATATGCTTTTAATGAGTTATAAGTGAACTGTCTGTCCCCTGGTTTTTCAGTTCTCAGTAATTCATCTAAATTTTGACTGATCAATGGCATAGCACTATCATGTAACAATCGATTATAAACAGATTGACCAATAGTCCACATTTGAGCCCCTTGATATAAGCCAATACGATAACTAAATGGGGGGTTATTTAAATCCTTGATATGTTCACTTTGTACAACGGAAGGTACTTGGTTTGCAAACTCAATAGCATTTTTGAAATTTAATTCTTTTTCTTTGCGAATACTTTCATCTAATTTAATTGCTCTCTGTTTTACATCATCCAAATACCGACTATTTTTAATATAACTTACACAGAGTAAGAACAATGCCATTGCCGAAAATAACCCAATAGAAATGGCACCAAACCAATAAGATGAGCGGTTTTTGATAGACCATACTTTATTTTTACTAGCCAAATTAGATTCAGCGAATATGATTTCTTCAAAAATTTTTTTCAAGAAAAAACCAGAATAATTTTTTCTGCTCTCATTTTTATGAGGATAAAGAGTATTCTTATTAAGTTGGAAATCTTCATATAACTTAATGTTATTATTAATAAATAACTCATCTTGTGCAATAGCACTTGAAAAATATACTCCTCTCCATTGTACCGATTCTTCAAATTTTGAATGCTTAGCTAACTCTTGCAGGAATTTAGTCAGAGAATCACTTAATCTTTTAAATTCATCGGGGAAAATAAATACATTAGCCCGATCTTCAATAGTGACCTGTTTACTCACAACATCTAATGATAACGAATAGAATATTTCAATCAATTGAGTAAATTTATTTTGGGCAGATTCAATGTCATGATCCGCGCTCTCAGAATTAAATTGAATACCAAAATATTCTTGTCGTTCTTGCTCTGTTAAATGTGCAAAAAAAGATTGGAATCCTTGTAATAGATCTAATTTAGTAATGATGAAATATATAGGAAATTTAATATTGAATTGTTTATACAATTCCTGAATTCGTTTTTTAAGTGAAAGAGCCAAACTTTGCAATTCTGACTCACCGCTTAACAATTCTTCAACACTAACAGTTACAATTAACCCATTAATAGGTTGTTGAGGACGATATTTATTCAATAAAGAAACAAACTCATCCCAATCATGATTATTATCTTTATTTATAAAATATCCTGTTGTATCAAAAAATACAGCATTATCAGTTAAAAACCAATCACAATCGTAAGTATTTATTTTTTGATCATGTGATTTATCAGCAGTACTAGTCAATGGAAAATTCAGGCCAGAATATTTAATTACTGACGTTTTCCCTGAACCAGTAGCTCCCAAGATAGGATACCAAGGAAGATGGTATAAATATTGTTCTGCATTAAACAATTTGGTTTTTGAACGAATAAATTTAGCATCTTTCAGAATTTTATTTAATTCTGAAAATTTTCGAGCCATTGGTGTTACAGTCACAGTTTTCTTAATAATTGGCTCATGTGTTGATTGAATCTCTTTTACTAATAAAGCATTTCTACGGGCTTCTTTCCAAAAACGAAGTACTATTTTCCCAAGCCAGAATACTACAATAAGTATGCATGCCACAAAACGAATTTGATTAGATGCCAATGGTCTAATACCGCTAATTGCGATTTCATCACCAAAAAACCAAATTAAGCATACTAATGTAGAAATGCCTAACAAACTCCAGAAAAAGAATGATTTAAATAAATTTAATGGATTTTTCATGATATATTTAGTTGTTTAATAATTTTGAATAAAATTAAGACTAGTGGTTAATATTTGGAACTATTTGTTGAGTTTCACTACCCAAACGAGAACCTGTACCTGTTACAAATAAAATAATTTCCACACGCCTATTCTTCGCACGATTTTCAGCAGTATCATTTGGTGCAACTGGATTGGTCTCACCACGACCTTCAGAACGAATCCGTGTTGCTCCATCAGTAACATATTTAGTTAATATTTCTTTTACTGCATCAGCCCTGCCCTGAGATAAATGCCAATTTGATGGGAATGTTACTCCACGGATTGGTTGATCATCAGTATAGCCTGAAACAATTACTTGCCCCTCCGCACTATTCAACGCCTGCCCAATAACTGCTAATACAGGAAAATATTGATCTTGAATAGTTGCAGAACCAGACTCAAATAGCCCATCCCCCAAGATGGTGACAACACTACGATCAGGTAAGTCTATTACTGAAACTAATTTACGATCAATTTCATTTTTTAATAATGGTGATAATCGATTAATCTTCGAAGAGTCAATAGTCCTTTTTGTGATAGGCAATGCTAATTTATTAATTTGTGCACTAGTTTGACTAAATTGTTTAGCTAACATTCTTTGCATAATCACATAAGATACTGTTATGCTGATTAATGAAATGATAAACAATAACCATAGAGGAATATATTTATTTTTTGGTTGACGTAAATTATTATGAGAGATATGTTTATTTAGCAAAAAAATTTTTGTTAAATCATCGTGCCGAATGATAGCAGATAAATCTCGTTTAATTTTATCAATCTGCAAATCACCGTTGGGCAGCACTTGATATTTTCCTTTATACCCAAACTGTAAACAAAGATACAGCATTTCTAATAAATCAATATTAGCTTCAGGGTGCTGTTTTAAATTATCTAAGATCTCAAAAAAGCGCTCCCCACCCCAAGTTTCTTTATAAAAAGAAACTAGTAAACTTCTTTGAACCCAACTTTCATTAGCCCACTTTGCATGAACAGCTTGTTCATCTACAAATGTGCATAAACAATATTTAGCGGCATGTATTGTTTCATGTTTTATTCCATGATCTTCTGCTGTATTATGGAACTGTTCTATCATTAAAGAAATTTTATCTAACAATTGCTCAGTAGAAAGCCTACTTTGTGTTTGTCTCATTGTATTTGTTAGAATAAAAATGGGGCGCGCAGCATCAAGTAAAAGATTTGTATTGTTCATTATGATTCACTATTAATTTTTAATAGCCCAAAATTCAAAATCTAAGTTAGGGAAATCCCCTGCTAAATGGAAAGCCATGCCTGATGTGGAATTAAATAGTTCCCACATTTCTGTATGTTTATCTAATTCAAAATAGACATAACCACTATGATATGGTAATTCTCGAGGAGCAACGGATAATGCATGAATTCTTATCCCTGGTAAATGATATGCAGTCAATTCCCGAATTTTTTCTACTGTTCCGACCTTAATCATGCTTGGTATTTTTTGACGCATCACATCACTAGAGACATCTGATTTGACAGCTAAAATAAAAGATGCTGAATTCAACAAAGATTGCTCTGGTGTTTGTGCAACACGGGTAGTCTCATCACGTAATTCTAACGGAATCCTGATGGCCCTCTGCTCTAATACCATAGATAATGCATTACGTAAATTAAAAAACAATTCATGATAACAGGATGCAAGGTCATTATGGATATAAACAGGAAAATCTGATAATGTCCTTGTTGGAAGAAAAGTCATTAAATCTCCACATAATTTTGATAAATTAATAAATAATTGCTCAGGATGTGTTTTATTTGCACCATTTTGTTCATGCTTAAGATAAGCCAAATAGCGATTAATTGTTTGCAACATCAAAAAATCAACCACTTCTAAAGAGGTCCCTAAATTTGGATTATTAATTGCTGTGGCTAATGATTCACTTTTCTGAAGCAACAAACCATATATTTCATGAATGTATGATGATAGCTGAGCCTGTTCTTGGCAATTTAATGAAGGAGGGATAAAGTTCTTATCTAAAATAATCTCACTATTTGCAGAACAAGATTGCACCCATGCAACCGGCAGTCCTATTTGTCCTGGACTTATTTCAGATTCCAACAATAATACCGGCCTCAATTCTGCTAATGTGATAGAGCGTATACTTAAATTTTCATCTGATGTATCAACTAGTTTTTTTTCAAAAGCTGTAAATCGATAATTATTTGATCTCTCTCGCTGCTCACCGAAAACAATCTCTGTACTGGTCGAAGAAGGTAAGTTAATTGCCAAACAAATTTTGGCATTTTGAGTATGTATAGGAACTCGAAAGCGTAACTTTTCCAATTGTTTACGCGAAAAAGAAAAAAACGAACCATCAGGAAAAAATCCCTCTGCCTCATTCAAACTTAGAATTCCAGACTTTAATTCACTTGTGTTAATAGATAAAGAGGAGAATCCCCAAAAAAAACCATCTCTAATTTTTATACAATACCGCAATGCATCATCAAAATAACGATCTAATTGCTGAAAATGCTGAGGAGTAATAAAAATTCCTTCTGCCCATACAACTTTTTCTTCCATGCCCATAATTTTCAGAATCCTTGTAAACCAAAAATGATTGTATTAATTAATTTCGCAAACTTTGAATTTGTCTAAAAATGCCTTTATCCCAATTATTTTGTTCTGGATAAGCTTTACCATTACGTATATTTCTATCATTAGGATGGCGCTCTTGGTATTCCTGAAGTTTTTCATGCATCTCTTCTCGTGATAATTGCTGTACCCCTGTGTTTGTAATATATAAATAGAGATAATTCTTTCTAAATCTGTACCATGGTCTTTCTTGCTTTAACAAGGTAATTCGCCATTGCTTATTTTCTAAATTACGATAACTGGCGATAGCACCAAAATACCTTAAATTTGAATCTAATTTTGTTGGTAATACTGTAATAGTGTCTGGATAAAAAATATACTGATCACGTTGTATTAATTTCTCCCCTAACACTGCTTCTGGCTGTTGAATTAAATCAGAAAATCCGGCTTGTCCAAATGCACCACCTGCTGATAATTGATAAAAATCAACTCGAATAGGTGCAGGTTGTCCAAGAATATTCAAATTAGCATTTGGAGCTACGAAAATTTGCATATTTATTTGCTCACCTTCTCCGTCAGATTCTTTAGGAGGCTTTTTATTAGGATTTACAGAGCAGGCAGTAAGTAAAAGTATCAAAATTGCTGTAGTGCGAAAAGTTAAATTAATCATGGTGCATTGAATACTCTAAATGTAATTGATTTTAGGGCTTCGGCCCTTACCTTAATTTAATTCCTTAATTCCTTTTTCATAGTAGCTTATTTACTCGCGTAAGACAAGAGAACATTTGAAGTAAATTAACAAACTTGTGCATATTTATGTAAGGTAAATTATAATG
>ERZ772807.2069-NODE-2069-length-10712-cov-4.195552_pt1 | contig 10712 bp, 7 predicted proteins | sample MGYA00511472_ERZ772807 | MGnify/ENA primary metagenome ERZ772807 (study PRJEB29015, sample SAMEA2737947) | human oral metagenome | biome: human oral; feature: human-associated habitat; material: dental | place: China | collected 2039 ...
CCTAATGAAATGAGAGAAAAAAATTTATCTGTATTGAAGAAAGAAGAAATTTTATTTAATTCAGAGGTTATTACTTATAATGATTTTACTTCTTTAAATGACAAAGATTTAGAAAAAATGAGAGTTGATTTAGGACTTTCTATGTCTTTTGAAGATTTAAAATTTATTCAAGAGCATTTTAAGACAATAGGAAGAAATCCTACTGAAACTGAAATAAAAGTTTTGGATACTTATTGGTCTGACCATTGTAGACATACAACATTTGAAACAAAAATAAATAAAGTTACTTTTCCTAACTCCGAATTTGGAAAACAAATGGAAAAAGAATTTAATGATTATTTAAAATTAAAAAAAGATGTTTCTAAGAAAAGAGATGTTTCTCTAATGGATATGGCAACAATAGTTGCAAAATATTTAAAGAAAGAAGAGAAATTAGATAATTTAGAAGTTTCAGAAGAAAACAATGCTTGTTCTGTCTATGTAGATGTTGAAGTAGAAGATTTTGAAGGAAAGAAAGGCATTGAAAAATGGTTATTGATGTTTAAAAATGAAACTCATAATCATCCAACTGAAATAGAACCATTTGGAGGAGCTTCAACTTGTTTGGGAGGAGCTATAAGAGATCCATTATCTGGAAGAGCTTATGTATATCAAGCAATAAGGGTTACTGGCTCTGGAAATCCACTTGAAACTATTGAAGAAACTTTAAAAGGAAAATTACCTCAAAAGAAAATTACAACAGGAGCAGCTAGTGGTTATTCTTCTTATGGAAACCAAATAGGAATTGCAACTACATTGGTATCTGAAATTTATCATGATGGATATAAGGCAAAAAGAATGGAAGTTGGAGCTGTTGTTGCAGCTGCACCTGTGGAAAATGTAGTTAGAAAATCTCCTGTACCTACTGATAGCATAATTATTATAGGTGGAAAAACTGGAAGAGATGGTTGTGGAGGAGCAACAGGTTCTTCTAAGGAACATAATGATAAATCACTTTTATTATGTGGGGCAGAAGTTCAAAAAGGTAATGCACCAGAAGAAAGAAAGATACAAAGATTATTTAGAAATCCAAATGCCACAAAACTTATTAAAAAATGCAATGACTTTGGAGCAGGAGGAGTTTCAGTTGCTATTGGAGAGCTTGCAGATGGAGTTGAAGTAAATCTTGACTTAGTTCCTGTTAAATATGAAGGATTAAATGGAACAGAACTTGCTATATCTGAATCACAAGAAAGAATGGCAGTTATAGTTTCAAAAGAAGATACAGAAAAATTCTTAAAATATGTAGATGATGAAAACTTACTTGGAACAGTTGTAGGTTATGTAACAGATAAAAATAGATTGACTTTGAATTGGAAAGGAAAAGCAATAGTTGATATTTCAAGAGATTTTTTAAATACTAATGGAGTTAAGCAAAATATAGATATAGAAGTTAGAGATTATAAAGATGAAAATGTTTTTGAAAAATTTAAAACTTCTGATAGCAGTTTAGAAAAGAAATGGCTACATAATATTAAAAAATTAAATGTTGCTTCTCAAAAAGGTTTAGTTGAAATGTTTGACTCTTCTGTTGGAGGAGGAACTATATTAGCAGCATTTGGTGGGAAATATCAAATGAGTCCAACTGATGTTTCTATAATGAAATTCCCTGTTTTAGATAAAAACACAGATACTGCTTCTGCTATAACTTGGGGATTTAATCCTTATATTTCTGGATGGTCTACATATCATGGAGCTATCTATGCAGTGGTAGAATCATTGGCTAAATTGGTAGCAGCAGGAGTGGACTATAAAACTGCTAGACTTTCATTCCAAGAATATTTTGAAAAACTTGGTAAAGATTCATATAAATGGTCAAAACCATTTCTGGCATTACTTGGAGCTATGAAAGTGCAAAAAGATTTTGTTGTGGCAGCCATTGGTGGTAAAGATTCTATGAGTGGAACATTTAATGATATATCTGTACCTCCTACATTAATTTCATTTGCAGTTAGTCCTGTAAATGTAAATGATGTTATTTCAACTGAATTTAAAAAAGCTAAAAATAAAATATATTTAGTTGAAAATAAAATTAACCAAAAAGATTTCTTATTTGATAGTGAAGAATTAAAAGAAAATTTTGACTTTGTATTAAAAAATATAAAAGATAAAAAAATAGTATCTGCAATGGTTATAAAAATGGGTGGAGTTGCAGAAGCATTATCAAAAATGAGCTTTGGAAATAGATTAGGTTTTGAAATTAATAATAAAGATGTAGATTTATTTAGTTTAAAGCCAGCTTCTATTTTGATTGAAACAACAGAAGAATTATCATATAAAAATGCTATTTATTTAGGTGAAGTTACAGATAAGTTTGAAGGAAAGGTAAATGGAGAAAATATTGACTTAGAAGAAGTTGAAACAACTTGGTTAAATAAATTAAATCCTATTTTCCCATATAAGTTAGAAGAAAAAATAGAAACTTATGATATTAAAAATAAAGTTGGAGAAAAGAAAATCTATAAATCATCTATAACTCTTGCTAAACCAAGGGTTGTTATAGCTGCTTTCCCAGGAACTAACTCTGAATATGATATGTATAATAGATTTAATGAAAATGGTGGAGAGGCAAAAATAACTTTACTTAGAAATTTAACACAAAATCATTTAGTTGAATCAGTTGATGAAATGTGCAAAGATTTAAGGAATTCTCAAATATTTGTTCTACCTGGTGGATTTAGTGCAGGAGATGAGCCTGATGGTTCAGGCAAATTTATGGCAGCAGTTTTACAAAATCCTAAACTTATGGATGAAATAAAGGCTTTCTTAGATAGAGATGGACTTATTTTAGGTGTATGTAATGGTTTCCAAGCCTTAGTTAAATCTGGATTATTACCTTATGGAGAAATTGGAAATGTTCATGAAAATTCTCCTACTCTTACATTTAATAAAATAGGTAGACATATTTCTCAAATAGTAAAAACAAAAATAGTTACAAATAGTTCTCCTTGGTTATCATCTTTTGAAATAGGTGAAACATTTGATATACCTGTATCACATGGCGAAGGAAGATTCTATGCTAGTGATGAAGTCTTAAAAAAATTATTTGAAAATGGGCAAATAGCAACTCAATATGTAAACTTTGATTTAGAAGCTACAAATGAATTTAGATTCAATCCTAATGGTTCTAGTTTTGCTATTGAAGGAATTATATCTCTTGATGGTAGAATTTTTGGAAAAATGGGGCACTCAGAAAGATATTCAAGAAATACATTTAAAAATATAGATGGTAATAAAAATCAAAACTTAATATTAAATGGAATTAAATATTTTAAATAAATGGAGGAAAAATGAAAGTAGGAATTATATTTGGAAGTAAATCAGATGTTGATGTGATGAAAGGAGCAGCAGATTGTTTAAAAAAATTTGGGATAGAATACTCTGCACATATTTTATCAGCACATAGAGTTCCAGAACTTTTAGAGGAAACATTAGAAAAATTTGAGAAAGAAGGTTATGGAGTTATCATTGCAGGTGCGGGGCTTGCAGCACATTTACCAGGAGTTATTGCTTCAAAAACAATTTTACCTGTGATAGGAGTACCTATAAAAGCTGCAGTAGAAGGTTTAGATGCACTGTTTTCAATAGTACAAATGCCTAAATCAATTCCTGTTGCAACAGTAGGGATAAATAATTCATATAATGCAGGAATGTTAGCAGTAGAAATATTAGCAGTTGGAAATAAGGATTTAAGAGGAAAACTTTTAGAATTTAGAAAAGAAATGAAAGAAGATTTCAAAAAAAATATACATGTAGAATTATAAATTAAGGGAGGAAATAGAGATGGAAAAAGGTAAATTTATTTATGAAGGAAAGGCAAAACAATTATATGAAACTGATGATAAGGATTTAGTTATTGTTCACTATAAAGATGATGCAACAGCAGGAAATGGTGCAAAAAAAGGAACTATTCACAATAAAGGAATAATGAATAATGAAATAACAGCTTTAATATTTAATATGTTAGAAGAACATGGAATAAAGACTCACTTTGTAAAAAAATTAAATGATAGAGATCAATTATGTCAAAGAGTAAAAATATTTCCTCTTGAAGTTATAGTTAGAAATATAATAGCTGGTTCTATGGCTAAAAGACTTGGAATAAAAGAAGGAACTAAAATAAACAACACTATATTTGAAATTTGTTATAAAAATGATGAATATGGAGATCCTTTAATAAATGACCATCATGCAGTTGCTTTAGGAATAGCAACTTATGATGAACTAAATAAAATCTATGAAATAACTGCTAAAATAAATAATCTTTTAAAAGAAAAATTTGATAAGATAGGAATAACATTAGTAGATTTTAAAATTGAATTTGGTAAAAATTCTAAGGGAGAAATTTTACTTGCCGATGAAATCACTCCTGATACTTGTAGATTATGGGATAAAAAAACAGGAGAAAAATTAGATAAAGATAGATTCAGAAGAGATTTAGGAAATATAGAAGAAGCATATATAGAAGTGGTTAAAAGATTAACTGAAAGTAAATAATTAGTTAAACTATAAAAGGAGTATCAATAAAAAAATGGGAATATTGGCTTTACACTCAAAGAAAGTTAGAAAGGATTTAGTAGGAATTGCATATTATGGAATGTATGCTTTACAACATAGAGGGCAAGAAGGGGCAGGATATACTATTTGTGATTCAATCACTAATGGAGAAGTGAGAATAAAAACTGTTAAAAATGTTGGGCTTGTATCAGATGTTTTTAAAGTTGAAGATTTCCAAAAATATATTGGAAATATCTTAATAGCACACACAAGATATGGTAGCAAAAATACAGTTTCTGCAAGAAATTGTCAACCTATTGGTGGAGAATCTGCTATGGGTTATATATCTCTTGTACATAATGGTGATTTGCTAAATAAAGTTGAGTTAAAACAAGAATTATTAGCTAATGGTTCATTATTCCAAACAGGAATAGACACAGAAATAATTTTAAAACTTTTAAGTATCTATGGAAAATATGGATATAAGGAAGCAGTTTTAAAAACTGTTGAAAAATTGAGAGGTTGTTTTACACTTGCAATGATAATAAATGATAAATTAATTGGTGTTCGTGACCCAGAAGGATTAAGACCATTATGTTTAGGAAAAATAGTTGAAGATGATATGTATGTTCTAGCTTCTGAATCTTGTGCATTAGATGCTATTGGTGCTAAATTTGTAAGAGATATAGAAGCAGGAGAAATGGTAGTTATAGATGATAATGGAGTGGAAAGCATAAAATATAAACCTAGTACAAAAAAAGCAAGCTCATTTGAATATATTTATTTTGGAAGACCAGACAGTGTTATAGATGGAATAAGTGTTTATGATTTTAGACATCAAACAGGTAGATGTCTATATGAACAAAATCCAATAGAGGCTGATATTGTTATAGGAGTTCCTGATTCAGGTGTTCCAGCAGGGATAGGATATGCTGAAGCAAGTGGAATACCTTATTCAGCAGCACTCTTAAAAAATAAATATGTAGGAAGAACATTTATTGCTCCTGCCCAAGAGTTAAGAGAAAGAGCAGTAAGAGTTAAATTAAACCCAATTAAAGAATTAATTAAAGGAAAAAGAGTTGTTGTTATAGATGATTCTATTGTTCGTGGAACAACTTCAAAAAAATTGATAGATATTTTATTTGAGGCAGGAGCAAAAGAAGTTCATTTTAGATCAGCTTCTCCTGTTGTTGTAGAAGAATCATATTTTGGAGTAAATATAGATCCTAATAATAAATTGATGGGAAGCTATATGAGTGTTGAAGAAATTAGAAAAGCAATAGGAGCAACAACACTAGATTATCTTTCATTAAAAAATTTAAAGAAAATTTTAAATGGTGGAAATGATTTCTATATGGGTTGCTTTAAGAAAGAAGAGGAGTAATAGGGGGAAAAATGATAAAATCTTATAAAGATTCAGGTGTTGATAAAGAAGAAGGTTACAAAGCAGTTGAATTAATGAAAAAAAATGTTTTAAAAACTCATAATAAATCTGTTCTAACAAATTTAGGTAGCTTTGGAGCTATGTATGAATTAGGACAATACAAAAATCCTGTTTTAATTTCTGGTACTGATGGAGTCGGAACAAAATTAGAAATTGCAATGAAACAAAAAAAATACGATACAGTTGGTATAGACTGTGTAGCTATGTGTGTAAATGATGTATTATGTCATGGTGCAAAACCATTATTTTTCTTAGATTATTTAGCTTGTGGAAAACTTGATGCAGAAATTGCAGCACAATTAGTTTCAGGAGTTACAGAAGGTTGTTTACAATCTTATGCAGCCTTAATAGGTGGAGAAACAGCTGAAATGCCAGGTTTCTATAAAGAAGGAGATTATGATATAGCTGGTTTTTGTGTTGGAATAGTTGAAAAAGAAAATTTAATAGATGGTTCAAAAGTTAAAGAAGGAAATAAAATAATAGCAGTAGCCTCAAGTGGATTTCATAGCAATGGATATTCGTTAGTAAGAAAAGTATTTACTGATTATAATGAAAAAATTTCTTTAAAAGAATATGGGGAGAATGTAACTATGGGAGATGTCTTATTAACTCCTACAAAAATTTATGTAAAACCTATATTAAAAGTTTTAGAAAAATTTAATGTAAATGGTATGGCACATATAACAGGTGGAGGTCTGTTTGAAAATTTACCTCGTTGTATGGGAAAAGATTTATCTCCTGTTGTATTTAAAGATAAAGTAAAAGTTCTTGAAATTTTTAAATTAATTGCTGAAAGAAGCAAAATAAAAGAAGAAGAATTATTTGGAACTTTCAATATGGGAGTAGGTTTTACTTTGGTTGTGGAAGAAAAAGATGTTGAGCCTATTATTGAATTATTAAATTCATTAGGAGAAACAGCTTATGAAATAGGGCATATTGAAAAAGGAGATCATTCTTTATGTTTAAAATAATAGTGTTAGTATCTGGTAGTGGAACTAATATGTTGCAACTAATAAAAAATAATATAAAAATAGACTGTATAATTGCTGATAGAGAGTGTAAGGCAAAAAGTATTGCAGATGAATATAAAATTGATTTTATTCTTCTAAATAGAGATAAAGAAATTTCTAAAAATTTATTAAAAATATTTGAAGAAAAAAAGCCTGATTTAATAGTATTGGCAGGATTTTTATCTATATTAGATGGAGAAATATTAGAAAAATATAAAAATAAAATTATAAATATACATCCCTCATTGCTACCAAAATATGGAGGTAAAGGAATGTATGGTTTAAAAGTTCATCAGGCAGTTTTTGAAAATGGAGATAAAGAAAGTGGTTGTACAGTTCATTATGTAACCTCAGATGTTGATGCAGGTGAAATTATAGGACAAGATAAAGTTGATATCAGTATGGCAAAATCTCCTGAAGAAATACAAAAAATAGTTTTAGAAAGAGAATGGAAATTATTACCAAGAGTTGTAAAAGAATTAATAAAAAAGAGCATTAATAATTGATTGAAACTATTAAAAAACTATTGTAAAATATAATAAAATAATTTGTGAGGAGGACAGCCTATGGAAAAATTAGATGGAGTAGCTAATACATTATATGTTCCATTATATGCAAGAATTTATGTGTCAAAAAAATTTCCAGAATATTTTTATGATGAAATGGCATTAAAAATAGAAGAGAAATTTACATCAGGTATTTCCAAAGGTAGTTTTGAATATACAAATATGGCTTATGGTGCTAGATACTATAATATGGATAAGATGATAATTAAATTTATTGAAGAATATAAAATATGTAATATTGTTTTACTAGGAATAGGTTTAGAAACAGCTTATGATCGTATAACTCAAAAATGTGGACTAGGAGAAGTAAATTATTATGGTATAGATCTTCCAGAAGTAATTGAAATTCGTAAAAATGTTTTTGGGAAAAGAAAACAAGAAATATTAATAGCTGGGGACATGTTTGAAATGAAATGGAAAGACCAAATTGATACATCTATACCGACACTTTTAATTGTTTCAGGAGTATTTCAATATTTTTTTGAAGATAAGATTATTGAATTTATTAAAAATTTAAAAAAAGAATTTCCTTATGGTGAGTTAATTTTTGATACTGCAAGGAAAAAAACTGGATTAAAATTTGCTAACTGGTATATTAGGAGAACTGGAAACCTAGAAGCATTAATGCATTTCTATATAGAGGATAGTGTTGATTTTTCTAAAAAAACAGATACTATATTAGTAGAAGAACTTATTTTTTTTAAAGATGCTAGAGAACTTCTTAGAAAAAAACTTAAATTTATAACTAAACTATTTATGAAAATTGCTGATTATAAAAGACAAGCGTTAATTATACATCTAAAATGGTAATAATACAAATAGAAAGGGAAATAGATATGAAAAAAAAAGCTTTAATTTCAGTATATGATAAAACAGGTATATTGGATTTTGCAAAGTTTCTAATTAGTAAAGGAATAGAAATTATTTCTACTGGTGGAACATATAAATATTTAAAAGAAAATAATATTGAAGTTATTGAAGTTAGTAAAGTAACAAATTTTGAAGAAATGTTAGATGGCAGAGTTAAAACTTTACATCCAAATATACATGGTGGAATTTTAGCATTAAGAGATAATGAAGAACATATGAGGACTTTAAAAGAAAGAAACATAGATACTATTGATTATGTTATAGTAAATCTTTATCCTTTTTTTGAAAAAGTTAAAGAAGATTTATCTTTTGAAGAAAAAATTGAATTTATTGATATAGGTGGACCTACTATGCTTAGATCTGCTGCTAAATCTTTTAAAGATGTTGTTGTTATTTCTGATGTTAAAGACTATGAACTTGTAAAAGAAGAAATTAATAACTCTAATAATGTTTCTTATGAAACTAGAAAAAAATTAGCAGGAAAAGTATTTAATTTGACTTCTGCTTATGATGCAGCTATATCACAATTTTTATTAGATGAAGATTTTCCAGAATATCTAAATTTATCATATAAAAAATCTATGGAAATGAGATATGGAGAAAATTCTCATCAAAAAGCTGCATACTATACTGATAATATGTCTGATGGAGCTATGAAAGATTTTAAACAACTTAATGGAAAAGAACTTTCGTATAATAATATTAGAGATATGGACTTAGCTTGGAAAGTTGTTTCAGACTTTGATGAAATTTGTTGTTGTGCAGTAAAACATTCAACACCTTGTGGAGTAGCATTAGGAAATAATGTAGAAGAGGCTTATAAAAAAGCCTATGAAACAGATCCAGTGTCTATTTTTGGGGGAATAATAGCTTTTAATAAAGAAGTTGATGAAGTAACTGCAAAATTATTAAATGAAATATTTTTAGAAATTATAATAGCACCAAGTTTTTCAAAATCTGCCTTAGAAATTTTGACTAAGAAGAAAAATATAAGACTAATTGAATGTAAAAATAAACCAAATGATAAAAAAGAATTAATAAAAGTTGATGGTGGAATTTTAGTCCAAGATACAGATAATAAATTATATGAAGATTTAGAAGTTGTAACAAAAGTTAAACCTACAAACCAAGAAGAAAAAGATTTAATATTTGCTTTAAAGGTTGTGAAATTTGTAAAATCAAATGCTATTGTTGTAGCTAAAAATTTACAAACATTAGGGATAGGTGGAGGAGAAGTAAGTAGAATTTGGGCTGCTGAAAAAGCATTGGAAAGAGCAAAAGAAAGATTTAATGCAACTGATGTTGTACTTTCCTCTGATGCATTCTTTCCATTTAAAGATGTTATAGAACTTGCTGCTAAATATGGTGTTAAAGCTATAATTCAACCTAGTGGTTCTGTAAATGATAAAGATTCTATTGAAGAATGTGATAAAAATAATATTTCTATGATATTTTCAAAATTAAGACATTTTAAACATTAATTTTTTGGAGGGATAATGAAAGTTTTAATAGTTGGTTCTGGTGGAAGAGAGCATGCAATAGCTTGGAAGATTTCTCAAAATTTAAAAGTAGAAAAAATATATGCTGCACCAGGAAATGCTTATAATAAGGTTATAAAAAATTGTGAAAATATAAATTTAAAAACTTCTGATGATATTTTAAATTTTGCATTAAAAGAAAAAATAGATTTAACAATAGTGGGTACAGAAGTACCTCTTACACTTGGAATAGTTGACATATTCAATAAATCCGGACTTAAAATATTCGGAGCAGACAAAGCAGGAGCAAAATTGGAAGGAAGCAAGAGTTTTGCAAAAGCCTTTATGAAGAAATATGGCATACCGACTGCAAGTTACGAGGTTTTTGAAGATGAAAAACAAGCAATTTCATATATAAGTTCAGCTAAATTTCCGGTAGTTATAAAAGCTGATGGACTTGCTGCTGGAAAAGGAGTAATAATAGCTGAAAATTTTGATGTAGCAAAGCAAGCAATAAAAGATATAATGGTTGATAAAGTTTTTGGCGAGCAGGGTAATAAAGTAGTTATAGAAGAATTTTTGCAAGGAAAAGAAGTGTCACTTCTATGCTTTACAGATTCAAAAACTATAGTTCCAATGGTGAGTGCAAGTGATTATAAAAAAGCTTATGATAATGATAAAGGTTTAAATACAGGAGGTATGGGTTGTATTTCTCCATCTCCATATTATTTAGACGGAAGTTGCGATTTTATAGCAAAAAAAACACTTGAAGGAATAAAAAAAGAAGGATTCGATGTAAGAGGTATAG
>ERZ772807.2074-NODE-2074-length-10692-cov-10.455110_pt1 | contig 10692 bp, 7 predicted proteins | sample MGYA00511472_ERZ772807 | MGnify/ENA primary metagenome ERZ772807 (study PRJEB29015, sample SAMEA2737947) | human oral metagenome | biome: human oral; feature: human-associated habitat; material: dental | place: China | collected 2039 ...
ACGCCGCCGCGGGCCACGGTGGGTCTCCCGCCACCAGCCAGGCCGCCTGGGCCGCTCAGGGCGAGGAGCCGGTCGCGGTCTCCGCTCAGTCCTTCGGGACGCCCTCGTCCTCGGCCTCCCCGGTGGCCGCCGCCTCGCCCGCGGTGCCCGCCTACGAGCCGCCCGCCTCCACTCCCGCAGCACCCCTCGTGACGGAGGTCCCCGACTTCACCGGAACCTCGTTCGCAGGAGACGCTGCGGTCGCTCCGACGGTGCCGACGCCTGAACCGCCCATCACCCCGACGCCCTCGCCCGCCTCTCCGCTTGAGGCACCGGCCCGATCCTCCTTCGCGGCCGCTGCACCTTCCGTCCCCACACCAATGCCGGCCGAGCCCAGCGCTTCCAGCGGGGCCGGCGCGCCGACCCAGTCCTGGGTGCCGGACTGGGTCACGGACTCCTCCGCCTCGGCGGCGTCCTCCTCCCAGGCCCCGGAGCCCCCCAGCGAGTCCTACGCGCCGGCAGCCGATGCCTCCGCCGCGGCGGGTCTGCTGGACACCCCCTCGACCAGTGCGCCCACGGCCACCTCCGCCGCTCGGACCGCCGGCGCCGACGGTTTCGTGAGCCTGGCAGCCGATGCCCTGGGCGTACCGTCGGCCACCTCCGAGCCGGAGGCGGAGCCCGTCGCCCCCAGCTACGCCGATGAGGTGGTGGCCGATGCCGGAGCCCCGTCCGAACCGGCCTCCACCGCGGGAGAGCTCCCGATTCAGCTGCCCCGCGAGGGTCGCCACGTGGCCTCCTCCGAGGAGGTCGGCTCCCACAACGAGACCGCCTACAGCGGAGCAACCTACGATGAGTCGGCTGCGGCGGGCGCTGACGCCGACGGCTCCTTGCCCACCCTCAACGGCTTCGGGTCCGACGCCGGGACGGCTGCCGCAGACGGCCTCGCCGATGCCTCATCCGTCTCAGCCGCCCAGCCCCTGGCCGAGCCCGACCCCTTCGCCGCACCCGGTGAGTACTCCGGAGCCGGGAGCCAGGAGGGCCAGGAGAGCATCGCCCCCTCCTACTCCGAGCCCTCGTACTCCGAGGACTTCTCCCAGCCCGCCGACGCCTCGTACGCCGCGCAGCAGGCCTCGGCGCCGGTGCAGCCCGGGTTCCCCGGCATCGCGGCCCCCGGAACCGCTCCGGTAGCCGAGCAGGCGCCCGCCTCGCCCGCCGTGCCGGCCGACCCGCTCGCCGAGCGCCCCGCCCAGCCCGTCAGCGTCGTCTTCAGCCTGGGTGCCAACGTCGGCGCGGTCGTGGAGTCCCTGCGCACGGCCGTCCACGGACTGAAGAACACGGAGGGCATCGAGGTCACGCAGGTGGCGCCGCTGGCCCGCACCGTCGCCGTCGTCGCCGAGGGCGCCGAGCCGCAGCCCGACTACCTCAACACGGTGGTCATGGCCATGACGACCCTATCGCCGCGCGAGCTCCTCGAGGTCTGCCACTCCCTGGAGGCCGCCGCCGGCCGCGTGCGCACCGAGCCGTGGGGCGTGCGCACCCTCGACGTCGATCTCATTGAGGTCGAGGGCGTCACCTCCGCCGACCCGGCGCTGTCCCTGCCGCACCCGCACGCCGTCGAGCGCGCCTTCGTCCTTGTGCCGTGGAGCCAGGCCGATCCCTTCGCCGAGCTGGCCGGGCACTCCGTGTCCGAGCTCGCTGAGAACGCCCCCGACCGTGGCGGCCTGCGGTGGCTGGCCTTCGACTGGCTCGACTCCGACTCCCTGCCGGACAAGCCCACCGGCCCCTACGTGGAGCCCCCGGTGGAGCAGGAGGCCGCAGACGCCGAGCCGCAGAGGGTCTACGACGCCACCCGGGACGAGTCCTCCGTGGCCAATGCGGCCAATGCCTCCCTGGCCGCCGACTACGCCAACAGCGTCTCCGGCAGCTCACCGGCCTCCTCGGCGCAGCCCCTCGGCTCGCAGGCACCGGTTGAGCCGGCGCCCTTCGACCAGGCTCCGTTCGAGTCCTCCTACGACGCCGGCGCCTGGTCCGGGCAGGCCCCGCAGATCGACTCGCCCTACCAGGCGGCCTCGGCCCCCGAGGCATCCGGGTCGGCCGGGGCAGCCGGTCCTCAGGACGCCTACGCCCCCGGGCAGGTCGATGGTGCAGGCGGGTTCCCCAGCAACCAGCAGGACGTCGGCAGCTACGCGAACTATGCCGGCCAGCAGGGGCAGGGTGCCCCGGCCGCTCAGCCGCAGGATGACGCCGCTGGGGACGCCTGGCAGTCCCCCCTGCAGTGGAACGACGTCATCGGTGGTGGCTCCCAGGGGACAGGGCCCCGCCAGGACGTCTGATGCGGCGCACCCGCTGGACCAGCGCCGTCGCCTGGTTCACCGCCGCGGCGGTCGCCTCCTGGGTGGCCGGAGACCTCCTTCTGCGCCACCTCGGCTGGATCCCGGTCCTCACCCCCTGGGGGGCGGTGACCGCGCTGGTCATCTCCGGCATCGTCCTCGTATGCGGCCTGGCGGTGCGGCGGTTGCGGGCCCGCGAGCGCACCTGGATCACCCTCACCGGCGCCGCCACCACTGCGGCCGCCGCCCAGGCCTCGGCCATCGTGGGCGCGGTCTTGGGCGGCGTCTACGCCGGAGGGCTCATCCTGGCCCTGGTGACGCCCCGCTCGCCAGACATGACCCACCTGGCGTGGACCTCGATCGGCTGCATGGCGGCATGCCTGGTGTGGTGCGTCGTCGGCTTCGTCGTCGAGCAGTGGTGCTCCATCTCCGGTGACGGCGACGACGACGGCTCGTCCAGCGCCTCCGGGAGAGCCCCCGAAGGGCCGGGGGCGCCCGCGTGACCGCATCCGCCTCTGCTCCCGCTGTCGGCACCGACCCCTTCGCCCCCGACGGCGTCGTCTTCCACCCGGTCTCGTCCAGGCTCATCACCGCTCGTCTCCTGGGGGCGGGCATCATCAGTGCCGTCCTCATCATCGGCTTCGCCGTCCCCGGCGTGATCGTCTCCTCCGCGTTCTTCATCCCAGCGGGGCTCTTCGCGGCGCTGCTCGTCTGGCAGCTCTGGCTCATCCCGCGCCAGGTGCGGGCCATGGGCTACGCCCTGGCGGACAACCACCTCCTGTGGCGCCACGGAGTCATGTTCCGCTCCATCACCGTCACCCCGTACGGACGTATGCAGTTCGTGGACACCTCCCAGGGGCCGCTCGCCCGCTGGCTGGGCATCGCTGAGGTCAGGCTCCACACGGCCTCGGCCAGCACCGATGCGACGATCAACGGGCTGCCTGTGGCCGAGGCGGAGAACCTGCGCCGGGTCCTGTCCCAGCGCGGCGAGGAGAGGATGGCCGGGCTGTGAGCCCCCAGCGGGGCTCGAGCTGGGGAAGCCGTCTGGAGTCCGCCCGACAGGCCGATGAGGACTCCAAGCGGGAGGGCGAGGCGCGGGCCTCCCGAGACCTCCCCCTTCCCGACAACGTCACCTGGCACCGGGTCAGCGTCATCACGCCGCTGCTGGAGGGCTGGAAGATCGCCACCGGCGTCCTCGCCTTCGTCACGGTCCAGAACCTCGACGACGTCGTACGCGCCTATCGCTTCATCCGCGAGCACGGCTTCTCCCTGAGAGACCAGATCGGCTACTACCTGCTCGGCCTCGTCGCGCTCATCGTCGCGTGGGCGGGGCTCGGTCTGCTCAGCTGGTGGCGGCGCGCCTACGCCGTGGACGCCGACGGCGTCTACCTGCGCTCGGGCATTCTCAGCCGCAAGCTGCGTACGGCCCGTCTGCCGCGCATCCAGTCCGTCGACGTCGTCCATCCCCTGCTCGGTCGTATCCTCGGCCTGGGGCAGCTGACCGTTGAGGTCGCCGGCGGTCGGGACTCGCGGGTCGTCATCGGGTTCCTCACCACCCGCGAGCTTCAGGCCTTGCGCGACCGCATTCTCGACCTGGCCGCCGGACAGATCGACGTGCCCGGACCCGCTCCGGAGGACAGCGCCGTCGGGGCGAGCGGAGCGGGCTGCGGCACCAGCAGTATCGACGATGCCGCTCCCACCGCCAGGCCCGCGTGCGTCGACCCGGGGGAGACCGCGGACCCGGGGAGCACCCCCGCCCCCATGCAGCGCTCCACGCAGCTGAGGGCCTCCCACTTCCAGGAGCATCCGCTCTACAGCGTCGACGGTGCCACCCTCCTCGGGTCCCTGCTGCGCAGTTCCTCGGTCTATGTGCTTGCGCTGACGCTCGTCGGCACGCTTGCCGTAGGGGTCCTCAGCATCATCACGGACTCCATGACCGGCGGCGAAGCACTGACGATAACCTCCTCCTATGTCACGATCGTCATCGCGGTGGCGACCATCGTGTGGACCCAGTTCAACAGCGCCTGGAACTTCCAGGCCGCTGCCACCTCCAGCGGCATCCGGATGCGCTACGGGCTCACCGCCGAGACCTCTCGGACGCTGCCGCCCGGGCGGGTCCACGGTGTCGGTCTCACCGGGCCGATCCTGTGGCGCGGCAAGGACTGGTGGAAGGTGAACGTCACCGTGGCCGGTCGCGAGGACCGGTCCCAGGACGGCCAGAGCCGACAGTTCGGCAACCTGCTCCTGCCCGTGGGGATTCGAGACACCGCCCTGCGAGCACTGTGGCTCGTGGTCCCCGACCTGGGCGTGCCCGACCCGGACACCCTGCTCGCCCAGGCCCTTACCGGCCGGGACGACGACGGCGTCGGTGACCCGCAGGCCCCGGCGGGCTCGGCCGAGCGCGGCTTCGTGCGCCTCAGCCGCCGCGGGCGGATCTTCCGCCCCCTGACCTGGCGGCGCGCGGCCATCGCCCTCACCGATACCTGCGTCATCATCCGCCACGGCCGCTGGCGGCGGCGAGTCGCCGTCTTCCCCTACGAACGCATCCAGTCCCTGCGCCTCCGTCAGGGACCGCTGGCGCGCAGACGGTCCCTGGCCTCCCTCCGGCTCGACATGGTCGCCCAGGAGGTCCCCACCTCGATCACCAACCTCGATGCCGCCGACGCCAAGGCGCTCGCGGCGCGGATCAGTGAGCGGGCGCTACGCCGCTCCAGCGCCGAGCAGCTCGACCGGTGGCTCGCGCGAGCCGTCGCCGGCACGCAGGCCGCTGAGCCCTCCTAGTTCAGCCCTCAAGCTGCTCCGGGGCCAGGATCTCGCGCAGGCGCCGGGCCTGCTCAGCGGTAAGCCGACCGGTGGACTCGCAGCGGTCGGTGGTGGCGGCGGCCAGTCGGCGGTAGGAGGCGACGACGTCGTCGAGGCGCTGCCCCTCGCCGTCGCGCAGAGAGCCGAGTGCCTCCAGGTGGGCGGCCACCGTTCCGGCGTCGCCCCGGGAGACCGGTCCGGTCAGACCCGCCTCGCCCTCGTGCAGGGCCCGGTCCAGGGCCGCCGTGAGCAGGGGGCCGAGCGTGGCCGCACCGTCCTCGACCCCGGCGGCCGCCAGCACCCGCACGGCCTGCGTCACCACGGTCAGCAGGTGGTTGGCGCCGTGGGCGAGGGCCGCGTGGTAGGCCGGGCGCGCCGACTCCTCCAGGACGAAGGGCTCCCCGCCGAGCTCGACCACCAGCGCCTGCGCGATCGGCAGCACCGCCGCGGGTGCGGTCACGGCCATCGGGCAGCCGACGAGCCGGGCCACATCCGTGGAGAACCCGGAGAAGGTCATCGCCGGGTGGATCGCCAGCGGGATCGCCCCGCAGCGCTGAGCCGGCGCGAGCACGGCGGCGCCGTAGCGCCCCGAGGTGTGGGCGACCAGCTGGCCCGGCTGCCAGCGCCCCAGGTCCGCCAGGCCCTGGACGAGCGGCCCGAGGGCGTCGTCGGGGACGGCCAGCAGGACCAGCTCGGCGCGCTCGACGATCTCCTCGACCTCCAGGACCGGCACACCGGGCAGCAGCAGCTCGGCGCGCTCGCGCGACTCCTCCGAGACCGCGTGGACGCCGACGACCTGGTGCTCCACCGCCCGCAGCGCGCAGCCCAGGACCGCCCCGACACGCCCGGCGGAGATGATGCCGACGCCCAGCCGACCCGGCCTGCTCGGGCTGGCAGGGGCGGCCGGGACTCGGCCCGCGTGCTCGTCGCCGCCCGCACCTGGGCCCGTGCCATCGATGTCGCTCATGCCCCGATGCTCTCATGCTCGCGTCCCTGGCGGCGCCGCGGGCAACCGGGATCCGGTCAGTGGAGCGACGATCCTCGCCGGCTCTGGTAGTGGTGCAGGGCGGTGGGGGCGGTGACTGCGTTCTCCCTCCACGTACTTCTCCTACAGGCGGCGTGGTTCGGACTCCAGTCGTCTGTGGGATGACGCAGTCCTCGAAAGACAAGTAGGTTCCCGTGCGGCTGTGCCGTTCGCCGTCTCAGGCCTTGAGGGAGCCATCAAGGCGAATCTGTCAATTTTGGCGACTTTTCCCCCGGCCGCAGGAGGTGCGCCATTCAAGCCGACCCCTCTGACCTGCGGAAACGCGAATCCAGACGGCTTCGGTTCTCGGATTCGGCTCGGAAAAGTCGCCACCGTGGACACTTTCACCTTCCCGCGCGGGTCACCGGCCCGGGTGGGGCGACTAGCGTGGGGCGCGTGAGCACTGAACCCGCACCGACGCCCGTTCCCGCCCCCCGATCCGCCGGCGCTGCAACCGTCCTGGCCCGCAGCCGCGCCGACCTTGCCGCCGCCCTGGCCGAGGCCCCCGACCCGCGGGCGGTCGTCATGACGATGGGCGCCCTTCACGAGGGCCACTTCGACCTCGTGCGCGAGGCCGCCCGTCGCGTCGGGCCGGCCGGCACCGTGGTGGTCACCATCTTCGTCAACCCCCTGCAGTTCGCCCCCACCGAGGACCTCGACGCCTACCCGCGCGACCTCGAGGGCGACCTGGCCGGACTGGCCCGCACCCTCACCGGCGCCGACGGCACCCTCGGCGTGGGACGGCTCATCGTCTTCGCCCCCACCCCGGAGGTCATCTACCCCTCCGGGCAGCCGGCGGTGCGCATCGACCCCGGCCCCATCGCCACCGTCCTGGAGGGGCGCACCCGCCCCACCCACTTCGCCGGCGTGTGCCAGGTCGTGCTCACCCTCATGCACCTGACCGCCCCGCGCTGGGCGCTGTTCGGCCGCAAGGACGCCCAGCAGCTGGCGATCATCGAGTCCATGGTGCGCGACCTCGCCGTCCCGCTGGAGATCGTGCCGGTCGACATCCGCCGCGAGAGCGACGGCCTGGCCATGAGCTCGCGCAATGCCTACCTCAGCCCCGAGCAGCGCCGCCAGGCCCTGGCCCTGTCCCGCGCGCTCCAGGCCGGCCGGGACGCCACCGCGCAGGGGGCCGGCTCCGGCTCCGTTCCTGATCCCGCCGCCATCCGCCAGGCCGCCCTGGCCTCCCTGGAGGCGGCCGACGGCGTTGAGATCGACTACGTGGCCCTCGTCGCCCCGGACAGCTTCGAGGACCTGGCGGGCGCCGGCCTCGGCCTGCCGCGCAGCGAGCCTGCGGGGGAGGACGAGGAGGAGGAACTGCCCGCCGTGGGCCTGCTGGCCGTCGCCGCGCGCGTGGGCACCACCCGCCTCATCGACAACACCCTCATTGACCTGCGCCCCTGAGCGGCCCTGCTAGCCCTGAGCCCCGGTTCGCCCGGGTGCTTGCGCGGGGCCAGTCGCCGTGAACCGGGTTCGGCCCCGCGCGAGGACGCACACGCGTCCCCGAGGACGTACCCTCAAGCGACAGCCCCGGCGCCCGTCGGCGCGTTCTCGGGGGCCGGCGGGCCGGCGCAGCTCCGCAGGGTCCTGAGCGCCCCGCGCAAGCCCGCCCCTGAGCGCGCTGATGAGCCGAACCTGTCAGGTCGCTCACCCTGTGCCGCACCGTACAGTGCGCCCGGCCCGGCGCCGTCTACGCTGTGCGGCGATGAGCTCCCGCACCCGGACGATAATGACGTCCAAGATTCACCGCGCCACCGTGACCCAGGCCGACCTCGACTACGTCGGCTCCATCACGGTGGATATCGACCTGCTTGAGGCCGCCGACCTGCTGCCCGGCGAGCGCGTCGACATCTGCAACTGCACCAACGGCAACCGCCTGTCCACCTACGTCATCCCCGGCGAGCGCGGCGCCGGCGAGATCTGCGTCAACGGCGCCGCCGCCCACCTGGTCAGCCCCGGCGACGTCGTCATCCTCATCGCCTACTCCCAGATGTCCGACGCCGAGGCCCGCACCTACCTGCCCCGGGTCGTCTTCGTCGACGAGGCCAACCGGATCGTGGAGCGGGGCACCGACCCCGGCCAGATCCCGGCCGACTCCGACGTCGCCCGCCTCCAGGGCCTGCGGCCCACCGGCATCCCCCTGGCCGAGGCCCGCGCCTGACCGCTCCGCGCGCCGGGGCCGCCGCCCTACCAGGCCGTCCCGAACCGCCCCCGACACCGCCGTGCTCCGATAAGGTCGGGAAGCATGCTGGGGCAGATCAAGGACGAGGACATCTACGAGCTCTACACCACTCGAGAGCTGACGATCGAGGGTGTGCGCACGGCGCTGCCGGACCTCACCATCGAGGGTAATGACGGGGACGGAACCCACCTCCGCCTCCGCGACGGTGGCCTGCTGGTCCTCGAGCTGGAGGAGACCTCTCTGGACGTGCAGCTCGACTTCGTCGACTACGTCAAGGAGGTCTCCGGTTACCCCGATCTGCCCTACTGCTACCGGCTCACCTGGCCCAAGAGCTGGTTCCGAGGCAGCTCGGCCACCAAGAGGGCCCTGGCGTCGGCGCAGGCCCTCGCCCGCTGGAACGACGGCGTCGTGGCCCTGTTCTTCGAGCGTGTGGTGTGGCCGCAGGTAGCCCCGCCCGCGCCCGACTTCAATCCCGACGTCTACGAGAAGGACTGGGAGCGGCTCGACGAGGACGTTCAGGTGGTCAAGATGCGGGCCTATGTGCGCGAGTCCGTCTGTCCCGATCCGGTCGAGGCCTGGATGCGCGCCCTCTCCCGGGTGGCCCCGCATTGGAGCCCCACCAGGTACACCGGCCAGGCTCGCATGCTGCCACTGAGCGAGGCCACGATTGAGGCCGCCGATGATTGTAGGTATGTCGACGACGTCGGGGTCTTCCTGACCGGGCCAGCGCCGATCAGTACGGCGACATTTTTTGCCCGCGAGGAGGATCCTCACGGCATGTACATGGTTGAGTGGGTGGCCGGGCTGGCGCCCCTCAGCGTCAGTGACCTCGACCTCCTGCACGAGCTGCTGCTCGAGGCCTGCGACGAGCTCGGCGCCGACCTGGCCTGGGCGCAGGTCCTCGACAAATGGAAGTACTCCTACGCCGGTGATGTCAGACCCGCCTACCCCAGAGCCGAGCAGCCCCAGTCCCTGGCCGCCGACGGCGTCATCCTGAGCGGACTTCCCTCCATCCCGGTCCCGTGGTGCTACCTCGGGCCCGACTACACCAGGCTGCTCTCCTCCTTCCTGACTCGCACACCACCCCAGTGGGAGCAGCGCCCCACGGCCCGCGGCACCGCCCTGCGCCTGAGCCGGGGTCCGGTCAAGGGCGAGGCCCTGGGCCCCACCTGGTTCCCGGCCGAGTACTGCGTGTCCGTGCGCCGCAGCCGGAAGGGAGAGGAAACGGTGACCGGGGCCGCCGTCGTGCCCACCTGGATCTGACCGGAGGAACCGCCGCCCGGTGTGACCAGAATCGGAGGCGGATCGGGCGTCGTGGGGCCCCGGGGAGCGACCGGGGAGGGCGGGCGCCGTTAGACTCCTTCACGTGACAGACGAGAGCACCCCCAGCCCCGACCCGACCGCCACCGACGCCCCCGCCGGCACCCAGTCGCCGAAGTCGGCCAAGGCCCCGAACCCCTCGGACGGCTCGGCGGACCAGCCCAAGCAGCCCAAGGCCGACCCGGGCCCGGGCGAGCAGTTCGAGGTCCGCGCCGGCAAGCGCGAGCGCCTGCGCAGCGAGGGCTGGGACCCCTACCCGGTCTCCGTGCCCGTCACCACCACCATCGCCGCCGTGCGCGAGGGCTACGCCCACCTCGAGGCCGGGGAAGAGACCGACGACGTCGTCGGCGTGGCCGGCCGCGTCGTCTTCCTGCGCAACACCGGCCGCCTGTGCTTCGTCACCCTCCAGGACGGGGCCGGCACCACCCTGCAGGCCATGCTCTCGGCCAAGGCCCTGCCCGCCGAGGGCCACACCGCGCTCGCGGCCTTCAAGGCCGACGTCGACCTGGGCGACCACCTCTTCGTCCACGGCCGCGTCATCTCCTCGCGGCGCGGGGAGCTGTCCGTCATGGCCGAGCCGCTCCTGCGCGAGGGCGCCGGGGCCGCCGACCTGCCCGGGCTGGGCGACGACGACGTCGTCGTCCCCGCCTGGCGCATCGCCTCCAAGGCCCTGCGCCCGCTGCCCAAGGTGTGGACGAACGAGGCGGGCGAGGAGGTCAGCCTCAGCGAGGACAACCGGGTGCGCCGCCGCGAGCTGGACCTGCTCACCCGCCCGGCCGCGCGCGACATGGTGCGCACCCGCGCCGCCGTCGTGCGCTCCCTGCGGGACAATTTCCACCGCCGCGACTACCTGGAGCTGGAGACGCCCATGCTCCAGGTCATTCACGGCGGGGCGGCCGCGCGCCCGTTCGTCACCCACATGAACGCCTTCGACATGGACCTGTACCTGCGCATCGCCACGGAGATCTACCTCAAGCGGGCCGTGGTGGGCGGGGTGGACCGCGTCTTCGAGATCAACCGCAACTTCCGCAACGAGGGCGCCGACTCCTCCC
>ERZ772807.2082-NODE-2082-length-10666-cov-14.028273_pt1 | contig 10666 bp, 10 predicted proteins | sample MGYA00511472_ERZ772807 | MGnify/ENA primary metagenome ERZ772807 (study PRJEB29015, sample SAMEA2737947) | human oral metagenome | biome: human oral; feature: human-associated habitat; material: dental | place: China | collected 2039 ...
AACGCGTAGAACGTACCGAATGGCACAACATCACCATGTACCGCAAACTCGCCGAAATCGCCGGCCAATACCTGCGTAAAGGCAGCCAAGTGTACCTGGAAGGCCGTATCCAAAGCCGTAAATACCAAGGCAAAGACGGCATCGAACGCACCGCTTACGACATCATCGCCAATGAGATGAAAATGCTCGGCAGCCGCAACGACAACAGCGGCGGCGCACCATACGATGACGGCTACAACCAAGGCAGTCATTCAAGCCAAAGCAGTTACCAACAAGCGCCTCAACAGCAATACCAATCTGCCCCGGCGCAAGAACCCCCGGCCGCCCCGGCCCGTCGTCCTGCACCGGCACAACCGACCGCTCCGGTTGAAGATATCGACGACGATATTCCCTTCTAATGACTAAATAATAAAAGGCCGTCTGAAAAATATACTTTCAGACGGCCTTTAACATTATCTAAATAAAATCCTACATTTGTACCGAGCCGTTAACAGTCAGGCTGATTTCTTCCGAACCCGGAGAAGCCGGTATGCCATCTTCTATTCCTGCAGCCACTTCTGCAGCGGGGATTGCACGCAGCATTTTGGCGTGTGCAAAGTCGCCGCCGACTTGGCGGTTGCCGATATGGCCCAGGTTGAGTTTAACGATTTTGTAGCTGGAGAAGCCGAGCGTTTGGGCGAGATTTTGGGCGCGATCTTTGAAGCGCAGGATGACGGCTTTGCTCAGTTGGTCGACGGTTTCTTCGCGTTTTTCTTTGGATACGGAAAATGAGGAGCTTTCCAAAACGGCGATATTGATGCTGTCGGCAATCAGGCGGTTGAGTGCTTCAAAGTCTTTGCTTTCTACTTTGAAGTAGGCGTGTTCTTCCCAGCCGGTTTGGGTGCGTTTGCCGTTGGTGTATTGATAGCGCGGGGATGCGTTGCGCTCCATCAGCTCGGCTTTAAATTTGCTGTTTTGGGAGATTTTGTTGAACTGGTTGAATTTCTTCATGAAGGCTTGGTTGACGGCTTGACGGTCTTTACCTTCTGCGTTGACGCTGAAATGCGCGGTCATGGTGTCCCGCGGCACTTCCATATTCGCGGATTCGGAAAATTCAACGATGTTGTAGTTGAGGCTTTCTGCTGCAACGGGCAGGGAGGCGACTAGGAGTAGGGCGGTAAGGGTTGGGCGGAGCATTTTGTTTTCCTTGTGATGCGGATTTTAAAAAAGTAATTTAGCATGAAAGATGGAAACGTTGGCTTTGGCAAGCGTAAGGATTTGTCTGGGTTGAGGCCGTCTGAAAAGAAGTTATTTTGTATCCATCAAGCCGACTTCATGGGGATTGAGGCGGGCTTTTTCTTCTTGGCCTAAGCCGACCAATTTCCGCAAGCGGGTCATGTAGGCGTTGACATCAAGGCCCCGTTCGTAGCGTTGTGCTTCCCAGATGGTTTCTGCCAAGGCTTCCATCATATCGTGTTCGGCTTTGACCCAGTCACCGTTGTAACGGGCGCAAAGTTGTTGGTGGATGGCACGGATGCCCGAGGGCTGATCAATGGCGCTTTGTTCTTGTAGGGAAAGGTGTAGCGACATGTGCAGGAATGGGTTGCTTTCGCCGTCTTCGGGCAACCATTCTTTATCTAAATATTGTTCGATGTCTTCGAGATAGTGTCCGTATTCGGGATGGGCTTCGATAATGCGCAAAGCTTTTTGTTGCAGGCCGTCCAATTGGAGCGGTGCGAGCCTGTGTTGCCAGACGTGGGCAAAGAATCGGCGGACATCGTGGGTGTTTACGTCATACATGATGGGTGTAATTTGATTTTGGGATATGTGATTATATAGCGATTACGATAAAAAAGGCCGTCTGAAACATATGTTTTCAGACGGCTTTTGTTTTGCAGGCTTTAGCGGCGGTCGATGATTCGGTAATACACTTCGCCGTCTTGGACATAGCCCAATTCGACGCGGGCAATTTCGGCAATGGCCTCTTGTCCGTGTGCCAAGTCTTCAACTTCTGCATTAAGGAAATTGTTGCGCAAAGTGAGTGTTTGGTTTTTTTCTTCCTGACGGACGAGCTGCTCCTGCAATTCTTCCGTATGCCCGACGCTGCCTTTACCAAACCAAAGGCTGTACTGACAGCACAAAAGTGCGAAGGTTAAAACAAAAGTCACCCACTTCATACAATCAATATCCTATATTCTGCTTATTTGCCCAGTTGGTAGAATGCGGCTTTGCCAGGGTAGTAAGCGGCTTCGGCCAATTCTTCTTCGATGCGCAACAATTGGTTGTATTTCGCCATGCGGTCAGAACGGGACAGGGAGCCGGTTTTGATTTGCATACAGTTGGTGGCAACGGCCAAGTCGGCAATGGTGCTGTCTTCGGTTTCGCCGGAACGGTGGCTCATCACGCTGGTGTAGCGGTTGCGTTTTGCCAAGTCAACGGCTTTCAGGGTTTCGCTCAAAGTACCGATTTGGTTTACTTTAACCAGCAATGCGTTTGCCACACCTTTTTCGATGCCTTCAGCCAAGATTTTTGGATTGGTTACGAACAAGTCGTCGCCGACCAATTGAACTCGGCCGCCCAATTTTTCGGTCAACAGTTTCCAGCCTTCCCAGTCGTTTTCGTCCATGCCGTCTTCGATGGAAACGATTGGGAATTCGTTAACCAGGCCTTCCAAGTATTCGGCAAATTCTGCGCTGGTGTAAGAGCGGCCTTCGGCTTCCAGATGGTATTGGCCGTCTTTGTAGAACTCGCTGGATGCGCAGTCCAGGGCGAACAATACGTCTTCGCCTGCTTTGTAGCCTGCGGCTTCGGTTGCTTCGACGATCAGTTGCAGGGCTTCTTTGTGGCTGTTCAGGTTAGGTGCGAAACCGCCTTCGTCGCCCACGGTAGTTGGGAAGCCTTTGGCATCACACAGTTTTTTCAGTGCGTGGAAGATTTCGGCACCGCAACGCAGAGCTTCACGGAAAGATTTTGCGCCGACAGGCATAATCATGAATTCTTGGATGTTCAGGCTGTTGTTGGCATGTTCGCCGCCGTTGATAACGTTCATCATTGGAACAGGCAGAGCCATTGGGCCTGCGCCGCCCAAGTAACGATACAGAGGCAGGCCTGCATCTTCAGCGGCTGCGCGTGCTACGGCCATAGAAACGGCCAAAGTAGCGTTGGCACCCAAGTTGCCTTTGTTTTCAGTACCGTCCAATTCGATCATGATTTGGTCGATATAAGATTGTTCGTTGGCATCGATACCGATGAGGGCTTGCGCGATTTGGTTGTTGACGTGGTCAACGGCTTTCAATACGCCTTTGCCCAAGTAACGGGATTTGTCGCCGTCACGCAGTTCCAAAGCTTCTTTTTGACCGGTTGATGCGCCGCTTGGTACGGCTGCACGGCCCATGACGCCGGATTCCAACAATACGTCACACTCTACAGTAGGGTTGCCGCGAGAGTCTAAGATTTCGCGTGCAAAAATATCAACGATTGCGCTCATGAATATCTCCAAATAGGATGGTAAAAGAAAAGTAGCTTTGTTACGTTTCAGACGGCCTTGAGGATGATTGCCGAAGTCTGATGAATACGGACATTATACCGTCTTTGCCGGGCATGGCATCGGCGTCGGTATGAAACCGACTGTAAGTTTGTTTCACGTCAATATCGCTCAAACAAACATAAGCCGTATAGTGTAACATTTTTTACCCTTTTTAGGGTGAAAAGCTGATTAAATAAGGCATAAGGCCATCTGAAAACCAGATTAGCCTTCGCCCAAAATCATCGAGCCTACGCCGTCATCGGTCAGCACTTCCAAGAGCAGGGCGTTTGGAACGCGGCCGTCTATGATATGCGTGGCTTTGACGCCGCTTTTGGCAGCTTCTACGGCGGAGGCAATTTTAGGCAGCATACCGCCGTACAGCGTGCCGTCTTCAATCAGTTCGTCAATACGGCTTGGCGTCAGGGTGGTCAATAATTTGCCTTCTTTATCCAGTACGCCGGGGATATTGGTCATCATCAACAGTTTTTCGGCCTGAAGTTTTTCCGCCAGTTTGCCGGCAACCAAGTCGGCATTGATATTGAACGCTTCACCGTTTTGACCTACGCCGATGGGTGCGATGACAGGAATACAGCCGCGCTCGACCAAGCCTTCCACCAAACGGGTATCGATGTCGGCTACTGTGCCGACTTGGCCGATGTCCACACCTTTTTGTTCGGGCGTGTCGATCAGGAGTTTTTCCGCTTTGATGAAGTGGTTGTCTCGGCCGGTAATGCCGACGGCGCGACCGCCGAAGGTGGTAATCATGGAAACGATTTCTTTATTGACGTGTCCGCCCAAAACCATTTCTACAATGTCCATGGTTTCGCTATCGGTCACGCGCATGCCTTGAACAAACTCTCCTTTTTTGCCGACTTTTTCCAACATTTCATTAATTTGCGGGCCGCCGCCGTGAACGATGACGGGATGCAGGCCGATCAGTTTGAGCAGGACGACATCGCGTGCGAAACCCTCTTTTAAGGCAGGTTCGGTCATGGCGTTGCCGCCGTATTTGATGACGATGATGGAGCCGGAAAAACGGCGGATATAAGGTAAAGATTCGGCAAGGACGCGCGCCTTGATGGCAGGGGAGACAGATTGTTGCTGAGTCATGGTTTCAACCTTGTTCATGATTTCGGCCTTTATCTTAATCCCAAAGGCCGTCTGAAACAATATTTCCAAGCGCTTGAAATCCTGTTAAATCAGTTAAATGGTTGAAACCAGCCTCATGCAAACGGTAAAATGACGGTTTGCTTCGGCCTCTTCGCCGATTACTAAGGATACCCATGATGAAAATCAGCACCCAATTCGATGCCGGTTCGGTCGTTGTCAAAGACTTGAGCAACCCTGCCGATATCCGCCTCGCCCTGCGTCCCGACAATGCTTCGGAGTTTGCCCAATGGTTTTACTTCCGTTTGCAGGGTGCGGCCTATCAAAACTGCGTGATGCATTTTGAAAATGCGGCGGACGCGGCGTATCCTTTGGGCTGGGAGGACTATCAGGCTTGCGCCTCTTACGACCGCCAAAATTGGTTCCGTGTGCCGACCAGCTACGAAAACGGCGTGTTGACCATCAACCATACGCCTTTGTCCAATAGCGTTTACTACGCTTATTTCGAGCCTTATTCCTACGAGCAGCATTTGAACCTTTTGGGCGATGCGCAGGGCAGCGGCTTGTGCCGTATCGACGATTTGGGCAGCACTGTTCAAGGCCGCGACATCAATCTTTTGACCATCGGCAACCAAGTCGAAAGCGACATGAAAGTCTGGATTATCGCCCGTCAACATCCGGGCGAAACCATGGCGGAATGGTTTGTCGAAGGTTTGCTGGGCCGCCTGCTTGATCCGCAAGATCCGACCGCGCGCATGCTGCTTGACCGCGCGACTTTCTACATTGTGCCGAATATGAATCCGGACGGTTCGGTTTTGGGTAATCTGCGCACCAATGCCGCCGGCGCCAACCTCAACCGCGAATGGGAAGCCCCGACTTTGGAGCGAAGCCCCGAAGTCTTTACCGTCCGCGAAAAAATGATGGAAACCGGCGTGGATTTGTTCTTGGATATTCACGGCGATGAAGGTCTGCCGTTTGTCTTTGTGGCCGGCACCGAAGGCGTGCCAAACTACAACGAGCGCATCGAAGCTTTGGAAGACCAATTCAAACTTGCGTTGCTCAATGCCAGCCCCGATTTCCAAGACGATTACGGCTATGACAAAGATGCGCCGGGTCAGGCAAACATGACTTTGGCGACCAACTGGGTCGGCAATCATTTCAACTGCCTTGCCTATACTTTGGAAATGCCGTTTAAAGACAATGCCAACCTGCCGGACGACGATTTCGGCTGGAACGGCCAACGCTCGCTGCGCTTGGGCGAGGCAATGTTGTCTGCTATTTTGAATGTGGTTGGCGATTTGCGTTAAACCATTCGACACCGCATACAGGCCGTCTGAAAGTTCAGGCTTTCAGACGGCCTTTGAGATAAGGAGCACACATCATGATAATACATCCCCAGTTTGATCCGGTGCTGATCAGCATCGGCCCGCTTGCCATCCGCTGGTATGCCTTGAGCTATATTGTCGGCTTTATCCTGTTTACGATTTTGGGCCGCCGTCGTATCGCGCAGGGCAATTCTGTGTTTACTAAAGAAACACTCGACGATTTCCTGACTTGGGGTATCCTGGGCGTCATCTTGGGCGGCCGTATCGGCTACGTTTTGTTTTATAAATTTTCTGACTATCTGGCCAACCCGTTGGATATTTTCAAAGTATGGGAAGGCGGTATGTCGTTTCATGGCGGCTTCTTGGGTGTGGTCGTTGCCATGTGGCTGTTTGGCCGCAAGCACAACATCAGCATTTTAAAATTGATGGATACCGTTGCGCCGCTCGTACCGCTGGGCTTGGCTTCCGGCCGTATCGGCAACTTTATCAACGGCGAACTTTGGGGACGCGTGACCGAGCTCAATGCTTTCTGGGCAATGGGTTTCCCGCAAGCGCGTTACGAAGATGCGGAAGCTGCAGCGCACAATCCTTTGTGGGCCGAATGGCTGCAACAATACGGTATGCTGCCGCGCCATCCGTCTCAGCTTTACCAGTTTGCCCTTGAAGGCATTTGCCTGTTTATCATCGTTTGGATTTTCTCGAAAAAACCGCGTCCGGCTGGTCAAACGGCGGCATTGTTCTTGGGTGGTTACGGTTTGTTCCGCTTTATTGCCGAATTTGCCCGTCAGCCTGACGACTATCTCGGCCTGCTGACTTTGGGTTTGTCCATGGGTCAATGGTTGAGCGTGCCGATGATTGTATTGGGTGCGATTGGTTTTCTTTGGTTTGGCCGTAAAAACAGCATTGTCAAAGCATAAATAAAACAATAAATAAAGGCCGTCTGAAAAGGTTTTCAGACGGCCTTTTTATGGCTTCAAGCAAACGGATTTCGGGTTTAACCGAAAAAGCCCATTTTAACTTGAATGAGTTTTTCCAACTCCGGCAGGACGCGGCGGCGTGAGACGAAGAAGATAATGTGGTCGCCGTCTTGGAGGATGGTTTCGGTGTGGTGTCCCATGATGACTTCGCCGGTTTCGCCGCGGACGATGGCGGCAATGTGGCAGTCGCTCGGCCATTTGATGCCGCTGATACGGCGGCCGACAATGGCGGAAGTATTTTTATCGCCGTGTACCACCACTTCAATGGCTTCGGCCGTACCGCGGCGCAAAGGATGGACGGCAACGATGTCGCCACGGCGGATGTGGGCGAGAATGGAGCCGATGGTAATCAGATGGGGGGAAACAACGATATCGATTTTGTTACCTTCAAGCAAATCGACGTAGCTTGAGCGGTTGACGATGGTGATTACGCGTTTGGCACCAAGGTTTTTCGCCAACAGGCTGGACATGATGTTGTTTTCGTCGTCGTTGGTCAGGGCGCAGAAGACGTCGATTTCGTCGATATATTCTTCGTCCAGCAGGGTTTCGTCGGTGGCGCTGCCTTGCAGGACGAGGGTGTTGTCGAGGTTTTCGGCGAGCCACTCGGCGCGGCGGGGGTTATGTTCGACGATTTTGATGTCGTATTTGGATTCGAGCTGCTTGGCAAGGCGGTAGCCGATGTTGCCGCCGCCAGCAATCATAATGCGGCGGGTACGCGCTTCTTTCGGACGCAATTCGCGCATGATGGCTTCAACGCTGTTGATGTCGGCGGCAAACAGAACTTCATCGCCTTCGATGATGACGGTTTGCGGGGTAGGGACGATCAGGCGGTTGTTGCGGTAGATGGCGCAGATTTGGCAGTCCACGCCTTCGAGCAGGTGTTGGTTGATGTCGGCAATTTCACGGCCGATCAGCAAACCGCCTTTGCGGGCTTGAACAATCACCATGCGCACTTTATCGTTGGCGAAACTGAGTACCTGCAATGAGCTGGTGTAGTTGAGTAGGCCGACGAGTTGCTCGGTAACCAGTTGTTCGGGGCTGATGGTTTCGGTAATGCCGAAGATGTTGAGGCTGCCTTCTTCGGGGTTGTCGCTGCCGTCAACCGGATATTCGAGGTATTCGCTTGAGCGCACGCGCGCGATGCGGCTGGGGATGTTGAACAGGTCGGCGGCGATTTTGGAGGCAACGATGTTGGTTTCGTCGCTGCGGGTCAGGGCAAGCAGGAGGTCGGAGTCCGCCGCACCTGCCTGTTCGAGGGTAAAGGGCGATGCGCCATTGCCGACGATGGTTTGGACATCGAGACGGCTGCTGATACGGTTGAGCGCTTTTTCGTCGATGTCGATAATAGTGACGTCGTTGCTGGGAACGGAGGCAAGGTTTTGGGCGACGGTCGAACCGACTTGGCCGCTGCCGAGGATGAGTATTTTCACGGTAATTGAGTGTGTTCGGTAAAAATGAAATTGTAACAAAAGGCCGTCTGAAATTGGAGTTTTCAGACGGCCTGTGTTTTAAATAAGCCAGAGGGTTACCAGTAGCCCAAAACTTTCCACCACAAGATACCGACAGTGCCGAAAATCAGGATTTCAAGCACGCTCATGATGAAGCCGGCTTTCCACCATTCGGTCATGGTTACATAGTTGGAGCCGTAAATGACAGGAGCGGAACCAGTGGCGTAGAGGGTCAGTGACATCATGATGCCGGTAGCGGATGCCATAACCAGGGCAAACAGCATTGGTGGTGCACCCAAGGCCAAGCCTGCGCCGTAGAATGCGCCGAACATGGCGGTAACGTGTGCCGTGCCGCTGGCGAAAACGTAGTGGGCGTAGAGATAGGCAAGCATCAACAGGGCACAACCGGCTTCCCAACCCAAGCCCATGTGGGCGATACCGCTTTGCATGGAGTCGGACAACCAGCTGATGAGGCCCAGTTTGTTGAGGAAGTTTGCCATCATAACCAAGGCCGCAAACCAAACGATGGTGTCCCACGCGCTTTTTTCTTTCAGCGCATCTTCCCAAGTCAGTACGCCGGTCAAAAGGCACAGGCTCAAGCCGAGGAAGGTGGTGGCGGTAGCATCAACTTTCACGCCGAACAGCATCTCGGGAATACCCGCCCACAACAGCAGCAGAACCAGGAAAATGCCAGCATGATTTTTTCTTCACGCTTCATCGGCCCCATGGCCGCCAAATGCTCTTTTGCCAATGCAGTGGCGTTAGGGGTTTGTTTGATTTCAGGCGGATACAGGAAATACAGCACCAGCGGCATCAGCAGCATAGCAAGCAGGCCGGGTACGACCATGGCGGCGAACCATGTGCCCCAAGAGAGGTGGATTTGCGAATCGGTGGCTTTGGCGACCAATTCGACGACCAGCGGATTGGGTGCGGTCGCGGTAACGAAGATGCAGCAGGTGATGATGTTGGCGTGGTAGTTGACCAGCGCGAGGTATTTACCGATTTTGCCCTCAGTGCCTTTTTCGGGGTCGGAATCGAAACTCAGGGCGATAGAACGCATAATCGGATGCACGATCGCACCGCCGCGTGCGGTATTACTTGGCGTAACCGGGCCGATGACCAAGTCGGCTAATGCTAAGCTGTAACCTATGCCCAGCGTGCGTTTGCCGAAGAGGGAAATCAAGAGGTAGCCGATACGCATACCCAAGCCGGTTTTCAACAGGCCGCGCGAGATGATGATGGCGATACCGATCATCCAGATAAGTGAGTTGTTGAGGCTGCTCAGAGCGTCTTTGGTTGCGTCTACGGCTTTTTCATTGGTCACGCCGGTCAGTGCAACCAAGGTAATGCCCAAAATCGCCATGGCGCCGATAGGCATGGCTTTGCCGATGATGCCGGCGATGATGCCGACGAACAATGCCAAAAGATGCCATGCGTCAGGCGATACGCCTTGAGGAACGGGGATAACGAACCAGATAAGCAGCGTCAGCACAAGTGCGACCGCAGCAGGAATTGGCTTGAAGCCCATGTTGAATCTCCTAATTTGAGGATTGAAGTATTGGGAAATCGGTTTTCAGACGACGTATGCCTGATTTTGGTGGGGAGAGGTCGTCTGAAACGTATTTGGGTGTGGTTATTTTTATGTTTTTCTTTTGGGGTATTTGGGTAATGCGTATTTTTGTGTTGCCATCTTTTTCAGACGACGTTTCTTGAGCTTTTACGTTTTGCCCTCTCCCTAACCCTCTCCCACGGGGAGAGGGGATAATGGCGCTGAAAATCAACCATTATCGGATTTTCTGCAATCTTTTCCCTTTCCCCGTGGGAGAGAGAATAATGGCGCTGAAATCAACTATTATCGGATTTCCTGTAATCTGTCCCCTCTCCCCGTGGGAGAGGGTTAGGGAGAGGGCAAAACCTCAGATTTAGCAGGTTCGGTTGTGAAACCCAACAAATACTGAAACCCTAATCATCATGTTGGTTCATGTCCCAACTTACGAGCATTTTTCAGACGACCTCCCATAATACAAAAGGTCGTCTGAAACCCCGTATCGGATTAATCCTGCTCCACCGGCAGTCCGTACTCTTCGGGGAAGGTGCGCAGCGAGCTTTGCAACACGGTAACCGCGCCGTCGATCAGGCCGCAGCGGCCGCTTCGGGGCAGCAGTTGGCACAGGCTTTGCAGGGCGCGGAGGTCGTCTGAAGTGCCGATGCCAGTATCCACACGGTTGAGCAGGCGCGAGAGTTGGAAAGTGCCGCCTTTGCACGGCGGGCATTGTCCGCATGAGTTGGACGCAAAAAATTCCA
>ERZ772807.2084-NODE-2084-length-10662-cov-11.815028_pt1 | contig 10662 bp, 8 predicted proteins | sample MGYA00511472_ERZ772807 | MGnify/ENA primary metagenome ERZ772807 (study PRJEB29015, sample SAMEA2737947) | human oral metagenome | biome: human oral; feature: human-associated habitat; material: dental | place: China | collected 2039 ...
GGATCCCCATGTCGGCGCAGATCTCCTCGTTCCAGTCCAGGGTGTCGATGTTCATGAGCATGGTGCGTGAGGCGTTGGTGACATCCGTGGCGTGCACGCCGCCGTCGACGCCGCCGGTCAGGTTCCACAACACCCAGGTGTCCATCGTGCCCATGAGGAGCTCTCCGGCCTCGGCGCGCTCGCGGGCGCCCTCGACGTTCTCCAGCACCCACACGACCTTCGGGCCGGCGAAGTAGGTGGTCAGCCCCAGGCCCACGCGGTCCCTGTAGCGGTCGTAGTCGGCGCTGCCCGGTGCGCTCGCGGCGCCGGGGGTGCTGGCGGCGTCGGGGGCGGTGCGGTGGCCTGCCCGGAAGGGGGCAGACGATCCGGGGGTGCTGGCGGCGTCGGGGGCGGCGGCCGCCAGCCGGTCGCAGATCCTCCGGGTGCGGGTGTCCTGCCACACGATCACGTTGTGGACGGGCTCGCCGGTGGCCCTGTCCCATACGACGACGCTCTCCCGCTGGTTGGTGATGCCCACAGAGGCGATCTCGTGACGATTGATCTCGGCCTTCGACAGGACTCCGGCCACGACCGAGCGCACGTTGCGCCAGATCTCCGTGGCGTCGTGCTCGACCCATCCGGCGCGCGGGAGGATCTGGGCGTGCTCCTTCTGGTCGACGGCGACGATCTCGCCGTCGTGGTTGAACAGGATGGCGCGTGAGGAGGTCGTGCCCTGGTCGATGGCCAGGACGTACTTCTTCTCGTCGCTGTCAGCTGTGCTGTTGGGGGTCAAGGAAATGTCCTTTCACTGCGTTGTGAGGGGCTGTGACTGTGTATGAGGGGAGGAGCCGGGCTCAGAACAGTCCGGCGATGTGGGGGACGATGAGCCCGGCGGCGACGGCGCCGATGATTGGGCCGACGACCGGGACCCAGGAGTAGGCCCAGTCCGAGTCGCCCTTGCCGGGGATCGGCAGGAGGGCGTGTGCGATGCGCGGGCCCAGGTCACGGGCCGGGTTGATGGCGTAGCCGGTGGGGCCGCCCAGGCTCAGACCGATGACGACGATGACCAGGGCCACGGCCAGCGGGCCCAGGCCCGAGGGGGTCTTGCCCGAGGCGATGATCCAGGCCAGCAGGACGAAGGTGCCCACGGCCTCGGTCACGACGTTCCATCCGTAGGAGCGCACCGCCGGGCCGGTGGCGAACACGCCGAGCTTGGCGGCGGCGTCGGCCTTCTGGTCGAACTGCTTCTTGTAGGTCAGCCACACGGCGGTGGCGCCCAGGATGGCGCCCACCATCTGGGCGGCGAAGTAGACCACGATGTTGGTCGCCGAGGCGGGGATCCCCTCGGCCAGGTCCCGTCCTGCCACCGCCAGGCCGATGGTCACGGCCGGGTTGAGGTGCGCGCCGGTCTTGTAGGCGGCGTAGACGCCCACGAAGACCGCCAGACCCCAGGCCATGGTGATGACGATCCAGCCGCCGTCCTTGGCCTTGGAGGTGGGCAGTGCAACACCGGCGACGACGCCGCAGCCCAGAAGGATGAGAAGGAAGGTCCCGAAGACCTCCGAGGCGAAGATCTGGGTCAGGCTCGCAGACATGTGCGGCTCTCTTTCTGCACGACGGTGTGCGGGTTCAATCGGGACTGCGAGGTCCGGTTCGTCGGCGGTGGTTGGGTGGTCGCGGTGCCCGCCTCCGCCGGAATCTGCGGGCACCGCGGGGAGCCTGTGGGCCGAGCGGCACCGGGTGCGGTCCGCTCGGCCTACAGGAGACTAGATCGGCTCAGTGATGTGCGCCACCGCGGCGGCGTCGGTCAGCTCGGCCTCGGCCGCGGCGATCTGGGCCACGCGCTGGGCGTAGGCCTCCTTCTGGGCGGCGACGTCCTTGTCCGACCAGTTCAGCAGCGGTGCCATGATCGCCAGGATCTCGTCGGCGGCGGCCAGGCCCCGGTCGCGGCGCGAGAGGTCCAGGCGCACCCGGCGCAGCAGGACGTCGTCGAGGCTCTCGGCGCCCTCGTGGGTGACGGCCCAGGCGACCTCGGCGCGCAGGTAGGTGGGGGCCTCCGCCAGCGGCTCGCCCAGACGCTCCTCGGGGTCGGCGGCGTCGATGGCCTGAAGCAGGGCCGGGGTCTCGTCGCCGTAGCGGTCCAGCAGGTGGGTGACCCGCTCCAGGGTCCAGCCTCGCTCACCGGCGATCCGCCCGGCCCGCTTGGCCAGGGCGTGGTAGCCGGCCGCACCCACCAGGGGCAGCTCCTGCGTGGCGCAGGGGTGGGCGTGGGACAGGGCCTCGCCCAGGGCGTGGTCGACGGCGTCGGAGGCCATGACCCGGTAGGTGGTCAGCTTGCCGCCGGCGATGGCGGTCAGCCCCGGGGCGATGCGGGTGACCGTGTGCTCGCGGGAGACCTTCGTGGAGGCGGCCTGAGCGCCCGGCTTGAGCTTGGGCTGGAGCAGGGGGCGCAGGCCCGCGTAGACGCCGATGATGTCATCGCGGGTGATGGGCCGCGACAGCACGGAGTTGGCGTGCTCGAGGATGTAGTCGACGTCGGTGGCGGTGGCCACGGGCTTGGAGACGTCCAGGTCCCAGGGGGTGTCGGTGGTGCCGATGACCCAGTACTCGGGCCAGGGGATGATGAACAGGACCGACTTCTCGGTGCGCAGGAAGACCCCGGTCTCGGCGTCGATGGCCTCCTTGGGGACCACGATGTGGATGCCCTTGGAGGCCAGGACCTTCAGTCCGCCCGCGTCGGTGGCCAGGTCCTGGACGTCCTCGGTCCATACGCCGGCGGCGTTGATGGTGCGCTTGGCCCGGATCTCGTGGTCGGTGCCGGTGGCCAGGTCGGTGACGCGGGCGCCGTGGACGTGGCCGCGCTCGTCGGTGAGGAAGCCGGTGACCTTCGTGCGGTTGGCGGCCAGCGCCCCCAGGCCGACGGCGGTGCGCACCAGGTCGATGACCAGGCGGGCGTCGTCGACGCGGGCGTCGAAGAAGCGGATGGAGCCGGCCAGGCCGCTGGTATCCAGTGAGGGGGCGAGGGCGGAGGTGCCCTTGCGGCCCAGGTGGCGCTGGATCGGCACGGTCTTGCGGCCGCGGGAGCCGGCCAGGGCCAGGGCGTCGTACATGCCCACGCCGACGGCGGAGTAGGAGCGCTCGTAGTGGTGCTTGAGCGGCCACAGGAAGGGCTGGGCCTTGACCAGGTGCGGCGCGGTGGTGCTCAGCAGGCGGCCGCGCTCGGTGAGGGCCTCGTGCACGAGGGCGAAGTTGAGCTGGTAGAGGTAGCGCAGGCCGCCGTGGACGAGCTTGGAGGACCACGAGGAGGTGCCCGAGGCCCAGTCGCCCATCTCCACGATGCCGGTGCGCAGGCCGCGGGCCGCGGCGTCCAGGGCGATGCCGGCGCCGGTGACGCCTCCGCCGACGACGAGGACGTCCAGACCCTCGGCCGAGGTCATCTCCTCCAGTGCGCGCTGGCGCTGGGCGGCGTTGAGCGCGGTGTCCTGGATGGGTGCGGGGTAGGAGGGGGCGGCGGGGCCAGCCGGGCCGGAGCTGCGGGAGGGGGTCTTCTTGGAGGAGGGCTTGCGGGTGGAGGTCATGGCTCCTGGGCTCCTACGTGTCGTGAGGTCGAAACTGGTGAGGCTGTGCGGGGCCGGTCGGCGTTGACCGGGGTGCCGGGTCGGATGCAGGTCGGGGCCCGGCTTCCGGCGCCGGGGCTCGACGTGTTCCGTCGCGCTCGCACGGCCCGTCTGTGGTGTCGGACACCACTGTCCGCCGCGTGTGGGAGAATGCGCAAGGTGCGTGCACTAATGTGCAGACGGCTTTTGAGGTATCCACAAGAATGTCCGCTGATCTGTGCGTACAGTCCTCCTCGCCGGGACGTCTGATGTCGTGTCCGGGAGGCTCGTGCCCTCCCGCCGCACGGGACGGCTGTGTGGAACGGCACCGTCGTCGATAAGAGGAGAAGGAGGATGACGTGACTGGCAGAACCGCTTCTGACACCGTCGGGGGCGCGGCGAGTACCGCCGACCCCGGTGGCCTCCTGCGCGCCTACGAGGCGGCCTCCATGTACTACGTCCAGGGCGAGACGATGGAGGTGATCGCCCACCACCTGGGAGTGTCCCGCTCCACCGTCTCCCGGCTCCTGGCGCGTGCCCGCCAGGAGGGCGTCGTACGGGTCAGCCTGGTCCAGCCCGGTGGCGCCGGCTCCCTGGAGGGGCGGATGGCGCAGGTCTTCGGGGTCCGCACGCATATCGTCCCGGTGCGCGAGGGCACCACGGAGATCCACCGCCTCCAGCAGGTCGCCTCCGTCGCCGCCGCGCACATGGTCGACCTCATCGGGGCCCTGGCCGAGCAGGGCGGGGCCGAAGGCGCCGGTGCGCCTGAGTCGGGTGGCCCCGAGGGCGAGAACCGCGGCGCGGCCGGCGGGGCGGGCCGGGACGTCGGCGCAGGAGGTGTCGTCGTCGGCGTCGCCTGGGGCACCACCATGTCGGAGGTCAGCGCCGCCCTGCCCTCGCGGCCCGTTCCGGGGCTGACCGTCGTCCAGCTCAACGGCGCCTCGGATCCCATGCGTGAGGGGCCCAGCGCCGGTGAGGTGCTCTCCCAGATGCGCATGTCGCTGGGGGCGCGCACGATCTCCTTCCCGGTGCCGGCCTTCTTCGACCATGTGGCCGCCCGTGAGGCCATGTGGTCGGAGCGCTCGGTCAAGCGGGTCCTGTCGGTGGCGCGGCGCGCGAGCCTGGCCGTCTTCGGCGTCGGCGCCCTCGATGCCCTCAACGGGGCCCTGCCCTCCCAGGTCTATGAGGGTGGCCACCTCACGGCCCGGGACCAGGCCGTCCTGCGCCGCCAGAACGTGGTGGGGGACGTGTGCACCGTCCTGCTGCGTGCCGACGGCTCCTGGCGCGACGTCACCCTCAACGCCCGGGCCACCGGCCCGACTCCCGCCCAGCTCGCCCGGATTCCGCGCCGTCTGTGCGTGGCCGCGGGAACCGGCAAGGCCCGTGCCCTGCTGGCCGCGCTGCGCGCCCGGACCGCCACCGATCTCATCGTCGACGACGCCACCGCCCGCGCCGTCCTGGAGCTCGCCGAGGTCCGGGGGCAGACGGGAGGCGGTTCTCGATGAACCGCGAACGTGGCAGGATGTGGGCCCGGATCGCGCTGCGGTCTGCTCGCGGCTTCGGCGTCGCCGGTGGAGCGCCGGCTCACGGGGCCCAAGACCAGAACTGAGCCCTAACTGAATGCGGACAACGATGAACAGCACTGCTGTCATGACACATGAACACCTGCTCGCCGGCCGGACGACACGTCGGGCCGAGGTCTACGGGGTCGACGACTCCCGCCGCGTCCTGCGCCCGGCGCGCCCGGCGGACGTGCGCCCCATCGCTGAGCTGGTGCGTCCCTACGCCGAGCGGCGCGTCCTGGTCTCCAAGGACCTCATCTCCTACTTCGAGGACATCCAGGAGTTCATCGTCGCCGAGGAGATCCCCGGCGTCGTCGGGCATGGTGGAGGAGATGACGGGGAGGCCTCGGCCGCGCCCAGGATCGTGGGCTGTGGGGCGTTGCACGTCATGTGGGATGACCTCGCCGAGGTGCGTACCCTGGCCGTCCACCCCGACGCCGTGGGGACCGGACTGGGGTCGGCCATCCTGCGTGAGCTCATCGCGCAGGCCCGGGAGATGGGGCTCAAGCGGGTGTTCTGCCTGACCTTCGAGGAGCCCTTCTTCGGGGCCCACGGCTTCGTGCCCATCGAGGGCACCCCGGTGGGTATGGACGTCTTCGCCGAGATGCTGCGCTCCCACGACGACGGCCTGGCTGAGTTCCTCGACCTGGCCCGGGTCAAGCCCAACACCCTGGGCAACGCCCGCATGCTCCTGCACCTGTGAGCTGACCGCCCTGGGCGGGCCGGGTGCGCTTCGCTGCGGCGGGCCGCGGTCCCGTGTGATCTCATGGTCGGGTGCGGTCCTGTCGGACAAGCAGCCGACAACTATCCGGCAGCCATGCGATAACCGTGGAGGAGCACCCATGATCCGCAACGTTCACGAACGCGTCATCAACGCTTCGCTCGAGCCCCTGGGCGCCCTGCTCAACGGGCTCGGGCAGGAGGGTGATCGACTCTGGCCCTCGCGGTACTGGCCGCCGATGGTCCTGGACCGGCCACTGGCGCTGGGAGCCGACGGCGGCCACGGAGCCATCCGCTACTACGTCAGCGAGTACGAGCCCGGCCGGCGAGTGCGGTTCACCTTCCGTCCGCGAACAGGGATCATCGGTGCCCACGAGCTGAGCCTTGACCCCCTGGACGAGAAACGCACCCGCATCCGCCACGTCCTCATCGGCCGTACCCGTGGCGCCATGCGGCTCATGTTCTCGGCCGTGGTTGAGCCCCTGCACGATGCCGTCGTCGAGGACCTCTTTGACAACGCCGAACGTGAGACCACGGGCATGGTCGTCCGTCCCGCGACGTGGTCCCCGCGGGTGAGGGTGCTGCGCCGTCTCACCGGTGGCAGATAGCCGCCGAGGGCGGCCAGGAGACGATGGGGAGTTCTGCCGGGGCTGCATCGGTGGGGGCGTCGCGGTAGCCTGACGAGGTCTTGTCGTATTCCCGTACATCCAAGAACCTGTGAGGAAAGTGCTCATGAGCCAGCCACCGGTCAACGGCCCCTACAGTCAGCCCGGTCAGTACGGCCAGTATGGTCAGTACGGCGATCCCGTCCAGCAGAACCAGTACGGTCAAGCCGGTGTCCCCGGACCTCAGGCTCAGTACGGCCAGACGAGTCAGACCGCTGCCGGTCAGTACGGTCAGTACGTCCGGCCCGGAGCGGGTCAGCCGGCTTCCTATGACGTTCCGACTGGCCCGCAGTCCTCCTCGGCCCCACAATCCGGTTACCAGCCCTCCCAGCTCGGCCCCATTCCCGTGGATCAGGACAGGCTGGTTCTCAAGTCCACGGCGACGACCGCCAGCCGTATCCAGTTCCTCGTGGGCGGCGGTTTTGGGCTGGTGTGCCTGGCCGGTGCGGTCTGGAACCTCATTCATCTCGGGGACAAGGGCACGATCGGGGTCTTCTTCATCCTGCTGCTCCTCGGGTTGTTCCTGCTGCTCGGCATCCTGTTCCTCATGTCGGTGCGTACGGTGTTCGACGCCACCGGCATCCACATCGGGGCCGGCGGCAGGGGCCGCGACGTCCCCTGGCCCCGGTCGCGCACGGGGCTGTTCGTCAAGGTCTCCGGCGCACCGGCGGCCCTGAGTGCCGCCGCAGGCAGGGTTCGGATCCGTCACGCCGAGGGTCACGTCGTCGACCCCGACGGCAGGGCCGTCACCCTGGCCGGTCTGACCTGGTCCGGCGTCAGTGGCCAGGCGCTGGAGGCAAAGGGCACTGCCGAGCTGGACCGCATCTGGGAGTGGGCCGTCGCGCGCGGATACACCCAGGAGACGGGCGAGTACGTTGAGCTCAACGGCGTTCTGGGTATCCAGCAGGGGGCCCGGGAGCGTCAGGAGCGCCGTCAGGGCCTGAACCGCCCCTGACTCGGGGGCGGGCACGGACGTCGAGGACGCGCGGCCTCCTCCAGCATTCTCGGTCCATGGGGAGGGCCGGCCCCTTGGAGGCGGTGCGGTCGCGGTCGGTGTGGAATACGCTCACGGCACCCCACCGCCCGCGATCTGGCGTGGACCACCTTGATGAAGAGGTTCCTATGACGCAACCACCGACAGGCTCTTCCTACGGCCGGCCCGCTCCCTGTCGCCAGCCCGGGAGCCGACCCGCCCCCTACGGTGGGGCCACTCCTCAGGGGGCACCCGGTCAGTACGACTCGGCCGGGTACGGCCGGGGACGCCCGTGCGTTCGTAGGTTAAGCCTCGGGTTCGTAGGGTAAGGGTACGAACCGGAGGCCTACGGTACGAACGCGCGGGAGTGCGACGATTCCGGCCCCTCCCAAGGTCTTGCCGCTACGGTGTCCCCCGTGCCCGCCCGCCCCGCCCTTGACGACACGCTCACTGCTGCGACCTCGGCCAAGCCGGCGCCGCCTGCCGATCCGGCCGAGCCCTCGGCGCAGGACGTCATGGCCTGGTATGACGCCCACGCCCGCGACCTGCCGTGGCGCCGTCCTGGTACGACCCCGTGGGAGGTCCTCGTCTCGGAGGTCATGAGCCAGCAGACCCCGGTGACCCGTGTCGTCCCCGCCTGGCAGGAGTGGATACGGCGCTGGCCCGGCCCCACCGAGCTCGCCCAGGCCCCCACCGCTGAGGTGCTGCGGGTCTGGGGGCGCCTGGGCTACCCGCGCCGGGCCCTGCGGCTCATCGAGTGCGCCCGCAGCGTCGTCGAGCGGCACGGCGGCGTCCTACCCGATGACCTGGACGCCCTTCTGGCCCTGCCCGGGGTGGGGGAGTACACGGCCGGCGCGGTCCTGGCCTTCGCCCACGGCCGGCGCGCCCTCGTGCTGGACACGAATGTCAGGCGGGTCCTGGCCCGCGCTGTCGCAGGTCAGGCCCTTCCCGCCCCCAGCCTCAACCGGGCCGAGCGTGAGCGGGCACTGAGCCTGCTGCCCGACGACGACGCCACCGCCGCTCACTGGTCGGTGGCCGTCATGGAGCTCGGCGCCCTGGTATGCACCGCCCGCGAGCCGGACTGCGGGGCCTGCCCGTGGCGGGCGAGCTGTGCCTGGCTGGCTGCCGGCCATCCCGCGGACATCCACGCGGGCCGACGTCGCACTCAGACCTGGCACGGCACCGACCGCCAGGCCCGCGGGCTGGTCATGGCCCGCCTGCGCAAGGCCCCCGACGGGCGGTGCGTCGAGGCCGGCGAGCTCATGGCCTGCGCCGCCAGGGCGGGGGCGCGAGCCTCCGGCGGAGCCCCCGATCCCCAGCAGCCGGTGCGCGCCCTGGCCACTCTCCTGACCGACGGGCTCATCGCCACCGACGACGACGGCGCCACCTACCGCCTCCCCTAACCACCCACCGATCCGCGTACCGCCCCGGCGGCCGGCCGGGGACGCACAGGGCGTGGGGGACCGGCCCTCGGAACCCGTGCGGCTCCGGGCAGCCGGCGTCGGCCCCGCGCGGACAACGACGAAGGTCTCACGGGCCTGCGCATCGCCGGGGCGGGGCGCTCACGGGCCTGGAGTCGTGGCGCCGGTAGAGTCGTGACCATGGCCAAAGGACGCGGACGCAACCATGGGGAAAGCGCAGGACGACGAGGCTCGGCCCGTCGCGGCGCAGGCTCCTCATCGGGGCGTTCGTCCTCGGGCTCCCAGTCCCGGCCCCACCGGCAGGGTGGTTCCGGCGGCGGGCCGCGGTCGGGCGCCGGGCAGTCGGCCTCAGCCCGCTCCGGCGGGGCGTCCAGATCCTCCCAGGCCAAGGGACGAGGCGGCCGCGCTTCAGGCGCCAAGTCCACCGGACACCCCCTGCACTCGGGTCAGACGGGCAGGCCCACCGGCGGGCACTCGGGCACGCCGGCCCAGGCCGGCAAGAACCGCAGGTCCCCCCAGGGCGGCCAGGGAACCTCGACGTCCCGCTCACGGCAGGCCGCTCCGGGAACCGCCCGCTCCGCCCGGACGAGCTCGACTCAGGCCGCCCGCTCCGATCGTCGTCGAAAAAACGGCTGGGGTGCGGGCCTCCAGTGGGCCCGCATCGGCGGCGGGCGACTGACCGGCGCCCCCGACTCGATCCCGCAGAGGCCGGACCAGCCCCGCAGCGGGCGCCTGCGCAAGCCGGTCCCGCCACAGCCCCGCTACGGTCTGCGCCGTGCCCTGGTACTGGGCGGAGTCCTGCTGATCCTCCTGCTGCTCATCGTGACCATCGTTGTCGGCTACCTCTGGGCCCGCAACACCATCCGCACCCAGGATGAGGAGCGCGCCGCCGCTCAGGTGCACACCGTCTACCCCACGCCGGGTAAGTGTGACCCCTCGGCCCTGTCGAGCACGGTGCAGGGGCCCGAGTCCGTCGGTGTCGGTGCCGGGGCGACCTTCTCCATCTCCCTGGTCAACAGCGGCCAGGCGCCCTGCCTGATCGACGTCGGCAGCCAGACCCTGGGGGTGAGGGTCTCCTCGGGCTCTCAGCAGGTGTGGGACTCCCTGACGTGTCCCGTGGGCCAGACCGAGCGGGCCCTCCTCCTGCCGGCGGGCAAGGGCGCCGAGGTCACCGTGACCTGGAACGGCAACGCGGCCACCTCCGACTGCGCGGCGGCCACCGCTGCACCGGCCTCCCCGGCTGCTTCGGTCGGCGCATCGGCCTCCCCGACGTCGAGCCCGAGTGCCACTGCCTCCTCCTCTGCGAGCCCTTCAGCGGGCCAGGCGCAGACCGCCCCGGGCAGCGCCGCGGGGGCAGGGACCTACCGTTTCCGCTTCGTCATGGGGGGCAAGGACCTCACTGAGGACCGGGTCTTCGTCGTCAGCTGAGGGCCTTCTGCGGCCGGGTGGAACCGGGCGGGGCGTCAAGGCCTCGCCACCGGGCAGCTCAGGAGTAGCGCTCGACGACGGAGATCTCCGCCAGCCGTGACAGCCCGTCGCGCAGGGTCCGGGCCCGCTGCGCGCCCACGCCATCGACGGCCTCGAGCTCCTCGATGGTGGCGCCAAGGACCCCCTGCAGGGACCCCCACTGCTCGACGACGGCGCGCGCCGTCACCACGGGCAGGCGCGGGATCTTGGAGAGGATCCGCAGGCCGCGCGGGGAGACCTGAGCGTCCAGGTCCTGGCCGTCGATGCCGCCCAGGCCCA
>ERZ772807.2085-NODE-2085-length-10662-cov-4.683040_pt1 | contig 10662 bp, 10 predicted proteins | sample MGYA00511472_ERZ772807 | MGnify/ENA primary metagenome ERZ772807 (study PRJEB29015, sample SAMEA2737947) | human oral metagenome | biome: human oral; feature: human-associated habitat; material: dental | place: China | collected 2039 ...
GAAGCAATAAAGTTGCCGTATGTTTGGGCTTTCAGGACTTCTCACAACTTACCCGCGATTATGGAGACAAAGAAAGCAAGGTGATACAAAACACCGTTGGTAATGTGTTCTCGGGGCAGGTAGTTGGAGAAACAGCCAAAACGCTCTCGGAACGCTTTGGCAAAGTCCTCCAGCAACGTCAATCAATGACTATCAACCGCAACGATAAGTCCACGTCCATATCTACGCAGTTGGACAGTTTGATTCCTGCCAGTAAGATTAGCAACCTTACCCAAGGTATGTTTGTAGGAGCTGTGTCCGACAACTTTGATGAGCGAATTGAGCAGAAGATTTTCCACGCTGAGATTGTGGTGGATAGTGCCAAAGTTTCTGCCGAAATGAAAGCATACCAGCCCATCCCTGTAATCAATATATTCCGAAACGAAAATAGCTCCGATAACCTCAAAGAGGCTATCGAAGCCAATTATAAGAGAATCAAACAGGATATACTTTTCCTCGTTGATTTTGAGATTGAACGAATCAAAAAAGAGCCTCGGTTAAAATATTTATTAAAAGAATTATAGTTCTGATAAATACAGAACATTTTTGTATATGCCATCATTTACTATCCTATCATATGCTGTAGAACAGTTTTATCATCTGCCCAAATAAGAATGGCGCAGATTTCGAAAAGGCTTCAGCAGAGATAAATGTCTCTATATCTATTCCCGAAATCAAGCCTTTCCAAAACGAAGTCGGCTCCGATAACCTCAAAGAGACTATCGAAGCCAACCATCGTGAGCTAAAGAGAGAAAGACTCTCTTGCTCTGTCATAAACAGAAAGAAATATTGTCCTCCATCGCTATGTTATCTAATAAAAGACAATTCCTCTAACATATATTAAATACTATTTTGATATTTCGTTATGTGAATTACTGACCATAATTAGGGGGTGTACTACATATTTCCTCTTACAAATATGGTAACACATAGAGGACAACTAACAAATGTTTTGCAGATAAAGACAAATTTTAATTACCAGTCTACCAACTCTGTACGACCATTTGCAGGAGGAACTCCATAAAGTCCTCTTTGGGCATTTATTTGGTTCTGTAGCTGCAAACGCTCTTCTTCTGTTAGGCGTCTGCCTGATTGATCATACACATCATCTAATTCAACATAGTTGTCTTTTCTTGCTATGTAAGGTAGATAATGAGAATTCAGGAAAGCCTTATCCTGTGTAGAAAGTGTATAATTTATAGCAATACCAAGTCCCGTTTTTGTAGTTATAGTATTTAATCCATTCTTTGAGAAATCTTTTGACGATGCAAGGGTAATGGAGAACATATCAAACATTCCCATAGTAGTGTAGTTGCTCTTTATCTTATCAAAAGCCGACTTGCAATTGTCCTTGACATTGTTAAAATCAATTTTCACGTAATTATCACGATCTGGTCGCTGTTGTTCATTGAACATTCCTGCAGCATTACAGAATGCATGCAAGAAGAATCGCTTTATCTCATTTGCGTCTGCATTCTCAAGAGTTGTTGGGACATTTATATATTGTTCACCACCTACTAAGCCGTAGTTACCGCTTCCTTCTCTACCAGAATCCATTCTGACAGCAATGTTTGGAAGTTTTATGTGATATGGCTCATAGTATTCCGGATCCTCTATAGAGTTATAGAAACGTACATTTGTCTGTTCTTCCATTTCTGCTATAGCAAGAATAGCCCCATCTTTTATCTTCCCAGGGAGCTTAAGGAACTTCACTCTAAGCATTGTCCAATATTGTGCAGGATAAAATCCATATATGCCAATTGCTCTTGTAGAAACAGAAATACGCGGATCGTCAAACAATCCCCAACGTGTTGGAATTGTAGATGCAATGGTTGTTGTCCATGCATCCTTTTGTTGGGCGTTACCAAAAGGATTTCCTGTTGATAGTAGCAACTTTTGCTGTTCTGTACTCAATGTTGCAACGTACGCAACATGTTTCTCACTGTGAGTTGTTTCTGTTTGTATAGCATCATCATTAGAGCATGATGCCGCAGATAAAGCTAATACTGTTGTCAATAAAGAGTTCATGACAACTTGAATATACTGATTTGTAAATATTTGTAAAAATTATTTATTGTTATTCATTTGCTCAACATTTCGAAGAGCGTTGTTGTAAAGCTCTGATTTTATACCTAAAATTTCTGCATCCTGTTCTGTAAGGTCGAGATAATATCTGCCATTATTATTGCGGATAAGATTAGTCAGGATAGTACTCTTGTCTATTTGGATATTGTATAAATCCATACTGTCCAAAGGCTGTCTATTATGCTCTACGCCATTCCCGCCATTAGTTATATCTGAGTAAATATCGTCATGGCAAGCTGTAAAGAAAAACATTAGAGCAAATAACGGAATAATTCTAAAAACACTTTTTTTTCATTGTAATTGTACTTTGTTATAGGATAAAACATCAGAAAAATGTCCCTCTAACTTATATGAAATAGGGAATTCATCATTGGAATAGAGATAAATCTCACCGTCTAACTTTTTAGTTCTATTGTTAAATTTCTTAAAAATAATAGTGCCATCTATAGATGTTGCTGATGGCAACTTATTATAATCTATAATAATAGCGATACCCCTACTATCATTGTTGTTTTCAGAAACTGGTATATATTTCAAGAAATCTTCAAAGATAGTTCTGTCTTTATCGTACATTAAATTCTTTGATAATTGGTAAGATTTATCCAAATTTGGAAAGACTTCACCTTGAGGGATACGAAAAGCTCCAAACAACCATAATGGTGTTTGACTTTGAATACTTCTAAACATAAATTGGAAAATAAAAATACTATCGTTATAAACACCTAATCTATCACCATTGAACAATGTTGGCTTTATTGGAAGATCAGGGTGGAAAGCATCATGTATAGACACATAATCTTTATATGCGACACCATTAACGCTAGCATATCCATACACAGTAATGGTTCCATCTTTATCTTTTGAACAACCTATCAAGCTACACGTAATAAGCAATGTTGTAGAGAAAATTAAAATGTACTTGAACATATTATTTTATTTTTATAGTTACAGGAATAATTTGTATAAACTTGTCCTCCGGGTTTAGCAATGCTATCGTATAAAGGCATGTATGATCAACCTGCATGTTGTGTGCAATATAGTCCAATTCTTCTTGTGGAAGAACATCTTTAATGGACATTTCCCCTCTTGACACAGGTATTATGTAGGTACTATTAAACGGGCTATATACTTTAGCTTTCGTAGAAGTCCAGATGTCACCTTCATATTCTTTAGACAAAGAAATATCTCTAGTAAGGTATATCTTGCCGTATTTGTATGAATACGTAGTCCCATCTTCTTTGTATATTTTTTTTGCTGTGTCAAGTAACAGCCTATTATTTGATGCGTAAAAAATATCCGTCGCTGTACACTTTACAGATTGAAGTGGAGATTCTTTTCCATTACTGTCTATAATTTTAAGAAATACAACAGCATCTTTGTCTTCTATAGGTATGAATACTGATGGGCTATTGGTATCAATCCATCGTATATCTTTGTTTGGAAATTTTACTTCCCATCTAAATATTAACGATGCATTTATATTATCAATATTGGCTTTGTAGGTTTCATCTATGCATTTTGCTTCAATTTCAAAACCATCTGGTTTATGTTTGGAAGAAAGCAAATAAGTTGGGACTCCTATATATACCAATTTGCTAAACTTCATCCCATTAGTTTCACCAATTACATATACACAACCATTTTTAGATATGGTAAGTATCCCATTTTGATTAATGGTTCCAATTGATGCATCCGACGTACTCCATACAACAGTTCCTTTCGCATCAGAAAAATAACTTACAAATAAAATAACTATAACAAATATATAGGCATATTTATATGCATCTAATTTCACCAGCTTTTTAAATATCTGTACCATAGAATCTTATTTTAAGTTTTTATTATTTTTAGCATTATTATCTTAGCATCTAAGACCGATTAAAGCCTTATTGTTCCTTTAACTATCTGAATAAGATATTCTGTCACAAATATATAAATTTATATTGTTTAAAACAAGAAAAACAAGTTTTTTTTCAAAAAAATGTATTTCCTTAGTATTTTCACTATATTTGCTGTATTATTTATTATATATAACTCGTTGGCGGAATTAAATTAAAGGATAAATTAATATGCAAGAAAAGTTGCATATAAAAGATGTTTTGTAACTTAGTAATAACCAACACACTAAGTTCAATAATCCGTATGCACAACTTATATGCGAATTTCGCAAAAATCCTTAATATATGCAATTCTTTTCAAAAGACTTGGTAAACTCGGCCTTAATTCCGCCAACGAGTCAGGGTATGTTTGAAGGTGTAGTATCCGATAACTTCGATAAACGTATCGACCAAAAGATTTTCCATGCCGAGATTGTCGTGGATATTGCCAAAGTTTCCGCTGAAATGAAAGTTTATCAGTCTATACCCACAATCGCAGACTTCAAAAACGAAGATGGCTCCGACAATCTCAAAGAGACTATCGAAGCCAACTATAAATCTGTCAAACGAGATGTGCAGACTTTTGTGAAGAGTGAGATTGAACGTATCAAAGCAGATCCGACATTGACACACCTTATCAAAGAATAATTCTCTAATTTTATGCGTGATATTTAGTTCTTACATATTCTTCAAGATGTTATTGTTTTTTAGAGGAATAAAATTGCAGAAAAACTAACATGTTTTGGTAGAAAGTCACATCAATAAATAATGTAAAATACTTTCACTTTTCAAATCAGGATAAGGTATGATACAAATAACTAATAATAAAACTAAGATGATGACAACTATTATCACTGTTCCCCATCTTAAAAAAGGTGAAGGTATTTCACCTAGAAGACTACGAACCTTTTCAGAGCGTAATTCTATTCCTGTTTCTTTTTTCATTGTGATTTATTTTAAGATTGCACTTTCACTATTTTTATGTTCATAATCAGGTGTTTTGGATGTCTTCTTGCCGTAATCAAAACTATAAACAATTTTCAATGTTGCGTACTGGTTGTAACTGCGACTTTGATTTATTTGTTTGAAGGAATAATATGGTGTTGACAATTCATCCACAATATTATTCTTCATCATGAATAAGTTGTTTGCATTAGCTTCGATAGCCCAATTCCCATGTTTCCACATTGCCGACAGTTGATATTGCCAATAAGTCTTCCTACTAATTTGGCTGTCTATTAAATCACGGGATGGTGTCGCCAAAGATACACTGAAAGAAAAATCCTGAATATAGTAGTTTACCATAGCAGATCCTGAGATTGAGGACAAGTTACGATGTTCAGTCCCTCCCCGCACCAAATGTTCAATCCATTGACTGGATAATTTCATATTGAGTGAACCGGAAGGTTTATAGGTCATAGATATATCAGCACTGGGGCGATGATAGATACAATCATCTCTAAAAGTGCTGATGAGGTGTCCGTCCCGTATGTAGTAATCCGAAATAATTGAATGATTTTGGTAGAAGTATGACACCCCTGTTTGTAAAGCGAATTTATTAAGATTCAATGTATGACTTAATCGTGGGTTTAAAAGAATTGAGTTGTCCATATCCGGGTTACCTTTAAGAATAATGATAGGATCAATCTGTTGTTCGACATTGTTAATAGTATTAATCCTCGGATAAGTATTTCCCAAAGCAAATGTAAATTGAAGTTGCTGTACTTTATCTATCTTATATGCTGCTCTTGTCTGAAGTCTTGGCGTAAGGTGATTAATAGGCTCCATCCCCTTTAAACTATATGTAAGAAAAGATAATCCAGGGTTGATATCAAAGAAAAATCTTCCTAAACGCTGGGAATAGTCAGCAAAAAGGATTGTTTCCGAAGAATGCAAATTTTGATTATATATCGAAGTTCCCGTGTATTCAGAATCACTAATTCTCATGAACTCGAATAAGCTGAAAGCCAATCTGTTCCTATGACTGAACGCCATTGAATAGTTAGCATTCGCTTTGACGTAATAATAATCTTCTTTGACAAGTGAATGAAATGACTCATCATCCTCATTATAAAAACGGTTATAGTCGTTCCGAGAATAATATCCATCAAATACATAATCTAATGACTTTGTATCGGAAAAAGTGTGCAGTCCGTAGAAATAAACACTCGGACGATAAGATTTGTTTCGACTGTCAATATTTAAAATACTGCTATTCTTGATGGATGTGTTTGTGTGCCAATAGTTAATCCTTCCGCCATTGATGTTGTTTCTTTTATCATCCCATGCCATACCACCACGAAGCATCCATATATATTTTCTTCCTCGGTTACTTATCGAAGCTTGCACATATTTTCCCGTTTCCTTATTTCCAGCATTATTGTAATATTGTTGCCTGTTTAACTGATAATCAGGAAATTTAAAAAACTCATTTTCATTCATTGATGATTTGGGATTTTCCAAAGAATATCCTGCCCAAAGATTCAGACTTTTTGTTCCTGTGACAAATTTTGAAATAAGGTTATAGTTACCATAAAGAAACCCTATACCTTGAGACGCATCCAGATGGGTATAGCCACCGTTGTTGATTGGTTTCATTACAATGTTTATAGCGTATGCGTCTTTGGCGTATTTACCGTTCGGTACGTCAAAATATTCCACGCGAGAGATATCCTTCGGTCTCAATGACTGCACCTCCCGGAAATCAGCCTCGCGCCCATCAATGTAGAGAGTGGCAGCACCAGCTGGAGTTGTTACACTGCCAGTCGAACGCTCAACAGATACTCCTGGGACCATAAGATTGTTCAATAGGTCATAACCAGTCACAGCATGTTTACGTTGCTCTTTTGTTGGAATCGCAAGGATATGATCTTTCTCACGTGCGAGATAAAATGCTTTGACAACCACTTCTTCAAGTTCTTTGGTTTGAACCGATGTTTTCGTTGTGTCAGGTTCCTGTGCATATGATACGTTGAAACATAAGCACATAATAATAACAAATAATGTTTTCATCTATTGAATTACTTTATACTTAAAATCAATATATCTTTTGAGCTTATCAATGACACCTTTTCTTTTTGCCTTGCAAAAACTTTCTTGGTTATCTTTTGATAAATCCGTCATAAAACCGATGTTTTGTTTTTTGATGCCCACATCCACTATGGCTTGGGTGAGGAAAGGCAGAATGAGTCGCAAAAGGCAGCCCACTAATAGCCCTAAGACAATCTGCCCGAAGTACCTGCGGTATTGTCTTATGTAGCCAAAGAGGAACTTAAACGAGCGTTCTTCTATTGGCTGCTCGTCTATCTGCCTTTCATAAAATGCAGGTGTGGGCTCTAAGAACATAGCTATTCCTTTCTCCTCACCGCTCGAATGTGTGCTAATCCAATGCTTCTTAAAGTCTTCGATATTGTATTTTACAAGTCCTTTTGCTGGGTCAGCTACATAGAATATTTCACTTTTTTTTACTTTATACAGCACCACAAAATGGTTCTGATTCCAGTGGAGGATGCAGGGGAGAGGTGAATCGCTTAATTTAGTAATTTTAATATTTCCCGCGATTGTTTTTATACCCAAATTTTCTGCAGCCTCTCCGATTCCTTTCAGGGAAACACCCTCTGTGGTCACAAAGCATATCTTGGATAAAAAAAACATAGGTATTGTTTTCCCATAATGCTTACTAATCATATACAAGCAAGCAATACCACATTGCATAGAATCTTTTTGATAGGAAAAAGGAAAAGCCATATTAGTTATAATCTATTTAAGAATTCCTTAGAAGCGATTTTCTTGCTGCTGTCGAGTTTCAACTTACCAAAATTGTAACTCAATTTCACTATCAGGCGTTGGGTATCACCGCTGGTATCCATCGTTGTACGTATATTATTGTATTTCATTGTCCAGTTGTTCGACCTGTCAGTATGGAATATGTCATTAGCAGCAACTGTCACGTTCAGCCTATCCTTCATCAGGCGAAGTATGTAGGCAAGATTCACAGTCCACGAACTCTCATGATCGAACAACGTGCTTGTACCTCCACTGTCGAAAGAAGCATTAAATACAACTAGCGAATGGTTATTAAATGCCCACTGCACATTCGCATCAATATACCAGGATGCCTTGTTCCACGAATGTTCTTCCCCTAGATAGTTTGCCTTGACAAAAGGTTGGGTAAACGAACCTGTTACGTCACCTCGAACAGGACCGAGCGAATAGTAATAAATAACAGTAGCCACAATATTCTCTGCCTTATTGAAGTTCACAGGCATCCACTTAATATTCTTATTGTCAACTGATGTCTCCGTCCATAAAGGGAGTTCCACTATTTTATCATGATTCCTATTATAAGCTATCGAGGTGAACAAATCGCCATAGTTGTAGCTTAGTTTCACGTTAGTGGTAACATTTGGCTTCAACTGCGGATTGCCTACCTTATATGAGATGGCATCATAATAATAAAGCCCGGGATTCAAATTGGCAAACGACGGGCGCCCAATGGTCTGCCCCACAGATAGACCCACCGATGACTTAGCAGTCAGTCTCCTCGTAACTACCAAATTAGGGAACAGTCTCCATTCTGTAGAGTCTGCAAACGCTCCTGATACGTTGGTCTCCAGCTTTCGATGGTCGGCTTCCATTCTCAAGCCACCTTGCAGATAAAAGCTCTTAATTTGTCTCGACAGTGACAAGTATGCACCATATAGGCTCTCGTGAGCATCGTACGCCTCTGCATCTGTATTGTAGGCATAGTTACCCTTGTTGCTCATGGCCGAGAAGAAAAGTCCCATCGACACATCGGCCCACTTGCGGTGGCTATTGTATGATAGGCGTGCACCACCGATATGATATTTTCCTTCACTTTCTGTAGCAACAGCAGGAACAGTGGAAGCCAATCCTGTCTCATCGGAGCGGCGTAGCGCATAATCGGCAATGAATGATAGAGTACGTGTGGAGTCTATTTCGTTCCTGTAGTTCACGCTGGCACTGTGCAGAAAGTCGGTTCCTCGTTTCTTTTGACCGAAAGCCATGTCGTTTCCATCCATCGTCTGCCTAGTAGGTTCGTTGAGATGGGTGTTACCTACATTACCTGTATATTGGAAGCTGAACAACTGATGTCGGCTGATATCCCAGTTCATGGAATAGAACCAGTCGAACTTCCGGGCATTCCCATGCGTATGTCTTTCTTTTGCACTCTCTATAGTCTTTTGTGGCAGGAACACAGTCTCGGTAGTATTGTCTATCTGCGTTGTGTTCACATACGAGAACCCTGCCGTAAGAATATTGCTCACCTTCTTATATTTCTCGTTGATGGTCACATTCGCTATATTCATATAGTCTCTAGCAAATACAGACGTATTGCTTACTTCCGAAGAGAGTGTGTTCCCCAATGCCGACTTGGTGGTGATATACACAACTCCATTATTGCTGGCACTATATTCTACGGTTGGGTTGGAGTCTACCACTATCTTATTTATTTCCGATGCAGGAATAACTTTCAGCTCCGCCATGTCTACAGGTCTTCCGTTGAGTACGAACGTGGGCGTTCCACCCTCCAACAACTGCAAGTCGGAGGTCAAACCTGGAATCCTACCCAGCACGTCGATCACCTTGCCCATATATTGCAAATATGAATGTGCCACATCCACTGTTATCTTGTTCAATCCTACTTTTACTGTAGTTCTTTTCCCTTTCACTATAACACCGCTCAACTCCGTGGCATCCATCTTCATGCGTATGGTACCCATCTCTCGCTCGTTGCAATCTCTATAAACTGTCTGATAGCCAATGAACGAAAACTTCACGATACCTCCACTGCCAGAGGGCTCTATCGTGAAGGAGCCATCCTCACGTGTCATCGTTCCTTTCACCAGCGAGGAATCTTGCCTTGAAAGCAGCACCACATTTACAAATGCCAGTGGTCCACCTTTCTCGTCAACCACCCTTCCGTTTATCTCTTGTGCTGACAATCTTACAGATAATAACAACAACATCAAAAAAGTTAATAATTTTCTCATATTATACAATTTTATAAAAGTGAATGCTTCAAAAAACACCTCATTCCATCGTCATATTGACAACATTGCTTTACTTTGTACATTAAAGTCTATTCAATAATCATGTCTATTCATTATCTTTTTGACGCTGCAAATATACATATTTATATTGTTTAAAACAATATAAACTGTTTTGTTTCTGCTATTTTTTTTGCTATCCGGCAGAACTTGAATAGCAATATCTAAAATTATATTATTATTAATTCTATTTATAAATTTCATATACTATTTGTAATTACCTATATACTACTTATTGGAGAATATTGAGATGACTCCGGATGGAAAGTTATCGAGCGAGACTTTCCTCCAAAAGCTACATTAATCAGATGGATAGGTGCGGCTGTAAGAGTTATTGGAGCATAGCAAGGATGGAGGTTTTAGTCAAGATGCAAAAAGAAGATTAAGAAAATGAGACCTCTGCATATATTTCCAACGAGTATTAGGAATGAAGATTCTAAATAATATAAATCTCGCTAAAATATAGCGCGAGGATAAATGCAACTCAAGCTAACAGGATGATAATAGAAAAATGTATAAAATAGCACGAGAATTGCAGAAAAGATGTATCTTTGTAAGCGGTATCACATATCCTGCGGTAAGAACCAAGG
>ERZ772807.2090-NODE-2090-length-10642-cov-6.096061_pt1 | contig 10642 bp, 11 predicted proteins | sample MGYA00511472_ERZ772807 | MGnify/ENA primary metagenome ERZ772807 (study PRJEB29015, sample SAMEA2737947) | human oral metagenome | biome: human oral; feature: human-associated habitat; material: dental | place: China | collected 2039 ...
GGCCAGAGCCGAGCGCAGCACCACCGAGAGCTGGCCTCGCACCACCTCCTGCCCGATGAAGTCCTCCAAGCGCTTGGGCCGCAGGGCCGCCTCTGCGGCACGCTCGGTGGCATCGGCGCCGCCACCGACCAGGCGCTGCCGGTCGAGCTCATCGGGCTCAGCCACGGTGCCCACCCCCCAACCACCTCAGGGAGGCCCGCAGCAGTGCCGCCATGTCCGGTTCCTGGTCGGCCTGGACGGTATCAGCCGTCACGGAGGTGACGGCCTGGCGCGCACTGGCCTCGTTCCAGCCGAGCTGCACCAGGGCGGCGACGACGTCGGCGTGGGGCTCGGGACCGCCTGCGGTCATCGTCTCCGCTCCCCCGGCTGTCTGTGCAGCGGTCCGCGTGGTCCCGAGATCATCCCCGGTGACAGGGCCCAGCTTGTCGGCCACGTCCAGGATGACGCGCTGAGCACCCTTGGGGCCGAGGCCTGGCACCCGCGTCAGGGCGGCGACGTCCTGCGAGGCGATGGCCCGCCTGAGCGCGTTAGGTGTGTGGACGGCCAGCATCGCCAGCGCCAGCTTGGCCCCGACCCCTTTGGCGCTCATCAGGGTGCGGAAGCTGTCCCTCTCATCGGTGTCGGCGAAGCCGAACAGCGTCAACGAGTCCTCACGGACCACCATCTCGGTGTGGACGAGGGTCTCCTCACCGACCTTGAGGCTGGACAGCGTGGTGGGCGTGGCCTGGATACTCATGCCGACGCCGCCGGCCTCAATGACGGCACTGGTGAGGCCGACACTGAGGACAGTGCCGCGCAGGGAGGCGATCATGGGCGACTTCTCCTGGGGTTCTCAGCGGGTTGAGCGCCCTCAGGCCGACTTGACGGACGCCGACGGGGCTCGAACAGACGTTCGGATCCTAGCAGCCTGAGTTCGGCGGGGCCCTCAGCGCCGCACCCGTCGCGGGTCAACGGCACCGGTGCGCCGGGCCGCGGCCTGGGCGGCGGCCCACTGGCGCTGTGCCGGCGTGCGGGCTGAGACACGCACCGCTCCCCCGGCGGAGACCATCTCGGTGGCATCGTCCGTCCCCGTCCCGCCTCCGCGCCAGCCGTGGCAGATCGCCTGGGCCAGGGCGTCGGCGGCGTCGGCCGGCCGGGGCGGGGCGTCGAGGCCGAGGATGCGGGTGACCATGGCCTGGACCTGGGTCTTGTCAGCCGTACCCGAGCCGGTGACGGCGGCCTTGGCCTCGCTGGGCGTGTGCTGAGCGACCTCCAGGCCTGCGCGCGCCGCCGTGGCCATCGCCGTGCCCATGACCTGGGCGACCCCGATGACGGAGCGCAGGTTGTCCTGCGCGAAGACCCGCTCGATGGACACCACGGAGGGGCCCAGGCGGGCGATCCAGTCCTCAATGGCCTCCGTGATGGTCAGCAGCCTCAGCTCGGGGCTCTGGGAAGGCGGCGTGCGAACCACGCCGACCTCCACCAGGCGGACCTGACGGCGAGGGTCGACGTCCACGCATCCCAGACCGCAGCGGGTCAGTCCGGGATCGATTCCCAGGACCCGCTGCTGGGCGACGACGGCGCGAGCCGAGCGCGGCCGGGAGTCGGCGAGGTCCAGGGGGCTCAGTCCTCGTCGCCTGCGAACTCGGCGGCCACCTCCGGGCTGAGGTCCACCGAGGTGTAGACGTTCTGGACGTCGTCGGAGTCCTCCAGGGCGTCGATGAGGCGGAAGACCTTCCGGGCTCCTTCGACGTCGACCTCCACCTTGGTGCCGGCGACGAACTGGACCTCGGCGGAGTCGTAGTCCATCCCCGCCTCCGTCAGGGCGGTACGCACGGCGACGATGTCACCGGGCTCGGAGTAGATCTCGAAGGACTCGCCCATGTCCTCGACCTCCTCGGCGCCGGCCTCCAGGACGGCCATGAGGATGGAGTCCTCGTCCACGCCGTCGGCCTTGGCGACCTCGACGACGCCCTTGCGGGTGAAGTTGTAGGCCACCGAGCCCGGGTCGGCCAGGTTCCCGCCGTTGCGGGAGAAGGCCACGCGCACGTCGGAGGCGGCCCGGTTACGGTTGTCGGTGAGGCACTCGACGAGGAAGGCGACCCCTCCGGGGCCGTAGCCCTCGTACATGATGGTCTGCCAGTCGGCGCCACCGGCCTCCTCGCCGCTGCCGCGCTTGACGGCGCGGGTGATGTTGTCCGCCGGCACGGAGTTCTTCTTGGCCTTCTGGATGGCGTCGAACAGAGTGGGGTTACCGGTGGGGTCACCGCCGCCGGTACGGGCGGCGACCTCGATGTTCTTGATGAGGCGCGCGAAGAGCTTGCCGCGCTTGGCGTCAATGGCGGCCTTCTTGTGCTTGGTGGTGGCCCACTTGGAGTGACCCGACATTAATGCTCCTTGGGAGTCGATGCTGAGGGCGCGGCCGAACGTACTCAGGCCCGGCGCGTCACCATGGAGACGAAGACGTCGTGGACCCGGTGGTCGCTTCCGACCTCCGGGTGGAAGGACGTGGCGAGCAGGGCCCCTTGACGAACCGCGACGATCCTACCGCCGTCGGCCCCACCGACCCCAGCCGCACGTCCAGCGCGGGTCGTGGCGAGGATCTCGACGCCCGGGCCCACCTCCTCCACCCAGGGCGCCCGGATGAAGACGGCGCGCAGCGGTCGGTCCCGCCCCGCACCGAGTACCGGGGCGATGAGGTCCTCCTCGTAGGAGTCCACCTGACGGCCGAAGGCGTTGCGGCGCACCGTCATGTCGATGCCCCCCAGGAAGGCCTGGCCCTCCTGCGCCCCCTCGACGCGGTCGGCCAGCATGATCATCCCGGCGCAGGACCCGTAGGCGGGCAGGCCCGCACCGATGAGCTCACGCAGGGGAGTGAGCATGTCGAAGGCGACCAGCAGCGTGCTCATGGTGGTCGACTCCCCACCGGGGATCACCAGGCCGTCAAGCCGGTCACCGGGGGCGTCACCCAGATCGGCGGCGCTGCGTACGACGACGGGTCGTGCTCCGGCCGCCTCGAGGGCCAAGGAGTGCTCACGCACGTCGCCCTGAAGGGCCAGGATCCCGATCGTGGGTCGGGAGTCGGGTGCTGCGAGCGCAGGGAACAGCGCCCGGGGGTGGCGGGCGTCCATCGTCTGGACCGGGCGGTGGTGGTGGCTCGGGTCGGTCATCGGGCTCCTTCAAGTGCTGGGGTCGAAGTGACGGGCCGGGTTCATCGCGAGCTCGGCCAGGACTTTGCAGTCCACCGGATCGGTCAGGTCGAGGTGCCTGCCGTTCCAGCCCGAGGCGAGCTCCCCCACGATCTCGGGCAGGCGCACCGGGTAGATCTCCTGCCCCCGCTGCTGGGCGGCCCGCAGCTGCTCGACGTTCCACCAGGAGATGGAGTCGACGACGTCGCGCTCCAGGCACGTCCAGCCGTCCCTCCTGATCGGGCGCCGGGTCGGCAGGTGCAGGAGGAAGAAGATCTCGTCCTGGCGGCACGTGACCGAGGCGAAGCGGAAGATCGCCTCCCGGTGGGCGACGGGCCCCTCCAGGTCCGCAGGGGCGACCTCGATCCCGGATTCCTCAACCAGCTCACGCACGGCCCCGGCACGGGGGTCCTCACCACTGTGGATTCCTCCTCCCGGGGTGAAGATCCAGCTGTGAGCCGGGTCCGCGGCGTCGTGCCCCACCAGCAGCAGCACCTCGCCGTCCTGGGTCACGGCCAGGACCCGGGCAGCCGTCCTGAAGGGCAGACCGTCCTCCCCCAGGCTCCACTCGGTGGCGTCGAGGTGCTGGTCCCAGTCCTCGGGGACCAGCACCGGGTGGCGTCCACCGACCAGGCGGCCGGTGGAACCGTTATCCGTGCCGACGACGAGGTGACCGGCGTCCTGCGAGGAGCCGGTCACCAGCCGCGTTCCGCCAGGCGGTGGGGCTCGGGGATCTCGTCGACGTTGATCCCCACCATCGCCTCGCCCAGTCCGCGCGAGACCTCGGCGATGACGTCGGGGTCGTCGAACTGAGCGGTGGCGCGCACGATGGCGGCGGCCCGCTTGGCGGGGTCACCGGACTTGAAGATGCCCGAGCCCACGAAGACGCCCTCGGCCCCCATCTGCATCATCATGGCGGCGTCGGCCGGGGTGGCGATGCCACCGGCGGTGAACAGCACGACCGGCAGGTGGCCGATGCGGGCAACCTCGGCGACGAGCTCGTAGGGGGCGGAGAGCTCCTTGGCGGCCACATAGAGCTCGTCCTCAGGCAGCGAGGTCAGGCGACGGATCTCATCGCGGATCGTGCGCATGTGGGTCACTGCGTTGGAGACGTCCCCGGTTCCGGCCTCCCCCTTGGAACGGATCATGGCCGCGCCCTCGGTGATGCGGCGCAGCGCCTCACCCAGGTTGGTGGCTCCGCACACGAAAGGAACGGTGAAGGACAGCTTGTCGATGTGGTGGGTGTAGTCGGCTGGGGTGAGGACCTCGGACTCATCGATGTAGTCCACGCCGAGGCTCTGGAGGACCTGGGCCTCCACGAAGTGGCCGATACGGGCCTTGGCCATCACTGGGATGGAGACCGCCTCGATGATGCCGGTGATGAGGTCGGGGTCGCTCATGCGGGCAACGCCGCCCTGGGCTCGGATGTCGGCGGGGACGCGCTCGAGCGCCATGACGGCGACGGCTCCCGCGTCCTGAGCGATACGGGCCTGCTCGGGCGTGACGACGTCCATGATGACTCCACCCTTGAGCATGTCCGCCATGCCGCGTTTGACGGTGAGGGTGCCGGTGCTGGGTGTGATCTGCTCTGTGCTCAATCGTGGTCCTCTGGCCGTGAGCCGTGGCTGCCGCTCGGGGGGCGACAGCAACGTCTCCGTGAAAATGCTGACGCCGCGCATGCTACTCCGTGCCTGCGCAACAGTCCCCGGTGCTCGCGCAGCAAGACCTGAACCGTCGCAGGACATTCGGCTCCTGACGACTCCTAACCGGCCCCGAGGAAGGATCGGCGCGCCGAGCTGATTCGGGTGAGTAGCTCGGTCTCCTTGACCGACAGCTCGCCCTGAACATGGCTGTCCACCGCCTGCTGGCGCAGCTGAGCGAGCTCCGCAGCGCCTCTCTGGAACGTGTTCATGGCCGCTGCGGCCTGCGGCCCCCTGGTGACGGCCCACCGTCTGCCCGCCCGACGCCCCCCACCGGTGGTGAGCATCTGAACCTCGGCCGGGGAGAACCAGCCGGCGTGGGCGTAGTCCTCTATCCCCCGGCGCATGGACCGACGCTCACTCCAACGCAACCACGAGACCAGCCCGGCGCACAGAGCGTAGAAGGGGAACTGAAGCAGCAGATACACCCCGAAGTTCTCGGCGACGAACCCGTTCCAGGTTGCGTGAAGCACAATGGCACCGACCAGGCCCACAGGAGCCATCCACGCCCAAGCGTACTGGGACCGCCGGCGAGAGGAGACGCCGATGGCCACCCCCGTGCAAGCCGTGAACGTCAGGTGAGCGAATGGCGACAGCAGTGCGCGCATGACGAAAATGGTCCTCACGTACTCCCATCCCTGAACGAAGTAGAGAATATTCTCAACGAAGGCGAATCCGGCGGCGGTGAACGCCGCATACACGACCCCGTCAATCGTCCCATTGATCGCGCGGCGCCAGATGAGGAAGACGAACAGGACACCCAGCCCCTTGGTCAGCTCCTCAACCAGAGGCGCTGAAATCACACCGGCCGCACCCGGGTCCCCCATGGCCTCGGTGATGACCCGAGCCACCCAGCCGTTGACCACCAACGAGCACAGGGTGGACACGCTCGTCCCCCACAGGAACGCCACTAGGAGCGTGACCACCGTGAACACACCGGGAGGCCTGGGCTCCCAGCGGACGTACCAGAACACTCCCGCGAGCAGCATCGTGACCACCAGCACACCGCATAGCGGGATGAGCGCCTGCAGGATGCTCCTCACTCCGACCTGCGCCGCGCCCGCGCAGCAGCCGTGAACATGGTTCCCACCTCCACCGGTGCGGCAGCAGCAGTTGGCCTCGTGCTTCCCGAGCTCAAAGGTAAGCTGGACGGTTTCGCAGTTCGCGTTCCTACCATTACCGGCTCCATTACCGACCTTACCTTCACCGCATCCCGCGAGGTGACCAAGGAAGAAGTTAACGCTGCTCTGAAGGCTGCAGCCGAGGGTCCGATGAAGGGTATCATCATGTACAGCGAGGATCCCATTGTCTCGAAGGATATCGAAGGTGAAGGAATCTCCACTATCTTTGATGCGCCGCTAACCAAGGTTATTGGCGACCAGGTGAAGGTTATCGCTTGGTACGACAACGAGTATGGTTATGTATCCCGCTTGGTAATGTTCACCAATAAAGTTGTGGCTTCTCTCTAAGCCTATCTACGCAAGGATAGCTACTTTACGAGCTGACGAGGAGAACCCCAATTCTACAGCATGTTTTTACCGTAGAGTTGGGGTTTTCTTGTACCACGAAGTAAAAAAATGAGGCGTGTATGTATGGAATATCGGTAGAACTTGCCTAAACCACCATCCGCGCCGCACCAGGCTAAAACTTGGTCATTTCAGCAGACTTACGGCTGTGTGACCACCAGACTTCTGTATTATTGAAAATACACATATCCCCACTAATGTAGGAGGAATTTCCCATGGCTAAGGCACTTGCAGAGCTGCTTGATGAAGGCGTAACGGGGCGTTACGTGCTGGTTCGTTCCGATCTTAACGTTCCCCTAAAAGACGGCGTGGTAACCGATGACGGTCGTGTGCGCGCATCCCTGCCTGTTATTGAAAAATTGGCTAAAGCTGGTGCTCGCGTTATTGTAACCGCGCATCTTGGGCGCCCCAAGGGTCAGGTAGATCCCCAGTATTCGATTGCTCCCGCAGCTGCACGCCTTGCCGAGCTTGCATCCGTTCCTGTAAAGGTAGCGACAGATCTTGTGGGCGAGGACGCAAAGGCGAAGGCTGCGGATCTCAAAGACGGTGAAGTCCTTGTTCTTGAGAACGTGCGTTACGATGCTCGTGAAACTTCTAAGGACGATGCAGAGCGTGGTGCATTTGCAGATGAGCTCGTTGCTCTCACCGGTAAAAATGGCGCATATGTGGATGACGCATTCGGTGCTGTTCACCGCAAGCATGCGTCAGTCTACGATGTGGCAAAGCGTCTTCCCGCGTACCTTGGCGACCTTGTTAAGAAGGAAGTTGATGTTCTCTCAAAGGCTCTCAATAATCCTGAGCGCCCCTTTGTTGTCGTCATGGGCGGTGCGAAGGTCTCTGATAAGCTCGCCGTGATCGACAACCTGATTGGCAAGGCAGACTCCATTCTTATTGGTGGCGGCATGGGATATACTTTCGCCTATGCGCAGGGTTACGAAGTCGGTAATTCCCTGCTTGAAAAAGACCAAGTTGAGACTGTAAAGCGTTATCTAGAAGAAGCTCCCAAGAAGGGAACTGAAATCGTGACCGCTGTTGATGTCGTCTGGGCTGATGACTTCTCGGCAGAGGCTAACACTGAGATTCGACCCGTCGAAGATCTCACCGGCGGTAAGCTTGGTGCTGAAGCAGAAGTTCTGGATATGGGGCCGAAGACTCGTGAGCTTTTCGCAGAAAAAATTAAGAATGCGAAGACTATTTTCTGGAACGGCCCGGTAGGCGTTTTTGAACTTGCTCCCTTTGCCGGTGGTACGAAGGCCGTTGCGGAGGCAATTGTTGAGTCTGATGCATTCTCCATCATCGGTGGTGGCGACTCTGCATCGGCTGTGCGCAACCTTGGCTTTGCTGACGAACAGTTCGGACACATCTCTACGGGTGGCGGTGCATCGCTCGAATACATTGAGGGTAAGACCCTGCCCGGTTTGGACGCTCTAGGCGCATAACTCTTATCGCGCTGCCGCTAGGAAAACGCATCCGGCTCTCAACCTCAAGGACGTGCCGGGTGCGTTCCTATATGCTCATAGATAGATAGCCATAACCCACATCGCAAGGATGCATTCCATGGGATTTTTCTCTAAATACTTTGGTTCCCGCGAAGCTACAACAGTCGCAGACTATGAACGTGAAGTGCGGCAAGAAAGACAGGCATCCGCCCAAAATCTGAAAGAGCCTCGGAAGATGGGCGAAGCTAAAGTCGCATCAGCTTCAGAACATCCGGATTATTTGTATGGTGCCTCTGCCGATAATTTGTCAGATTTTTGGGAAAACTCAGCAGCTGATCGGGACCACAAACTGACTATCACCATGCTGCAAGCACAAAAATCTAGAGATCTTATTCAGACACTAGCAACTGACCTTGAAGATCAGCTGGATGAGCTTCCTAGCCATCTAGAGAAAACCGTGACGGAGCTTCATCAAAAAACCACTCAAGCGCTCCTGAGCTACTACACTTATAACGCTGCGTGGGAGATAAACCCACAAAATCCAGAACTTGCCGAATATTATTTTCCGAGTTATAACGCTGCATGCGATATTGTAAAGGTTGCTTACCGGTGTCTGCAGAATAATATCTGGACTACAACTAATATCTCGGGGCAAAAACACGAGATGATACGTATCTTATCTGAACGTGCACAAGATACGGCGCAGATTATTCCAGAGATTATGCCAGCAGTTATAGATTCCCCGGTAGTTATGGCTCCATCAGACGCATTTCTTATTTCTGTAGAAGAACGCCAGAATATTCTGAAGACAGGACAGCGTGTCGCCCAAGAAGCGATAGTACGCGCCCAGCACCTTGCACAAAAGGCTGAGTCACAACCTGAAATGGGTCTCTATAACCTAGCACTCGCGTATGAATCAGGCGCCTCAGATCTTGTACTTGCCCTTGAAAACTATGCAGACTGTGCGCGGGAGAGCCAACTGCTGCATGTTGATTTTGTTACTGCATTTCGTCAAGTGGTGAGAATTTTGCGGGAGACTTCTGGCGATGAACAGTACGTTCATATACTCGAATATCTTGCTAGATTAGAGTCTATATCGGTAAGAGCATTGGAAGATTACTCTCTTGCTGACGATGCTGATACTGTACTCTACCTTCTGGATCTTGTGCATTCGGATGTTCCCGAACAGGTCTTTACAGAAATTTTGCGCTATTTGCTTGAACCGTACCGGCGCTACCTCACAATGCTGCTGACTCAGTGGGATATCTATGCTCTAGGAAATTTTGCTCCGCTTATGGTAGCGACCTATGCGATGTATACCCATGCGCGTATATGTTATGAGGAAGCATTGGCTGAGAATGGAAATACCCTACAGGCTTGGAGTCTCGCCCACAGCGCTCATGAGGCGATCGTGATGGCGCATCGTTATGCGTACACTGACTATCGTGAGATGTTTCAAGATTACGACGAAGAAGAACTTGATGCTCTAATACTGCAGAACATGTCGGAAAATACTCGGGAATTCTTCATACAGGAGACAGAACAAATGGCAAACGCCTGGAAACTTGATCTGTAGCTTTTTTGGAGTAGGCCTGACTAGCCTAAAAATCCAGATAAAACCTAGAGCATTTAGTGTTTTTTGAGTGATCAAACCATTAAAATAGAAGATAGAAATTTCCGAATCTATACCCTGATTTTTCGGGGGATTGGAGCGAAAATATGTCGCGCAAACCGCTGATCGCCGGTAACTGGAAGATGAATCTTAACCATGCTGAAGCCGTTACGTTGGTTCAGAAGCTAGCATGGACTCTTGATGATTCGAATTTTGATTTTACAAAGACTGAAGTAGCGGTATTCCCTCCTTTTACCGATATTCGCTCCGTACAAACCCTCATTGAAGGTGACAAACTGAGTATTGAGTATGGCGGTCAGGATCTTTCTGTACATGAATCCGGTGCGTATACCGGAGAGATCTCTGGTGCTTTTTTGCAAAAACTTGGTGCGAAATACGTTCTCGTAGGACACTCTGAGCGTCGCACTTACCATCACGAAAGTGATGAACTATGCGCTGCTAAGGTACAGGCTGCTTACACCTATGATTTGACTCCGGTACTGTGCGTTGGTGAAGCTCTGGAAGTTCGTGAGGCTGGCACTCATGTGGACTTTACCCTTGAGCAGCTTCGCGGTTCTATTGCAGGCGTGAGCGCCAAGCAAGCAGAAACTCTCGTGGTTGCGTATGAACCTGTATGGGCAATTGGCACTGGTAAGGTCGCAACTGCTGATGATGCGCAGGAAATGTCTGCGGCTATACGTGCTGAATTTGAAAAGCTCTACTCCGCAGACGTTGCTCAGAAGGTTCGTATTCTCTACGGTGGATCGGTTAAGTCTTCTTCTGCGCCCTCTATTATGGGGAAAGAAGACGTGGATGGTGTGCTGGTAGGCGGTGCATCCCTTCAGGCTGAAGAGTTTGCAGCAATTGCGCGTTTTGATGCATAGATAAGCAGCAAATCGTACTTAAAGGCGTCTAGCATACGTGTATTCGTGCGCTAGGCGCCTATCCTTTTGTGCAATGTTACGAACATGAACAGAAATATTCTCATTCCATATTTAGAAAGGCTGATATCAATGCAGGTTGAACTCACCAGATTCCGAGTACGTAAAGGTCAAGAAGAGCGAGCTGTAGAATGGATGCGTTTTCTTCGTCAGAATATGGATGCCGTTGAGCAGACCTTAGCGCCCGAAAAAATGTATGTCGAAACGATCTTTTCGGAGGTTCGTGATGAGCATATGTACTTGTACTGGTACAGCGT